>Ga0364909_10264_pt1 | contig 15607 bp, 11 predicted proteins | sample SorcelJu500001C3_3_FD_206966 | JGI IMG/M metagenome (GOLD analysis project Ga0364909, IMG submission 206966) | Enriched cells from Trout Bog Lake Hypolimnion, Wisconsin, USA - BchlTB.June25.5000.01.C3 | ecosystem: Environmental > Aquatic > Freshwater > Lake > Hypolimnion/Profundal zone | place... | reverse complement strand
CGCCCCAAAATGGTGAATAAACTCGGCAAGGGGCGCCACATTGGTCAGATTGCAGCGCCCCTTGCCGGTGATGCACAGCTTTCTGCCGGGACGCTGCATCTTTTCCAGCACCTCAACCTTGACCCCGCACATCGCCGCCTGCCCGGCAGCCATCAATCCCGCCGCCCCGCAACCCACCACCAGGAGCTGATGGCCTGCTCCCTGTTCTGTTGTTTGCATCATGGGGTTTGTTGTCATCGGCAAGCGGGTTTGGGGGTGAAGGAGATGCAGGAAGTGCTGGCTGTCGGCAGCGTAAAGGCAATATTACACCCGCAGTCGGCAAATGACACCAACATCCTCTGGGTGCTCCCCAAACCCGGACACCGATGCCTTCACAATGAAGGTGCTGTCACTTCACTGACGCTTGAACAATTTATAGATTGAGGAAAAATCGAGAGATTCCATGCCTTCAGCAAGCGTACGGGCAAAAAGTTCTTTGGTGATGGCACCAGTGAACAGGGGCTGCTGCTGTTCATACGCCAGATCCTGGAGGCAATGCAGGTCCTTGTAAATCAGACTGTTGGAAAAATGGGGTGAAAAATCCTCGGCCAGGAGTTTGGCTTTTTTGGCGTTGAGGACCAACGACTGTCCCCCGCCGACATTGAGGATCTCCAGGACCATGGCCTTGTCGATGCCCACGTTTTCGCCAAAGGCGACGGATTCGGCCAAGGTTGCCATGATACTGCCCAGGGCAAGGTTATTGATCAGTTTCATTTTGGTGGCCAAACCCGGCGCCTCCAGATGGAAGAGATGCTTACCAATTTGGGCCAACACCGGCTCGGCTCGGGTAAAGCCCTCTTTGGTGCCGCTGACCAGCACGGTCAGGGCCCCCTGGGTGGCGGGCACCACGCTGCCGAGCACCGGGGCTTCCAGGTAGATCGCCCCTGCCTGGGCACAGAGGTCGTGGAAGGCGAGCACCTCACGGAAATGGTTGGTGGTGTGGTCGATAATGATTTTACCCGTAAGATTGGCGCTCAACAGCCCGTTGTCCTGGGTGAAAACGCTGTGCACCGCCGCGCTGTCAAACAGGCAGAGATGGATGACCTCCGCCTCGCGGGCCACCTCCGCCGGTGTGGCGGCAATTGCAGCCTGCAGTCCTGTGGTTTTCTCCGCCGACCGGTTCCAGACCGTCAGCGAATGCTGGCAATCGATGAGTCGCCCAGCGATAGCCTTGCCAAGATGGCCCAAGCCGATAAATCCAATGTTCATAGCAGCTCCTTTCTCTCTCGTTGTCTTGAAATTTTAAGTAAAAAATGCAGCCCTGTCGAACGAACAACATTTTTGAAGGCATGCGCCCTTGCTTGAATACGGGTTTTTAAACTGGGTACTCCATGCTGTCCCCGGCCCTGGAGAGAGTAGTCCGTGGCGGCAAGGTTACCAGCCTGCCTCCCACAAGATAAATTCTGGTTGGTGTTTTGTCACCAACCAGTGCGGGCGGGGTCAACCTTTGGTTGCCGTTGACCCCATGGGCTGGGGGGTCTTGCTTGGGGAGCCAGTCTCTTTACTTGGCAATGCTGTCCACTGTCTTTTCCGTGCGGTATGACTCCGCCAGCAAAGAAATATAGTGCACAATCTCCTGCTCGCCGCCACAGCGGTGGACAGTGTCCAGAATCTGCATCATGCAGGCCGGACAGCCGACGGCAACCGTATCCGCCTTGGTTTGCTTGATATCTTCAGCTTTCTTTCTGCCGATGGTTGAGGCGGTCTGGTAGTGCGACAGGACGTAGGAACCACCACTGCCGCAGCAGGCGTCGGGCGCCGTCATCTCCTTGAAGGTGATGCCGGGAATTCCTTTTAGAATCTCGCGAGGTTCGGCAAAAACCTGCATCGTTTTTTTAAGATGGCAGGAATCGTGATAGGTAACGACCCGCTCCACCCGGCCCTTGGGCGGTCGGAGCGCGATCACCCGGGTGAGAAAGGTCGAAATGTCATAGGTCCGCTGAGCCCAGTACTCTGCCTTGGGACCATACACCGGATCAGCTGCCATGATCTCGGTATAGTCGTGCTGCCAGGCCCCGCCGCAGGAGCCGCAGCCGGTGATCAGATATTCGCAGCCGGTTTGGTCAAAGGTGTCGAGATTGTTGCGGGCCAGGGCCCTGGCGGTGTCGATATCGCCGTGCACCAGCACCGGTATTCCGCAGCAGGATTGTTCTTTGGGGATATGGACTTCAATATCATTGGCAGTCAGCACCTCGATGAGATCCATGCCGGCATCGGGGTAAAAATAATTGAGTGAGTCACCGGTAAAAAAGGCCACCTTCATTTTAGCAGCCGTCCTGTTGACTTTGACAACGGCTGGCACCCGTTCGCGCAGGGGTGTCACGGTCAGGCCCGGCATCTGGCGCTCCGCATCGAAACCGATGGCGCCGCCCACCAGGGCAAAGGGGGAACGAGGCGAGATGGCCTTGCCGCTCTTGTCGCCCCTGAAGACCAGCGATTGCATGGCCGCGCCGATGCGGAGCCCGGCATCAAACAGCCGCGGGTGCTTGAGGGTGGAAAAAATCATCCGTTTCAGCCAGGGCAGACCGTTCTTCCGCACCAGCGCTGCCCGGAGTGCGAGCATGATCCGATCGAAATTGACCTTGGTTGGACAGTTGGTCATGCAGGACTTGCAGACCAGGCAATTGAACAGCATCTCGTAGACCTGCGGGTCGTCGAGTTCCAATTCGCCATCAAGCACGGCCTCCGCCACCGCGATTTTCGATCGGGTGACCGCAGTTTCGACCTTGTCCGCACCATATACCGGGCAGACAGCCATGCAGTTGCCGCATTTCATGCACTTGTCGAGTTCCTCGCGGACGATCTCGAGCTCATCGTGATAGGTTTTCTGGGGTCGTATCCCCTGGGATATTTGGGTGGTTGCCATAATCAGACCTCGCGCAGGGGCACCATTTTGCCCGGATTCAGAACATATTCGGGATCGAGCGATTCCTTGATGCTGCGCATCAGGTTCAGCCCGCTTAGGCCCAGTTCGTCGCCCAGATACTTCATTTTGGCAACGCCGATACCGTGCTCGCCGGAGAGCGTGCCGCCAAAACTCAAGGCAACCTGGAAGATTTCATCGACTGCCTTGTGCATGCGGCTCATTTCGTCCTGGTTGTTTTTGTCGCAGAGGATAGTGGGGTGGAGGTTGCCGTCACCGGCATGACCGAAGGTGCCCATCGTCAGATTGTATTTCTTGCCGATAGCCTCGCAGGCAATCAGCATATCGGTGATGCGGCTCCTGGGGACGGTGGCGTCCTCAAGAACAACGGTGTTGTTGAGCGAGGCCAGGGCTGGCAGGGCGTTGCGCCGGGCGGTCCACAGCTGGTCGCGTTCCTGATCGGTGGTAGCAAGTTTTAAATCGCCATGATTGGTCGTGACCACCTGCATCACCGCTTCAGCCTCGGCACGGACGACATCTTCGGACATGCCGTCCACCTCGATAAGCAACAGCGCCTCGGCATCGGTGGGCAAGCCGATATGGGCGAAATCTTCCACTGTCCGAATGGTCATCCGGTCCATGATTTCAAGGGTGGCGGGAATTACCTGGGCCTTGATAATACCGGCCACGGCGTTTCCTGCATCGACAAGCGTCTTGAAGACGCCCATCAGGGTTCGGCGGAACTTGGGCGCCGGGATCAGTTTAGCGGTCAGCTCGGTGATGATGCCCAGCGTCCCCTCGGAGCCGACAAAGAGGTTGGAAAAATCATAGGCCGTGACGTTTTTGACGGTCTTGCCGCCGAAGCGCACCTTCTCGCCGCTGGCCAGCACCACCTCCATGCCCATGATGTAGTTTTTGGTAACCCCGTATTTGAGGCCACGCAGGCCGCCTGAATTTTCGGCAGCCGAACCGCCCATGGTTGCGGTTGCGACCGTGCCCGGATCCGGGGGATAGATCAGGCCATGCGGAGCCACAGCGCTGTTGAGGGCAGCAATGACCACGCCGGGCTGGACCACGGCGGTGAGATTGGCAGCATCGACGTCCAGGATCCGGTTCATTTTCTGGAAGGAGAGGACAATACCCTTCTTAACGGGCACCGTGCCGCCACTGAGATTGGTGCCGGCACCCCGGGGGTAAATGGCGATTTTGTTGGTGCGGGCCAAGTTGACGATCTGCTGCACCATTTCGCTGCTGGTCGGTAGCACAATCACATCCGGCACCTGTCGGGGCAGGTCGGCGGTGGCATCATAGCTGTAGGCGACCAGATCGACCTTGCCGGTCAAGACGTTTTCTTTTCCCGCCACAGCTTCAAGTTGTGCAATGATGGTTTTCTCAAGCATAGTGTTCTCCTCGGGTGCACTTTTACGTTGATTGCTGTCACTTCGCAGAATGTCGCCGCAGTGATCAGTCCAATTTCCACGGTATTGTTGTCTTACCAATTATCACTTGGAAATGTATCTGTCAAATAAAATATGGAGGATAACCCCAAGCAACAGCATCTTAGAGAAAAAAGTACAAACCACTGAGGGAAGAGATTGCTGGCGAGCAGCTATATATAAACGGCAGGGTGAAGCGATACCGGCAATCCTGTCAAAGTCGGGCAAGCGGAAAAAAAAAGGGTGGTGGGCAGCAATCAGGAGGCATTGCTGGCAACGTAGGCAATGCTGCGTTTTTCGGCAAAGTCGAGATGATTCATCATCTCTTGACGGGCAGCCTCGGCATCCTGGCTGCGAATGGCGGCAACGATGGCAGCATGATGCTTGTAGAGCAGAGCATGATCCTCGCTGGTCAGATAGACGGCCCGCCAGACGCCCCGTTGGAATTCCTTCATGGCGTCAAAAATAGACTGCATCAGATGCAGCCAAACAATATTGTGGGTGGCGCGGGCGATGACAATGTGGAGATTGGCGTCCAGGTCCTCGGAGGGCACCTGGCCTTCCAGATTGCGCTCCATGCCGACCAGAATTTCTTCCAGGCGGCGGAGATCCTCGGGCAGGGCGCGCTGGGCCGCGTAAAAGGCGGTCCATGACTCCATGCATTTGCGCACTTCAATCACTTCCAGGGCCCGTTCCTGCTGGGTCCGGATCAATTCACTGAGCGAGTTGCCGTGACCGGTATCCACCAGCGAGAGCACAACCGTGCCGCCGCCCTGATACGACATGACCAGTCCGGACGAGGACAGGATGTTCAGGGCCTCGCGCACCGAGGGCCGCGATACGCTGAACATCTCGGCCAACTCACGCTCAGGCGGCAGTTTGTCGCCGGGCGTAAAATCGCCGGCAAGAATTGATTCGCGAATCTGATCGGCAATCTGGCTGGAGACCTTTTTCGGTTTAATCGGCTGGAATTTCATGGGGTCACGTTAAAAGATGAAGTTGTCAACATCACGCTCTTTGCTCACCTGGAAGGTTAAGCAACCGATAGTCAAGGATGAACAAGAGACGGGCAGTGCCAAAGCATAATCACCTTACCAACTCCTGGCAAACGGGAATGCCGGCAGGTTTGAAAAAAGAACAAAAATACGCAAAAAGCCCCGGAGAGCCAAAACAACAGGCTCTCCGGGGCGACACACGTCTTTTTCAAGGTGGAGCCGCCCGGGAAGGGGGAAAATCCCGAGAGGCTCCGCAAGAAAAGAGACATGTGCACTTATGGAATCATCCACTGCAGATAGTAGGCTTGCAGATAGACCATAACGCAGACCAGGAAGGTCAGGAACAATGAATGCTTCAGAGTGAAGCGGAACAGGCTCCCCTCTTCCCCCACCATGCCGCAGGCGGCGGTGGCCACTGCCAGTGACTGGGGAGAAATCATTTTACCCATGACGCCACCACTGGTATTGGCGGCGCCGGTCAGGATCGGATTGATTCCCAGCTGTTCCGCGGTGGCCTTCTGCAGACCGCCGAAGAGGACGTTACTGGAGGTGTCCGATCCGGTCAGGAAGACGCCGATCCAACCAAGGAGCGGCGAAAGGAACGGGAACCAGTGGCCGGTTTTGGTAAAGATCAGACCCAGGCAGTTGGTCATGCCCGAGGTATTCATGACATAAGCCAGTCCCAGGACCGAGGCCACGGTGAGTGCGGGAAAGCGCATGTCAAACAGGGTCTTGCCCGCGATTCCGATGACCTCGCCAAAACCAACACCGCAGATCAGTGCTGAGAGCAGCGCGGCAATCAGGATGGCGGTGCCGGCGGCGGACATAAAGTTAAAAATATATTTTGCGGCGATTTTGGTGGGCAGCTGGTCGGTCAGTGCCTTGGTGAGGGCTTTAAACTGGTCTTTTTCCACCAGTTTATCTTTGACCAGACCTTTGGCCAGTTCCTGCAGTTCACTGCTTTTCTTGAAGATCGGTTCAAAAGCTGCAAAGCGTTCCTCAGGGAGGATGGCGCCCTTGCCGACGAGTCGCTGCTCAACCCCGGCCGTGGTGATTTCCAGTGCCTTGAGGTCGCCAAGCAGGGAAACAGCTTTAGCCAGCTGGTCATTGGTCTTCGGCAACGCAACGACCAGTTTGTCAATTTCGCCATTAACAGCGGCGATCTTTTGCAATCCGACCTCCGGAGTGGAGACTTTCTTGACGATCATGTTATCGAGTCCGGCGATAGGAATAACCACCTTGCTCTGGTCAAGAAAAGTTTTGACCGTTGGCAGACCCCAGAGCAGCACCATCAGGGTGAGGAACAGATAGGGGGTCCAGGCGCGGAAAATCTGGCCGCTGGTGTAGCTGTGCACTTCCTTGGTGACTGCAGTTTCATGGTCAAAGACGTAATTCTCCTTAGGCTGCCAGACGCGCAGCAGCAGGACCAGGGCGATCATTGCTGCCAGGGAAGCAGTGATGTCCGGCAGGTAGGGCCCGACAAAACTGGCGGTCGCATACTGGGTCAGGGCAAAGGTAATACCGCAGACCAGAATGGCGGGCAGGACTTCCCAGGCCTTCTTGAACCCGACCATCATGACAATGACATAAAAAGGAATCATGACCGAGAGAAAAGGCAGCTGATGGCCGACCATGCGGGAGAGTTTCAGCATACCGGCATCGTCATAGCCCATGACTGCCGACAGAGCCACGATCGGAATACCAATGGCACCGAAGGCAACCGGGGCAGTGTTGGCCACCAGGCAAACACCGGCGGCATAGAGCGGACGGAATCCGAGGCCGACCAGCGTGGCACCGGCAATGGCGACCGGGGTGCCGAAGCCGGCTGCGCCCTCGATAAAAGCGCCGAAGCAGAAGGCAATCAGCAGGGCCTGGATGCGCCGGTCAGCGGTCAGACCGGCCAGCGAGGCCCGGATAATCTCGAACTGACCGCCTTTGACCGTGATGTTGTAGAGGAAAAGCGTGGTCAGGACGATGTAGAAAACGGGGAAGAGGCCAAAAGCGGCGCCCTGGGCAAAGGCAAGCCCGGCAAGCTTGGCCGGCATGCCCCAGATGGTGACAGCTATGGCCAGTGCCGAAGCAACAGCCAGAAGGGCTGCCTTATGGGCCTTCATCTTCAGGACGGCAAGACAGATAAAGATGACAACCAGCGGAACGGCGGCAACGAGCGCCGACCATCCCAGACTTCCTGCTGCGGGGGTGTAGGTTTGAATCCAGGGCATAATCAGACTCCTCTTGATGGAATTATGGAACAACAACACACAGTCGGTGTGGCTTGTGGGCATGCAGGAAGACCTCTCGCTACCTGTTTTTTAAATCAATTGGTAATACCACTTAAAACAATTGTAAAATACTTGTCAACTTTTTTTATTTTAATTTTAAAGAAGCCCGTTGACAACCAGTTACACGATGCAATACTATAATTAATAAATTGGTTTTACCACATGCATCTTGTAATTTTTTACACTATCATTGCCTGCTGACCACCGGGACAACCCGTAACGGCTCAGATCGTTTAAAAAAAATGAGGAAGGAGGGTTTATGTACGAGCAATTCAAGACCAGGGCCGAGGGCGTCAGCGCCGAGGTGCATCGCTTCCCGACACAGGCTGCAGCGCTCGATTTCATCATCGGGTTCCTGCGAGACGAGGGGGTGGCGAATGCGCCCGACCGGCGCGCAGTATGGGCCGGCTGTCCCTTCCTCGCTGGAATCGACCGCCAGCAGCTGGCCGGCATTGATGGCCTGCATCTGGAGGTGAGTCGGGAACGGGCCGCCGAGGCCCGCGTCGGCATCAGCCAGATGGACTGGGCCCTGGCCGACACCGGCACCCTGGCCCAAGACGCCACGGCCATCGACAAGCGCCTGGTTTCGACCCTGCCTTTCATCCACATCGCCCTGGTGGCGACCGCAGCGCTCGTACCCGACATGCCCACTTGGCTTACCAAGGTGCAGCCAAAGGATTCCGGCTATATCTCCTTGATCACCGGGCCCAGCCGGACCGCGGACATCGAACGGGTACTCACCATCGGGGTTCACGGGCCCTCCAGGCTCATTATTCTCTTTGTCGATGCGTTGGGAGGGACCAACTGATGCAACATGAATTCAAGCAGTCCATTGATAAGGCTCTGCACAATGCCAATCTCACCGGGGCGCTCGGCAAGTTTTCCGAGGCCTATAAGGTCAATCGCGCCAAGGCCTATGAAGGGATTGATTTCGAGGAGTTGCGCGGCCGGATCGCCAGCGTGAAGTCGTACGCCGCCTCCCACCTCGAGCAACTCTCCGATCTGTTTCAGCAGAATGCAGAGGCGCGAGGCGCCAAAGTGTTCCGGACCAGCGATCCGGCCAAGGTGCGAGAATATATTCTCAAGGTCGCCCAGGACAATGGCGTTAAAACTATTGTGAAATCCAAATCAATGGCCACCGAGGAGATCCATCTCAACCCCTATCTGGAGGCGGCCGGCATTGAGGTCGGCGAGACCGATCTGGGGGAATGGATCATTCAGCTGGCCGGCCAGACTCCGTCGCACATGGTCATGCCCGCCATCCACCTGACCAAGGAGGAGGTGTCCGATCTTTTCAGCAAAGAACTGGACGAACGGTTGAGCTCGGATATTCCGCGCCTGGTGAAAGTGGCCCGCGACCAACTGCGCCCCAGGTTTCTGCGTGCAGACATGGGCATCTCCGGCGCCAATATCGCGGTCGCCGAGACCGGCAGCATCGTGCTGGTCACCAACGAAGGCAACGCCCGCCTGGTCACCTCTCTGCCAAAAATCCATGTTGCCCTGGTCGGCATCGAGAAACTGGTGGAAAAATTCGCGGACATAGCGCCGATCCTTAAGGCTCTGCCCCGGAGCGCTACCGCCCAACTACTGACCAGCTACGTTTCCATCGTCACCGGCCAGACCCCCAATAGCGACGGCTCGAAGAAGGAGCTGCACATCATCCTCATGGACAACCACCGCAGCGAGATGGCGGCTGATCCGATGTTCAAGGAGGCGATGCAGTGCATCCGCTGCGCCTCCTGCCTCAATGTCTGCCCGATTTTCCGCCTGGTCGGCGGCCATGTCTTTGGCAAGGTCTATACCGGCGGCATCGGCACCATCCTTACTGCCTGGTACGACGAACTGCAGAGCTCCGAATACATCCAGGGGCTGTGCATCCAGTGCGGCGCCTGCAAGGACGTCTGCCCCGCCAAAATCGACATCCCCGGCCTGATCCTGGAAATCCGACGGCGACTGGTCAAGGATCAGGGCGTGCCCCTGCTGCAAAAGTCTATCTATTCGGTGGTCAACAACCGCCGCTTGTTCCATGGGATTTTGCGGGCGGCCTCCATTGCCGGCAAACCTTTTGCCACCGGCAAATTCATCCGCCATCTGCCGCTTTTTCTGGCGGATCTCACCGATGGCCGCAGCCTCCCGGCCATTGCGGCCAAACCCTTCCGCGATGTCTTCAAGACCATCGAGCAGCCGAAAGGACTCAAGGAAACCGCAATTTTCTATGCCGGCTGCCTGATCGATTTCGCCTACCCGGAAATGGGCGTGGCTCTGGTGAAAGTGCTCAACAAGGCAGGGATTGCGGTGAAGTTTCCGGAAGGTCAGACGTGCTGCGGTGCCCCGGCCCGCTACAACGGGGCCTACGAGGTGGCGGCACAGAATGCGGCCGACAATATCACCGCCCTGCTCGATGAACCAGCGACCTATGTGGTTTCGGCCTGCCCAACCTGCACGGTGGCCCTGAACCACGAATTCATCACCACCTTCGAGTCCCTGGGCCAAAGCGAACGGTTGCCCCGGGCCCGGGAACTGGCGGCTAAAACCATCGATTTTTCGACCCTGGTGAAACGCCTGGTGGATGAGGGCCGCTTAACCCTGAAAGAGGGGCAGCAGTTGGGCAAAATCACCTACCACGACTCCTGCCACCTGAAACGGACGCTGCACGCCGAACGCCAACCGCGCGAGTTGTTGCAAAGCATGGGCTACGAGTTGACCGAAATGTTTGAGTGCGACACCTGCTGCGGCATGGGCGGCTCCTATTCGCTGAAACTACCGGAGATCTCAGCCCCGATCCTGCAGCGCAAACTCAAGAACATCAAGGAAACCGGCGCGCCGCTGGTGGCTATGGACTGTCCCGGTTGCGTCATGCAGATCCGCGGCGGCATGGATCAGGACGGCGCCACTGTCCGGGTCCAGCATACCGTGGAGCTGATCGCCGCCCAGTTGGCGGAGTAAGACCCCAGAACCAAAAAGGGGGAGGCCGGGAACTGTTTTTCGGCCCCTCCTGATTTGTTTTGAATGTCATCACCAAGCGTTATACAGTGAGTAAAGACAAAACGGTCCGGGCCCGGCTCATCAGCGGGGACCGGACCGTGCGCATTGTTCCGACCGGACGGAAGGAAAACCACTTTTCATCTTTTCCCGATAATCATCCTGCCTACGGCAGAAACCATGAGGTTCTCATGTCCAATAATCTCTACATCACCGCGGCCGAAGAACGCAGCGGCAAGTCGGCCATCATCCTCGGCGTCATGCAGGTCATCCTCAAGGAGATCAGCCGGATCGCCTTTTTCCGCCCCATCATCAATGACCATGTTTTTGGCCGGGTCGATCATGATCTCAATCTGGTCCTCAAGTATTTCAAACTGGACATCCCCTACGAAGACACCCATGCCTACACCCTCAGCCAGGCGCGCCAACTGATCACCTCCGGGCAGGAAGAGCTCCTGTATGAAAATATCCTCAAAAAATACAAACAGCTGGAGGCGAATTACGATTTTGTGCTCTGCGAGGGCACTGATTTCCGGGGCAAAGACCCGGGCTTTGAGTTCGATCTCAACGCCAATATCGCCATGAATCTCGGCGCGCCGGTGCTGGTGGTGGCCTCAGGCCGCGAAAAATCGACCGACGAGATCTGCACCCATGCCGCAATCACGATCGACACCCTGGAGGAAAAAGGGGTCGATATCGCCGCCTGCCTCATCAATCGTGCCCCGGACAGCTTTATGCGGGATACGGCCCGCAATGCCAAGTGCCAGGAGCAGTTCGGCCGCGCCTTCCCCCTCTACGTGATTCCGGAAAACAAATCCCTGGGCAACCCGACCATTGACGACGTCAAGCGCTGGCTGGGGGCGGAAGTGCTGTACGGCAAGCCCAGCATGCTCAATCTGGTGGACAACTATCTGGTGGCGGCCATGCAGATCAGCAACTTCCTCGAGTACATCAAGGAGGGCAGCCTGATCATCACCCCCGGCGACCGCTCCGACATTATTATCTCCAGCCTCGCCAGCCGGATCTCGTCCGCCTATCCCAATATTTCCGGCATTCTCATCACCGGCGGCATCGAGGTCAGCCCCAGCGTGCAGCGGCTCATTCAGGGATGGACCGGCATCCCGGTGCCGGTGCTGTTTGTCGAAGCCCATACCTTTGATACCGTGCAGAGCGTCAACGAACTCTACGGCCGCATCGAGGCCACCGACTCCAAACGGATCGCCACCGCCCTCGGCTGGTTTTCCAAATATGTCAATGTCCCTGAGCTGACCAAGCGCGTGGTTTCACAACGGTCGACCAAGATTACCCCCCGGATGTTCGAATACTCGCTGGTCGAAAAGGCCTCGCGGGACAAACAGCACATCGTCCTGCCGGAAGGCCAGGGCGAGCGCATCCTCAATGCCACCGATATTATTCTCCGCCGCGGCATCGCCGATATTACCCTGTTGGGCCGGGTCGACGAGATCCAGGCCAAGGCCTCCTCGCTGAACATCAACATCGAGGGGGTGACCATCATCGATCCGACCAAGTCGGACTATTATGATGATTTTGTGCTTACCTATTTCGATATCCGCAAGCACCGGGGCATTGTCATGGACGTAGCCCGCGACCGCATGTCCGACCCTACCTATTTCGGCACCATGATGGTGCACAAAGGGCTGGCCGACGGCATGGTCTCGGGTTCGGTCACCACCACTGCCCAGACCATCCGACCCGCCTTTGAATTCATTAAAACCAAACCAGGGGTGTCGGTGGTTTCCTCGATCTTCATCATGTGCTTTCAGTCCAAGGTCCTGGCCTTTGGCGATTGCGCCGTGGTGCCCAATCCCGATGCCCGCCAGCTGGCCGAGATTGCGCTGAGTTCGGCGGAGACCGCCCAGATCTTCAACATTGAACCGCGGGTGGCCATGCTCAGCTATTCCACCGGCATTTCGGGCACCGGACAGGATGTCGAGAAAGTGGTGGAGGCAACCGCCATCGCCAAGCAGCTGATGCAGGAACGCGGCCTCAAATTCCCGCTGGAGGGCCCCTTGCAATATGATGCCGCCTTTGACCAGGAAGTGGCGGATTTCAAATCCCCCGGATCCGCAGTGGCCGGGCATGCGACGGTGTTCATTTTTCCGGATCTCAACACCGGCAACAACACCTACAAGGCGGTGCAGCGGGCCGCCCACGCCGTAGCCATGGGACCTGTGCTCCAGGGGTTGAACAAACCGGTCAATGATTTGTCACGGGGCTGCACGGTCCAGGATATTGTCGATACCGTGGCCCTGACCGCCATTCAGGCCCAGGTGGCCAAAAGCAAGCTCGCCCCTTTACTGCCGATGTGAACGAGGATAAACATGAAATTTTTTATTATTAATTCAGGGAGTTCCTCGATCAAGTATCAGGTGATCGAGATGGCAACGGAAACCGTGCTCGCCACCGGCCTGGTGGAGCGGATCGGCGACCAAACCGGTCGGATCAAAAACACCTTCTTTCCGGGAACGGACAAGGAGCGGGAGCGCGTACTGGAGCAGCCGATACCTGATCATGACAGCGGTATGCGGCTGGTGACCTCGCTGTTGACCGACCAGCAGCAGGGCATCATCGGCGACACCTCGGAGATCAGCGCCATCGGCCACAGGGTTGTGCACGGCGGCGAGGATTTCCGCGCCTCCACCCGGATTACGCCCACGGTAATCGAGGCGATCCAACGCAATATACCACTGGCCCCGCTCCATAATCCGGCCAATCTTGACGGTATCCGGGTGGCCGGGGAGATCTTCCCCTCGGTTCCCCAGGTTGCGGTTTTCGACACCGCCTTCCATCAGACCATGCCGCCGCGGGCCTTCATGTATGCCCTGCCGTATGCGCTCTACGAGCAGGACCGGGTACGGCGCTACGGTTTTCACGGCACCTCGCACCGTTTTGTCGCCGGCGAATGCGCCCGCCTGCTCGACAAACCACTGGCCGAGTGCAATCTCATCACCATCCATCTCGGCAACGGCTGCTCGATGACCGCAATTGCAGGTGGCATCAGCATCGATACCTCACTGGGGATGACGCCCCTGGAAGGCCTGGTGATGGGGACGAGGTCAGGGGACGTCGATCCGGCCCTGCATCTTTTCTTGAAACAGAACAAAGGGATGGAGCTTGAGGCCATCGATTCCCTGCTCAACAAGGATTCGGGGCTGAAGGGGTTATGCGGCCTGAACGACATGCGCGACATCCATACAGCGGTGGCCGCGGGCAACGCACGGGCAGCCCTGGCGCTCGCGGTGCAGACCTACCGCAACCGTAAATACATCGGCGCTTACATGGCGGTGCTCGGCCGGGTGGACGGGATCGTCTTTACCGCCGGCATCGGCGAGAATGATGCCATCGTCCGGGCCGAATCGCTCAATGGGCTGGAATTGTTCGGAGTGGGACTCGATGCGAAGAAGAACGGTATGCGCTCCAAGGAAGCCCGCTGTATCAGCAGCGAGGAGAGCCGGGTGAAGATTTTTATTATCCCCACCAACGAGGAACTGGCGATTGCCCGCGAGGCCGCAATGGTGATCAGGGGATAGGCAAGGATCAAGTTGGTGCGTACGGACGATTTACTGATTTCGTTGCATTTTAATCAGTAAGGTGTCCCGCTATTCCGCCGCAATGAATCTTTGCCGGTTATTGACTTTCAACTAACCCTAAGGCTTTAGTTGATTTTATAGGATTAAATGGAAAGTGTGATTTTCACTGCGGGTTCATGTCAAAAACAGCATCAATTTTCCAAGCCCCTGATTCCCTCACAAGGCGTGCCTTCAAGGTATTCCTGCTTTGCGCTGTTGCTCCTAATACAATAATGACGGTATGCGTGACGTTGTTTTCTGGTTCTGATTTTTTTATAAAAACATGGCTTTCCCAATCATTAAAAATATCCTGAGATTTCAAGAAATAATCAGCATCTAGGCTACCATAGAAATCAGGTTCTTTTAAAAAATTAATGTTTGGATACTCTCCTGCATATTCTAATTCAGAAAGTTTATTTAACTTATCCATTAATGATTTAGAAATATACATTTTTAGTGTTGCTTTCCCTTCATTCATTGGTGATATGTGATTGTTACACATGTGTATATATTTTTTATAAAAGTTCTTAGCGGTTTCTTCAGGAGAGATTTTTATGTTTGTTTTTTTTGTAGAATCTTCTTTTGAAGAAGCTGATTGAGTATTAAAAAAAGAAAAGATAAATATAAACAATACCAACAATAAATATATTTTTTTATTAAAATTAAACATAAAGATACCCTTATTGCTTCCGATAAATAATGTATTGTGGTCTGTTTGTTCGGTATCCAGGACCTGGATACAAAGCATCTTGTAAAAAATCTTAAACCCAGTGAGAACCATTGAACATCGCCATATGCCCATAAGAATTTCCGGCATAGCCATTAATTACCACAACATCTCCAGGCGAATATACACCAGTGTCTGCAATGGGCACAAATCCGGCGGCACTTAAACTGGAGCCATAATCTTTTGCAGAATTATGAGTAGTTAATTTTACTCCGCCAGCTTCGATAGCTTCTCTTGTGAATTGAGCGCATTTCTTTGCACTTTTTGATTTTGCGTTAGCATTTAAGTGCATAACAGCTTTCCCTTTGTTCCACATTTTAGAGTCCTCCTTTTGTTGTTTTAATTTCTGATTTGTGACGATTTGCAGAACTTAACTAAAAGTTAAACTCCAAATTTATCGACCGGAATTTTTTTCCAGGCAAATCTTGCATTTTTTCCGCTGCCCCGCCGTTCCCCGCTGCCGCACCTTGCAAAGCTCTTTTTTCTGATGTTTTTCAACCCAACATGTTTGAGCTTCGGAATGCTCTGGTTGTTCGGCCTGGGCGCGGATCGACGGCGACCCCTCGAAAAGATTTCCCTCAGGAGTTCAGGGGACAGTATATCGGATTGATGTTTTGTTCACTCCCGGGCAACCCCCTGCTCTGACCCCATTTATCAAGCAGAGCCGCTCTTGCGGCAAAAAAACTTTTAAAG
>Ga0364909_10098_pt4 | contig 15727 bp, 15 predicted proteins | sample SorcelJu500001C3_3_FD_206966 | JGI IMG/M metagenome (GOLD analysis project Ga0364909, IMG submission 206966) | Enriched cells from Trout Bog Lake Hypolimnion, Wisconsin, USA - BchlTB.June25.5000.01.C3 | ecosystem: Environmental > Aquatic > Freshwater > Lake > Hypolimnion/Profundal zone | place... | reverse complement strand
GAACGCGGTTGTGCAGAAAAAAAACCTGACCACCGCGAGCCAGTTCCCGTTCAATAGCTCTTTGAATCAAGCCTTCATCAAACTCATCAACAATGGTTTCAATCGGCTGGCGATTGACGGGCGGCGTGGAAATAATCGAAAGGTCTCTGGCTCCCATCATCGAAAACTGCAAGGTTCGCGGAATGGGCGTGGCCGTAAGCGTGAGCGTATCCACACCGGGGAAATCTTCGCGGAGTTTTTCTTTGGCCGCCACGCCGAACCGATGTTCTTCGTCAATCATCAAGAGTCCGAGATTTTTAAACTTCACATCTTTTGAAATGAGCCGATGTGTGCCGATGACGATATCGACAAGACCGTTCTCAATATCTTTGGCGATTTTTTTTAATTCGACTTTCGGAACGAAGCGGCTTAAAACTTCAATGCGTGTGGGGAAATTCTGGAAGCGGCTTTTGAACGAGTTGAAATGCTGATGAGCCAGAATCGTCGTAGGGACGAGCATCGCCACTTGCTTGCCGCCTTCGGTGGCTTTGAATGCCGCCCGCATTGCCACTTCGGTTTTGCCGAATCCCACGTCGCCGCAAATGAGCCTGTCCATCGGAGCGTTGTTCGTCATATCTTTTTTTGTTTCTTCGATGGCACGGAACTGGTCGGGCGTTTCATCGAAAACGAATGCGGCTTCGAACTCGCGTTGCCAAATTGAATCGGACGGAAACGCCGTGCCTTTCTCGGACTTCCGCTTGGCGTACAGCGTGATGAGTTTGCGGGCGATGTCCTTGATGCGTTTCTTGGTTTTTTCTTTCTGGGCTTGCCACGATGGACTGCCGAGTTTGGACAGCGTGGGAACTTTGCCTGCCGCCGACGAGAACTTCGAAACGTAATTGATGTTCGAGACATTGACGAAAAGCTTATCGTCGTTGAGGTAATAAAGCAAAATACATTCCTGCACCGATCCGGCCACCGTGACGGTTTCCATGCCGCCGAAGCGTCCGATGCCGTATTCGGAATGCACGAGAAAATCGCCTTCCTTCAACGCCCGAAGGTCTCGCAATGAAATGGGCAGTTTGGATTTTTTCGTGCGTGATTTTTTATGTCGATGTAATTTTCCAAAAACCTCCGACTCGCAATACACGCAAACGTTCGCGTCGCGGCTGAGGAAGCCCGCGTACAACACGGCATCCGTAAAGGCAAAGTCCGTCCCGCAGACGAGTTCTTCCTGCTGCAAAAAATCTTCGAGATCGCTTTGTTCTTTTTTGGACGCGATGGAAATCAACACGCCAAAGCCTTGTTTCCGCCGCTCAAAAATATTGGCTGAGAAGCGTTTGAAGTTCGACAGAAACGGCGGCTGCGTTTCGGTGTTAAAAGCCAAATCGCCTTTGCCCAGTTTGAGCAGCCGAAGTTGTTCGAATCCTGCGAGTCGCTCGGCTAAAAAATTAGTTGAGAAATGGTCGGGCGTTTCTAGGTCGTTGAAAACCATCGCGTCAAATTCATCCAACGCGATGAGTGTTCCGGCGGGAGCGTAGTCCAAGAGTAAACTATGAGCGGCGGCTTTGCTGTGAAGAATATCGGCGGTGAGTTTGGCGGATGGAATTTCGGTTTCGGAAAGCTGGGTTTGCGGATTGAACGTGCGAAGGGCGTAAATCTCATCATCGGAAAACTCAATGCGAACAGGCCGCTCTGAGCCGTAAGAAAACACATCTACGATTGCACCACGAACGGCGTAGTCGCCCGCCGTGTCGACGAAGGTTTTCTTTTCAAAACCATTCGATTCCAAAAACACCAAAAGGTTATCGTAACCGTAAGCGGCATTAACGCGGAGTTCGGTTTGCGTCGCGGCCAAAACATCTTGGGCGGGCAAGCGGCGAAGCAAGGTGTTTAACGAGGTGATGAAAATTTTTGCATCCGAATTTTTTTGGAACGCATCCAACGCTTCGTGAAAATCGGAATCGAAATCCAGTACGCGGCTTTTGCCCAAAAGGTCTTGCGAATCGGCGGCGAGCATTTCCAAGGCTTCTTCGTACTCCGAGACGAAAAGAACGGGCTTGCCGCTTTCGGCCATCCGCGAAAGGAAAAGGGACTTCATCGAACCCACCAAGCCGGAAACGCTGGAGTGGCGTGGCCGTTCGGCAGGCAAGTCGCCAAAGAGAATGGCGGCAAGCGACGCCGAGCCAAGCGGCATCGGCTCTACGGGCGTTTGCGTGGAGCGATTTGCGTCAGGGTTCATTTGCATATCTTCGGGCATTCAGTTAAGTTCTCGTGAAGATTTTAATAAACACAAAAATTCGAAAGAGGTTCAAATATGAGAAAAGTATTTTTAGCAACCGCAATGCTGTTTGCTCTTTCCGCAGTCACAATGGCAGGCGACGACAAGAAAACGGACAAAGCCAAAGACGCCAAAGTCTGCGATATGACCGAGTCCTGCTGCGGCATGGCAAAATCACCCAAGATGACCAAAGCCGAGCCGACGAAAAAATCGAAGAAGGCCAAAGCCAAGACTGATGCTTCTAAAGCCGACGATACAAATTTGGTAAAGAAATAGTTATAAGCCATACCATCGCAATACGCCTCAAAGCCTTCTGGCCGAAACGGGTCAGAAGGCTTTTTTAATTTTCGTCAAAGAATGCCTTCTGGCCGTAAGTTGCCGTTATGGAAGAAATTGCATTTCTCAAATTCTTTTTCTAAACTCATCCTATCATCGGCGAATCGTTACCTTCAAAGGTAGCCCTTCACTTACACTCAAAACTTCAACCACGATGAGCATTCTATCGCCAAATAAGTGCTTTGTAAAGCCATTTGGTGATAAAATCCATAGGTCTTGTAGAATATTTTACCCACAGGCTAAATCCAAACCGGAGGCAGCCATGAAAAAACAACACGTCATTTTAACGGAAAGCGACAAACGAACGCTTGAACAGATTTTAAGCAAAGGGAAGCTGTCCGTAAAAGTCTTCCGGCCTGCCACCGGACTGTTGATGCTGCACAACGGAAGCACCCTGGAAGCCGCCGTGAGCCTGATGCACGTTGAAAATGATCCCGTCCGAACCTGCCGTAACCGTTAGTCAAGGCGGTCTGGACAAAGTTCTTTACGACGAAGACCGTAGCGGCAGACCGACTCAGATTTCCGGCAAGGCACAGGCTAAACTCACGGCTCTGGCTTGTTCTCAACCACCCGACGGCCGAAGCCGCTGGACACTCCGGCTGCTGGCAGACCAAGCTGTTGAACTTGGGTACTGCGACCATCTGTCGCACACCAAAGCCAACGACATTCTAGATTTACAAACGCCGCTGCATGAAAGACTATGCCGACTTCATGAATCGGCTCCATGAGCAATATCCGGCTGCTGAACGTCTCATGGTGGTGCAGGATAATCTGAACACGCACAAAGCCGGTTCTATACGCACAAAACCCGGTTCTTTTTATCAGTCCTTTGAGGCCGAAAAAGCCAGAACTTTAACCGAACGGTTTGAATTTCACTTTACGCCCGTAAAAGCAAGCGGGCTGAACATGGCTGAACTCGATCTCTCGGCCATCAGCCGCCAGGCATTGCACCGGCGGATTGCATCACAGTCCCAGCTTGAGCATTGGGTTGCGGTCATTATTAAAGGGTCGTGTATGAGAATCGTGTTTTCAAGTAAAGCAAAAGAGATTAAGATAAAGACCGATAATCAAGTCATGCATTTGGATTGACTTCGAAAAGCAAATCGTTCGCCGTGCCAAGCGTTTCAGATGTGTTCTGAAATTCAGATTCTCGCGTTCGATATTTTGCGTTTGAGTTTTACTGACTGTATGCCGCTCACGAGGTAAATACTTTGAATACGATTGCCAATCATCGGTGTCATAATGCGAAATGTTAAAAACCGATAACTTGTCCAGCAACCCTTTGAACGTTTCGTCGGTTCGTCTGCCGAACACAAAGGCAAGGACTTTCTTGGACTGTTTCTCTATCGCATACCGGGCAATCTCATGAGATTGCCTGCCAGCGTTGCTGTTTTTTGTTTTGCACAAACGACCACGGTTCATCAGCTTCAACACGGATTTCAATGTCTGAATCCGGTTGCCGATAAAATCGCGGATTAACGCTTTCTATTTCCGGCTCTTTTTTTTAATGTGGCTCAGACAGTTCCGGTATCGATATTTAAGACGCGAGCGGTATCCCGAATGCCACTGCCGTTCATGGCCATCTGAACAATGGTTTCTTTGATGGCGGGCAGGTAAGCGTTGTAAGTGTATTGCAATTGAAAAGAGCGTTTACAGGTCTGGCAGCGATAACGTTGATGGCCATCGTGTTTATTTGACCCGTTTTTGATGACTTGCTCAGACGTGCAATACCGACAGGACACTTGTATGGTTGCCATAGGTTTTATTCCTTTTTCTCTAATATCGTCAAAACACGACTTTCATACATTACCTATTAAAGAACGAAATGAGCAGGAGATTAAAATCAACGGGCAGTTTACTTTCAGCCGATGCCAGACAAAAACTCAACCGACATGACGTCAACGTCCTGCCGGAAAATCTGAAATACAAGTAATCTTACTTTACAAAGCACTTAGCATCAGTATTAGGCAACAAGCCCGTGAAAGCGATTGCAATCGTCCACAGTTTGATCTGCTGAACCAATACAGCCCGAATTCGAAATAACCCGCTATCAACTTCTTCTTATTTTTTTGTCTCATTTAAATTCACTTTCGACGAGAATGCGGCATATAAATTGTCGTTAAGCCAATTAGAAATTTTTTATTGTCTCGTATGAATGTGCAGATGAGAGATAGAAGACAAATATCAAAGGTTTTACAATCAATGAACCGAATCATCCGTGAGGAAGAAGAATTTTCTTGTGAAGAAAAATCGCCGATAAGTGAATGGCGAAGAATAATTTTATCCATAGGTCTTGTAGAATATTTTACCCTGCTGCTGCAAGCGGCAAAGCAATAAAAAGAAAAACAAAAAGGAAGCAGCTATGTCTTACAAAAAAATCAGAGAAGCAGTCGACCTCTTGGAAGTATTAGAAGGGTTGAAAACACTCAAGGACAAACTTGAGTCGCAGCCGCCCGCCACCGAGATGAATCGAACGTTTGATGCGATGTTCGGCAAACGCACGACGACGGACAGCGAAACCGGTTCAACGGCGGAATATTTAATGATGGCTCTCAAAATGCTTGAGTCGCCGGCCAAGTTTCAACAGGAGGCGGCAGGTCTGCTTAATAGTCAGACAAAAACGGCAACGGCGATGCAAAGCAATGTTGATAATCCCTTTTTGCCTCAGATGCAAAGCAACGAGATCAGTCAAAGTCGTCCCAACGGCCAAAGCAAAGGCGATCCTTTCCGATATATGTCTGAGTTGTTAAGCCCCGAAGATATACTGGCGGCATTGAAAAACGCGACCGAGAATTCATTCAGCTATGTTTTGATAACGGACGCTCAGCAAAACATTATTTATACCAATCCGGCCTTAGAGAAGGTAAGCGGGTTCAGTTTGGAGGAATTGAAAGGAAAAAGCCCGAAAGTTTATAATGGACCAGACGTAGACAATGCGATGTTGGGACGGGTAAACCAAGCCTTAGCAAGCAAGGAAGACGTTCACGAGCCAATGCTCAATTACATGAAAGATGGTTCAACGCGATGGATGGACGTTCATATTCGGCCTATCTTTGATAATAAAGGCGTGTTAAAATGTTTTGTCAGCGTCACGGAAGATTTGCAGGGACGGGGCAAACTTAATGAGATCAGTCAAAGTCGTCCCAACGGCCAAAGCAAAGGCGATCCTTTCCGATATATGTCTGAGTTGTTAAGCCCCGAAGATATACTGGCGGCATTGAAAAACGCGACCGAGAATTCATTCAGCTATGTTTTGATAACGGACGCTCAGCAAAACATTATTTATACCAATCCGGCCTTAGAGAAGGTAAGCGGGTTCAGTTTGGAGGAATTGAAAGGAAAAAGCCCGAAAGTTTATAATGGACCAGACGTAGACAATGCGATGTTGGGACGGGTAAACCAAGCCTTAGCAAGCAAGGAAGACGTTCACGAGCCAATGCTCAATTACATGAAAGATGGTTCAACGCGATGGATGGACGTTCATATTCGGCCTATCTTTGATAATAAAGGCGTGTTAAAATGTTTTGTCAGCGTCACGGAAGATTTGCAGGGACGGGGCAAACTTAATGAGGTACAAGAGCAACAGAAAGGATTGAAGAACGCCGTAGATAATGCGTACAACACGATATTGATAACGGACAATTCGCAAAGAATCACTTACGTGAATCAGGCCTTCGAGAAAATGACGGGATATACGTTTGAGGAAGTGAAAGGGAAAAACCCGCGACTGTTGCAGGGGCCAGACACGGACAAAGAAGCAACGAAAAAGATCCGCCAAATGTTGGCGAATCGGATATCCGTGGACGAGACGCTGCTCAATTACACCAAAGACGGCAGGCCATATTGGATTAACATCAAAGTTCGCCCGATCGTTGACGACAAAGGCATGAACACGGGCTTTGTCGCCATTGAGGAAGATGTGACTGAAAAGTTGCAGATTCAAGCCGAACTTCAGCAAGCACAAACCCAACTGATTCAATCCGAGAAACTCTCGTCGCTCGGCCAGATGGTAGCGGGTCTTGCTCATGAAATAAATACGCCGCTCGCTTTTGTTCGCGGCAACATGGACTTGCTTGCCAGCAAACATCAGTCCGTTCAAAAACTGCTGTCGCTTTACTTCACGCTTCGTCATAAAATCACAAGCGGCAACACCGACGGTTTGTCCGAACTCATCAGCAGCATTGATAATGCAACCGAAGAAGTTTTGGCAGGCCGCGTGTTCCGTGAAACCGAGAGCATCTTTGCAAATTCCGTCGAAGGCATCGACCGCATTCAAGACCTTATTCTCAACCTGAAAAACTTCTCACGGTTGGATGAAGCCATCTCGAAAGTATCCGACATCAACGACGGCTTGGACTCCACGCTCAAAATCGCCGGACACTTACTTAAAGGCGGCATCGAGGTCGAGCGTCACTACGGCGACTTGCCCAAAGTCATGTGCAGCCCAGCTCAACTCAACCAAGTGTTCCTGAACATCATCACCAACGCGGTGCAGGCAATGGATAAGAACAACGGCAAACTCACGATTCACACCAAAGCTACAGGTGACAATGTGGTCATCGAAATCGGAGACAATGGCAAAGGGATGGATGAAAAAACGCTGGCACGTATTTTTGAACCGTTCTTCACAACCAAAGATGTGGGACAGGGAACAGGGCTGGGTTTGTCGATAGCGTATAAAATTATAGAGAATCACAAAGGTAAGATTTCAGCCAAGAGCGAAGTGGGCAAGGGAACGGTGTTCACGATTGAATTGCCCGCCGCCACAGATGCCAAGCCGGAACAGACTATCACGAACCAATACACGGACGAAATCGATTCGCCGTTTGCCTCATCACCTGAAGTCACAACAATGCCCTCTGTCAGCGGGAAAGCTGAGGACGCCGCAGACCATGAGCGGGAGAAGTGGAAAAAAATTGTCGATAAAGTCATGACCAAAAACTAACACCTAAAATTAAACTCTAAATGCAAGGGGAAATCATAAATGAAAAGTCAAGCCAAGATACTGTTTGTGGATGATGAACCATTCATTTTGCAATCGCTGGCAATGCTCTTTGAATTGGATTACGAAGTCTTCACAGCAAGTAGTGGCGAAGAAGCGTTGAAACTCATCAAGCAACATGATTTCAAAGCCATCATCAGTGACCAGCGAATGCCCGGTATGCATGGCGTTGAATTGCTCAAAGAAGCCAAGCAACTCGCCCCGCACGCCATGCGGATTTTGCTGACCGGATACTCGGATTTGGACGCCGTGATAAACTCAGTCAATGTCGGCGAAATCTTTCGATATGTCAATAAACCTTGGAAGTCTGACCGCTTGAAAGAAACCGTGTCTGTTGCTTGCAAAGCCTTTGATGCAATGAAGTACGCGACGGCAACAGCGGCACAGCAGACGACGGTTTTCGTCAGTTCCAAATCAACATCTGATGCCGTGCCGGGAGCAGGCAATCATATTCTTTTTGCCGACAGCAACGAGCAACATCTCAAGAGTTTCGAACAGCTTTTCGCACCGCATTATAAGGTGCATACCGCAACGACATCTGAAGTCGCCCTTAGAATTTTAAAAGATTATCCGGTTGCCGTTTTTTCCAGCAACGTTCATTTGGCTGATACAAACGAAGTGGACGGGTCGGACATCTTGTCGCTGACGAAGATGATGTACCCGACGCTCGTGACGATACTGCTCACGGAAACCAAAGAAGCGACGCTGGCTATCCGGCTCATCAATCAAGGCCAAGTGTTTCGATATCTCATCAAACCGTTCCAACGCGAGGCCTTGGTGCAAGCCGTCGGCGAGGCAATGAACTGCCACGCGATGCTTCGTAACGTGCCGATTGAAAACAAGCCGGTCAATCTTGACATTTCACCCAAAGCCATCACAGGCGATCTGCCGCCCGAAGAACGCCGTAAGCGACTCAATGAAACAGTCGCACGGATGCGACAGATGTATGAAAAGAACACGGCCTATTAAACGAATGCCAATAAAAATTTCGCTTCGAGCCGTGCGAGGCAAACCGCTTCCTTGCACGGCTTCAAAACAAACAAACAGCGGTAACTTAAAACTATAACGAGGTTACACTATGGCAGTTGAAAAATCCGTCGGCTCATCAAGCTTGGTAGAAGTCGTTGACCGTATTTTGGACAAAGGCATCGTGATTGATGCATTCGTCCGCGTCTCGCTGGTCGGCATTGAAATCTTGGCGATTGAAGCCCGCGTGGTCATCGCTTCCGTCGAGACCTACTTGAAGTATGCCGAGGCCATCGGTCTCACAGCATCTGCGGCGTAAGCCGGCTGTGTAAGGACGCTTGCCAAGTCATCCTTCGAGAAGCAATGGTGATACGGTCGCTGTCTCAAAGCATTATTTGCCAAGTTGTTCTTACTTTTTCAAATGCAATATGAACATTGAAGTTGCCTATGCAGAACATCACCACAACCGCCGCCGCTACTTTCGGAGAAACCGCCTCTTACGACCTTGCCATTCAGGGTCTCGAAAGCCTTGTTGCGTCGACGCACAATGTTTTTGAGTCAGCACAAGACGTGATGGAAACCTTCGAAGGCATGATGCTTCGCGGCAAAGCCGAAAGCGAGCAGACCGACAAAGACCTCCGCGATCTCCTCGCCCAAAACAAATCGCTCAGGCGAAAAGATTTCGACGGCATGATGATGGGCATCTTTGCCACGCAGACGGAAATGGAAACTGAAATTCGCACCACCGTTAAATCTTATTTCACCCAACAAAAACAAACCACGCAAACCCTTACGGAAATTTTAAGCAACGTCAAAGTTGCTTTAGCCAAAGGCGAAGCCGGTCGCATCGCCGAGTTCCAAAAAATGATGACGGCCATCTTAGCCCGTCAGGACGAGCGAAAGCGAACCATCACCGCCTTGCTCAAAGACTTTCAACGCGATCAGGAACAACTGATAACGCAACTCAAATCCATTTTAGCCCACGCCCGAACGCTTCGCATCAAAGATTTTAAAGCCATGCTCGATGCCTTTGCCGTGCAGCAACAAGCCCGCCAACGCGAGCGACGCGAACGCCGTGCCGCCGTACAAGAATTATTGGATACCGCCAAGAAACACAGATTAGAATTCAATATTGATAAGCCTGTTCAATTCAAAAAATAAAAATCAGTATGAGCAACGCACAAAAAAAACCGTCGCGGCACGCCGCCAGCAGCAAACAAGGCGTAACCGCATTGAAGGCCGAAGTCGAAAGACTGCTTGGGAATTTTAACGCTCAACGCCAGCAGGCCAAAGCCGCATCAACCAAAGATTTAAAAGCGTTCAAGCAAAGCCTTTCCGCGGACGTCGAGGCCATGCTTTCGAGCTTCGACCAAATGCAAGAGGCCGTTGCAGCCGCAAGCCGCAAAAGTGCTACCGACCTTCACCAGTCTTTGGAACGCCATAATATGCAACGCAAACAAGCCTTCAAGAAAATGGTTGATGACATTCGTTCCGAGATTGCCAAGATTCAGGATGACCAACTCGCCGTCCGCAAGCAAATCATGTCCAAGCTGGAAGCCTTTCGCAGCACGCACGCCGAGATGAGCCGCGAAATCAAAGCCGAACTTGTCGCTTACGTCAAGTACATCTCCGACGAAACCGACCGCATTCTTTCCGGCGAAAAATCCGCCAAGCATTTAGCCCCGGCTTCGGCCAAGTCAGCGGCTTCGACGGCAGTACCGGAGTGGGAAAAATTCGTGTCCGTCATCGACGACAAGAAAAAATTTACCGACAAGAAAAGAATCACCCGCGGCGAAGTCAATCCCTTTGCCAAGTAAAATTATCGGATGCGAGCCTCTAACGTGAAAGTTTAACAAGACTAATTATGACGAGAAGAAATGGAGAAATGTCGACCGTACTGGAACTCACGCCCGTTGAGGGATTCGTTGAAACCAAGTACGTCAAAGACCTGACGTCGCGGGCGTTGGCTTACATTCAAGCCGGATTTCCCGTGCATTTCAGAGGCATTTCCGGTGCGGGCAAAACCACGCTTGCCATGCACATCGCCAGCAAAATCGCCCGACCCGTCGTCTTGATTCACGGCGATGAAGAATTTAAAACCTCCGACCTTGTGGGCGGCGAGTACGGCTACCGAAGTCGAACGGTCGTCGACCGTTTCCAATCCCGCGTTCTCAAAGTCGAAGAGGATATGTCCAAAAGCTGGATGGACAATCGCCTCACGGTGGCGTGCAAATACGGCTTCACGCTCATCTACGATGAGTTCACCCGCTCGCGTCCCGAAGCCAACAACGTTTTACTTTCCGTGCTGCAAGAAGGCGTGATGGATTTGCCACCCGGCAGAGGCGGTGCGGATGCGTATTTGAAAGTTCATCCCGATTTCGTCGCCATCTTTACAAGCAATCCCGAAGATTACGCGGGCGTTTATAAAAGTCAGGATGCCTTGCGAGACCGCATGGTGACAATGGATTTGGACTACTTCGATGAAGAAACCGAAGTGGCGATTACGTTGGCGAAATCGGGGCTGCCGCTGGAAAGTTGCGAAATTATCGTGAGCATTGTTCGCGGACTGCGGGAATCGGGCGTGTGCGAGTTCAGTCCGACGGTTCGCGGCTGCATCATGATTGCCAAAACGCTGGGCGTGATGAACGCCACGCCGCACGAATCCAAACCCGTATTCATGCAAATCTGCCGCGACATTCTTGCCACTGAAACCACCCGTGCAGGCGTCGTGAATGCGGCTCAGAAAAAAGTCAAGCAAGTCGTCGAAGAACTTGCGGAGAAATTTTTATCCGCTCCGCACCGTCCCGCGTTACGAAAAATTGAATCGGTGCAGCCCGCAACCATTAGCTTGGTTAAGACTGGTGCTGAAAAAATGGTTCAAGATGCTACACCGTCTTCGTCGGACGGGCAACCGAAGCCAAACCCCGAACGCGAAAAGTTGTTTCAGAACTTTACCAAGATTGCCAAGAGCTTCGAGGTATAAACTTTTTTACAGTAGTCGTTTTTAAAAACTAAACTTAACCGTTATGGCCGCAGCCCGCATCAAAGGCATCAGTGCCGTCCGCACGATGAGCAGTGCGAAACTTCAAGTCATGCCCCGCGTCAAAAGCTCGGCCTATTTGAACCTGTATGTGCTGACCAAAGAGAAAGAACGCCTCACGCAGGAATTCGCCGTGCTGTCGCAGCGGCACGAGCAAATCAAAAAACGATTGAACGACATTAACGGCGACATCAGCCGCCTTTTGGAAACGGCTCAAACCGTCGTCAAGGAAACCCCGATGGGCAAAACTACCGCGACCAAGAAGTGGAACAAAATGACTTTAACGTACTAATATGAATATTATTCAAGCGACGCAGACCATCACGACGTTCATCAAAGATTCGTTCGGCCTTGCTGCCCGCGTCATCAGCATTGAGAAATCCGACGACGGCGGCTGGCAGGGCGAAGCCGAAGTGTTCGAGGAAAGTGCCTTCATCAAATCACTCGGCCTCAACACCAAAGTCAAAGACCGCAACATTTACGACGTTCATCTCAATGCAACGTTGGAAGTTGTCGGCTACACGCGGCGGACGGAAGCAACCCGCTAAAAATAAAAACATAATGGCTGACCAAATTAAACACGGTACGCAGGCCGCCACACTGGCCGACATCTTGGAACGGGTCTTGGACAAAGGCATCGTTATCGCAGGCGACATTCGCGTCAATATCGCCGACATCGAACTCCTCAGCATTAAAATCCGCCTCGTCGTCTGCTCGGTTGATAAAGCGATGGAGATGGGCATCAACTGGTGGCAGCAAGACCCGATGCTCTCAACGCAAGCCGCCGACCGCCTCAAAGAGAACGAACAACTCCGGCTACGCATTGAACAACTTGAAGCTAAAGTGAAATAGGCTCATTTGATTAACGCTCGCTAAACAAACTATCACCATGCCAACCAAAAAGAATTCTTCCGAAAACCCCAATGCCTCCAAACCCGCTGATGACAAGGCTTCGCAAGGCGACGGCTCAAAAATCAATCTCGACTTCGGATTCGGCTCGCTGGGTCTGGGCGGCCTGATTGGGAATTTGGATAAACTCGTCTCGTTAGCCGAAACATTGAAAAAGGCTGGCGGCAACATCAATCAAGAAGGCGAAGTCGATTTAAGCAATCTGAAAAAAGGCATGAAGGCCGTCTATGGCGTTTCCATCCGAACGGATTTTTCCAAAGACGGTCAGCCCGTCGTGGAAAGTTTCGGCAACGTCAGGAAAAACCAATCGGGCGGAGCAACCGTCGAGGATGAACGCGAACCTTTGACCGATGTGTTTATCGAAACCGACGCAGTGAAAATTTATGCCGAGATGCCCGGTGTTCGTGCCGAGGACATTGCCGTTACGCTGAACGGCGACATCGTTGAAATTGTCGCCGCCACCAAAACGCCTTCCGGCACACGCAAGTACCGCAAGGAAATTTTGCTCACGGCCAAAGTCAAATCCGGTTCGCTCACGTCCACTTACAACAACGGCGTTTTGGAAATTTCGATTGCCAAAGCGACTTAACCCCGCCCGCCGATGCTCTCATTTCAAGCGTTCGCAGACCCGTCGCTCAAACTGCTCTTTGTGGGCGGCAAGGGTGGCGTTGGCAAAACCACGTTCGCCTCTTGCGTCGCCCTGCATCTGGCCGAAATGTATCACTTCAAAACGCTCATCATCTCAACCGACCCCGCACACTCGCTCGCCGATAGTTTGATGCAGCCCATCGGCAACCGCATCACGGCGATTCGGAACGCTGAAAATATTTTTGCATTGGAACTCAATGCCCAGCAAGCTCTCATTGATTTCATTTCGCAGTACGAGCCGGAAATTCGAAAAATGATTGATACGTCGTCGTACTTGGACAGTGAAGACGTTGATTCCATGATTCATCTGCCCGTGCCGGGAATGGATGAAGTGATGGGTTTGAAAACGATTTCCGACCTTGTATCGAAAGAGGAATTTGATAAGTATATTATCGACACCGCTCCGACCGGCCACGCGTTGCGGCTCGTGATGATGCCGGAGACGCTTGACAACTGGATAAAAACCCTTGCCAAGATGCGATGGAAATATCGAACCGTCATGCAAACGTTCAGCGGCAAATATATGCCCGATGCCGCAGATGAACTGCTCTTGGAGTTAAAGAAAACCGTTAAGCGAATCGAGCAATTGCTCAAAGACCATCAGCGGTGCGAATTCGTTCCCGTCGTCATTCCCGCAGACATGGCGATTGCGGAAACCGGACGGTTGATTGAAACACTCGTGAAGTACGGCATGAGCGTCAAACATCTCGTTATCAACAACGTTCTGGCGGGACAAAGCAGCGATTCGTTTTTTATGGAAAAGCAAACCGAGCAACAAACGTATATGGCAACCATCGAACGTCAGTTTCCCGCACTTGAAAAAGCCGTCATCGCTTTGCAGCCGCACGAGATTCACGGCTTGGAGCGGCTTAGAAATCTCACAATGCAACCCATTGATGTAACGGTAAACGTTTAGAAAAAAAATGAAAGATTCCGAAACCATGTCCGCATCCGATACCGCTCGTGCTGAAAAACGCCCGACGTTCAAAGTCAAAGAATCCTTACCCAAAGACGTTGGCCGTGCCACCGTGCGGCTCGATCCCGAAGACATGAAACTGCTCGGCCTTGATGCTGGCGATATCATAACGGTTGAAGGCCGCCGCAAAACGCCCGCCAAAGTGATGCCGTGTTACGTCGAAGACCGTGGCGGCAGTGCGATTCAGATGGATGGTCTGCTCCGCGAAAATGCACAGACGGGGCTTGATGAAAAAGTTACCATTGAAAAAGTCAGAAGTAAGATTGCCGCAAAACTCACGCTCGTCGCCCGCTCGCCGATGAATGCACAGACCGACAAGGACATCAAATATATCGGCTCGCTCATTCAAGGCTTGCCCGTCTCGGTCGGCGACACGGTGCGGGCGACGCTGTTCGGCTCGGTTGCCCGTGAGTTCAAAGTTGTTGCAACCGTGCCGGAAGGCGTTGTGGTGACGAATTTGAACACCGCTATTAAAATTGAATTGAAAAATTCAGACGAAGCGGGAACACGCCGCGTGGCTTATGAAGAAATCGGCGGACTCGGCAATCAGATTCAACGCATCCGCGAAATGATTGAGTTGCCGTTGCGGTATCCTGAAGTTTTCGAACGGCTCGGTATCCGCCCGCCGAAAGGCGTGTTGCTTTACGGCCCGCCCGGTACGGGCAAAACGCTCATCGCCCGTGCCGTCGCGGGTGAAACGGATGCGTACTTCACATCGATTTCCGGCCCCGAAATCATGGGCAAGATGTACGGCGAAAGCGAGAGCCGACTTCGCAGCGTTTTTGCCGACGCACAGAAAAACGCTCCCGCCATTATTTTCATCGATGAAATCGATTCGATTGCTCCGAAGCGGGAAGACATGGGCAGCGAAAAGCAAGTTGAGAAGCGTGTCGTTGCTCAACTCTTGGCGTTAATGGACGGCCTCGCGTCTCGCGGACAAATCATCGTCATCGGAGCGACGAACATTCCCAATACCTTAGACCCCGCGTTGCGACGGCCCGGACGCTTCGACCGTGAAATTCAAATTCCCATTCCCGACCGCAACGGACGCTTGCAGATTCTGCAAATCCACACGCTCGGCATGCCGCTTGCAAACGATGTGAGTTTAGAAAAAATTGCCGAAGTCACGCATGGCTTCGTCGGTGCGGATTTGGAATCGCTCGCCCGCGAAGCAGCAATGGCCGCGTTGCGGAAACTGTTGCCGAAAATCGATTTCGAACAGGCCGAGATTCCTTACGAAGCCTTGAAAACGATTGAAGTCACGATGGACAATTTTGCCGAAGCAATGAAAGACGTTGAGCCGTCGGCCATTCGTGAAGTGTTCGTTGAAGTTCCCGACGTGCGGTGGGAAGACGTTGGCGGCTTGGAAAGCATCAAGGCCGAACTCAAAGAAGCCACGATGTGGCCGCTCAAATACACCGACGTTTTCAAAGCAGCAAACACCAATCCGCCCAAAGGCATCTTGCTTTACGGCGTTCCGGGGACGGGTAAAACGATGCTCGCCAAAGCCGTTGCAACCGAGAGCGGCGTGAATTTTATTTCCGTCAAAGGCCCAAGCCTCGTCTCGAAGTTCGTCGGCGAATCCGAACG
>Ga0364909_10262_pt1 | contig 15755 bp, 12 predicted proteins | sample SorcelJu500001C3_3_FD_206966 | JGI IMG/M metagenome (GOLD analysis project Ga0364909, IMG submission 206966) | Enriched cells from Trout Bog Lake Hypolimnion, Wisconsin, USA - BchlTB.June25.5000.01.C3 | ecosystem: Environmental > Aquatic > Freshwater > Lake > Hypolimnion/Profundal zone | place... | reverse complement strand
GCTGATCGGCGGCAAGGGAACGCCCTGGGGTCAATCGTTGGCCCAGGTTACCGAGCACCGGGCCGACATTGCTCCAGTCGAAAAAAATGAAGGAATCGTTCTGATGCAGAATCAGGTCCCGTTCCTGGGGATGATCAACCAGGTATTGGCGGATGCTGTCCATGGTGACGTCCGCGAGCAACATCCGCCCACTGTCGACCAGGTATTTGCCGATACTCCGGTATTCGCGGCCATTGCTTTGGGCGTAATGCACGCCGCGCGCGCTGCCGTCGGTCAGTTGAATCACTCCTGAACCTTGGACATGGAGGACAAAGGCATCAAAAGGATCCTTCAGCCAGACCAGCTCCTGCCCATGAAGCAGGTTATGGTTCTCAATTTCCTTTCGCGTCCAAAAAGGCACGATACGACCAGCCTGTAGACGACCGATGCTTTTTTTCTGGTTGCCGGCGTTCCTGACCTTGAGAGTTCCGGGAACCGTATAGAGGGGATACAGATAGGGCGGACGCCGTTCCAGGCTTCCTGCAAAAACGGGCTGATAATAACCGGTAATCAGCATGTGGCGAGCTTTCGCGCCTTGATCGTCCTCCATCCGGTACACGGTATAGGCGCGCTGGATCTGCTGATTCAGATGTTCGGGCGAGGGAGACGACCGCAATGCTCTTTGAAAAAAAAGGGCGGAATCAATCAACCGCTGCACCGGGAAAGCGACTCCGGCCAAGGTATAGGAGGTGGAGGCCGGAACCGTACGTAGGAATTGAAGACTCTGGTCAAGAGTAGTCGCAAGTTCCTGCAGCTGCAGATCGTCAAAGAAATCAGGATATTGCGATGTCTGCAGGGGCACCGCAGCGCTAGAGGCCATCCCTGGTGCCAACAGGAGGAAAATCACTGCGACGAGGACGGCCAGGGAGGTCCTTTTGAAGTTGTTCACCCTGTCGTTTTGGTGGTGGCAGGCCTTTTTGTTCAGCGGGCCAAGGCCTCTGCCAGTTCGGTGACCGCCATGGCATAACGGTTGGAATGGTTCCATTCGGTGATCGCCTGAAAATTCGGGTACCCAGCGACAAAGCGCTTAGTCCATTCTCCGCCGGGTGGCAGTTCCAACCCGATGATGGTGAGCGGTCGGTTTTGAGGGGAAAGAGGCAGTGCCGGGTTTTGGATCCTGCGTACCAGATCAAACGGGACCAACTCCTTGCGGCCTTTCAACTCGGCTGTTACCAGGAGCGGGTCTTTGAGTACCGACCCCAATTCACCATACACAGGGGCGTTGAGCGTCCAGTTGCTTCGCTTCAGATAGTTGGCAATGGATGCAAGGACATCCGGGACCGAATGCCAGACGTCCCGTTTGCTGTCGCCATCAAAACTGACCGCATATTCACGATAAGAGGAAGGGATAAATTGGGTTTGACCGAATGCCGCCCCATAGGAACCCATAATGCTGTGGGGATCGATTGCGTTCTCCCGACACAGCAGGAGATAATCAATCAGTTGTTTACGATAGAAATCCGCCCGTCGTGGGTAGGCATCAAACAAGGTATTCAGGGTCTGGAAGACATCAAGCTTGCCCTGGCTGGCACCATATCGGGTTTCCACACCCCAAATGGCCACCACGATCTCCCGATTGACGCCAAAGGTCGCCTCGATCCTGTCGAGGAGTTTTTTGTGCTCTGCTAATTTGGCTTTCCCTTCCCTGATGTTTTCCGGGGTGATAAAGCGGGGTGCGTATTGATAGTAGGGTTTTGCTTCCCACTGCTTGTCCATCAGTACCAGGACCTGCCTGTTGATGGTCAGTCCCTGGAAGATAGCTTGCAACTCACGGGGGGCAAACTGATGTTTCTGGCTGAGTTCGCTAAAGAGTTGCTGGTATTTTTCCTGCTGCAGATTGATGGATTGCCCGTCTTCAACCAGGTCGGCCGGCAAGTCTTGCGCGGCAAGCGGGGAAGAAAAATGCATCTGCAGCAACAGCAGCCATACTCCGAGGTGGAAAGCTGTGAGCATCAGGGGGTTGAGCCGCCTGAACAGGGTGTGATCAATCATAAAAGCACCAGGGAACAAATTATGGGGAGAAATGATGAGAAAACATGGTGCAGAAAGTCTCCACTTCGTGCACGGGCAATCTGTTGATTCCCGCGGCAGCAGCCCTGCCTCCACCGGCCGCGAATTGACGGCACAGGGTGTCCGCTCCCGCCCGGGTCGTTAACGGTGCACGAACGCTGACCAGCAGGCTGCCGTCAGGATGGGTGGTCAAAACGGCATGGGCCATATCGGGCTCGTCTCTGGCTATCTGATTGGAAAAAACTCCAATCACCCTTCTCGACCAAGTAGCCGCAGGAAGCCAAAAGACATGCCCCGTCGGGTATATCCTGAAGGGCCGCAAATTTGCGACCTCGGCCATGTCCCGAGCATATGCCAGCCGAAGCTTCTGCAACATTGCCGAATTTTGATGAAAGTTGAAAGGGTCGGCATATTGCTGCACCTCACGAAATAAATCGGCGGGATGGACGATCAGGTCCTCAAGAGAAAATCCGTACCCATTGTAATTCAGGAGGAGACCGATTTCACGGAGTTGCTGCATTTCTTCGGCGCGCAGATTGATTTCTCCTCCATACACCCCCGCCACTTCATCGAGATTGTCGCCGTACGCTCCTGCTAGCGCCCATGTCCGGTATTTTCCAGACAGCAGCCGATCAACTATGAGTGAGGTACAGAGATGGGGAGAAGGATTGATATGGGCTTCGAGCAAAGTGGATTCGGGAATATCGCCACTGTAATGGTGATCCGCGTAAAAAATCGAATTCCGTTGTTCCAACAATTGTGCAAGCGCGTCCCGGTTGCGATCAAGCGAGATATCGAGCACGGTGATGCGGCTGGTGGCAGTCTCTGTGAGCCGAGCAAGAAGTGATATGTCCCGTTTGACACCGGTGACGAGTCGCGCCCTCGGTTGCGGCTGATGCAGGCGTAGCTGTTGCAGGGCGCAAATGCCATCTGCATCTCCATTGAATACATCAATACAGTTCATTAAGAAAAGGCGACGAAGTGAGCTAGTGCCTCATTGCTAGGGAATCCCCACACCAAAGGCATTCCCAATGTTGGCGAGGCTGAAAGTGACCATGAAGGTTTGGTCTCCCGGGGTAGAATTCGATGAAAGTTCTACTGACCAGCAGGGTTGATTGTACCGTAACCGAATTTTCTCCGCAATGGTCTGATGCGTTTCAATGGCGCGTTGCAGACTGTATCCAGCAGCAAAATTATACGGCAGCAGATACCAGACATTGCCACTGACCGAATCGACGTTGGTAAGGGAATTATATTGATAATCTAAAGCAAAGAGGTCGCCTCGTCCGCTGGAATAATCGGCCTCAAGCGCATGATGATATGCCCCGTTGCCATACACATCGATATCAGTGGTGTAGACGAGGCGGAAAAGATCAAGGGGATAAAAACCGATTTTTACATCAATTGGGGTCAGCGGACCCGACCCTGCCACCAGTGGAGGCAGGGTTCCAAAACCACTGGTTAACGGTTCAAGGGAGGTCAACGGGTTGCTGCTTATTTCTTTTTGCAGATCATACCCCTGTTTTACCCTGAGAAAGGCGTACGTCCGATCATACTCGCGGCCGTTATGCTCTCCGGAGATGTTGAAAAAATTATTCACCCCATAATATACGATATTTTGATTGGTCAGTGCATCTATGCTGTCGAACTGGGGCAACAGCAAGTTCTGGGGTATCGAGGTGTAGCTATAGGCCACATAGGGGCGTAGGGTGTGGCTCCAGGCCTTGACATCGCCTACATCTACAGTGAAGTCGCGCATCAAGGTGGTTCCTATCTCTCCGCCCAGGTTGTAGAGATAACGATTCTTGGAATCACTGTTTTCCCACTCGGAGGCCCCGTTCCCCTGAATCATATACAGGGTGTCGCGAACACCACCGCCAACGATTGTTTCAAGATAAGGGGTCAGGGGGAGAGACGTCGTCACTACAGGGACGAGATCGACCCGCTGCGCCCCGACACCTTGGTCCCGCCAGAAATTGGTATAATTAGCATCCCAGGAAAAATTAGTGCCCTTGGCCTTGCCAAGTGGCAGGAGACCCGAATAGGTGAGCGAAGGCAATTCCCAGACCTGTGAAGGGTTGTTAGGACTATATACTTGCTGACTGAGGTCGTTGACTGCGTGAAATTCGCCTTCCAGGGAAGTGCCGTCATCCCAGGATCGGAGGAATGACAATGTGTTGTCGCGGTATTTGTTGGTTTTATCATCAAAACCACGTCCAAAGGCCCTTGTGAAATTGTCCTGGCTAGAAGTGAATCCGGTGGCTCCGGTATCAAATTCCCGCAGGTAATCCAAATCGGAAGCAACGTCCACATCCAGGCGAGTGGTCCACGCGCCGATGTTTTGGTCTGCTTTTCCTCGCAGCCAGTAGCGTTCCGAATTGGTATGGGTGAATTGTCCCTCCTGTTTGTACGTCACATCTGAAGGATTGATGGCATCGGCGAGATAATTCCCCATTAGTATTCCCTTGCTGGTCTCATCGAACACATAGCGAAATTCGGCCCCGTTCATCATGCCTCGTTTGGAGAGATATCGGGGAAAGAGCGTAATATCTGTGCTCGGGGAGAGATCGATGAAAAGAGGCGTTTCGAGGCTGAAACCGTCACGACTTGACGTGAAAATAGAGGGGAAGAGAAAACCTGTTTGGCGTTTTCGTTGCGCTGGCAACAGCATGTACGGGGAATACAAGACCGGCACATCTTTGATCCGGAAGGTGGCATCCTTCAGGAAGGCATACCCTCCATCGGTGATTTTCACATCGGAAGCCCAAAAGCTCCACGGAGAGGTTTCTCCCGGTTGCAGCTTGCAGGTGACAACCCAGCCATCTTCGATGTGATAGGTTAGATCGCCCGTTTTTTCGATCACCTTGCCTTCCAAATGCATATCTTGGTACTGACGGACAACAACAGCGTTTTCAAAAGTGCCGGTTGAGCCCTGCAAGTCGATGCTGCCGGAGTCCGCGGTCAACTGATCGGCGCCGATGTCGATCAGCAGATTGCCACGAGCTTGTATCTTGCCGAGATTGACATCATATGCGGCCCAGTCAGCCTTGACGGTCGTCACTGTTTTGCTTTCGACGACTGGTTCCACCGCCTCTCCATTGACGGCAGCGCCTCTTTCTTTTCCCGATGGGCCACCTCCTGGAGAGGGGCGAGACTCTTTGGATCGATTTACCGATTCTTTTTTCTCCAGAAGAACATTGCCTTCGGCTACGACGCGAGGAGGATCTTCATATCTGGTAAGTTTATCGGCGGTAATCTCCCATTGACCTTTGGCGGACTCCGCAGATACCAAGGCTGCGAATAGGAATGAATTCGCGAGCAACACCAGAAGAAGTGCCAAGATCGGGGATGATGGAATGAGAGACTTCACCTCGATCGGCTCCTTGGGAAAGTGAGATAGGGGGAGAGACGGATTTGCTGACGGAAATCGCAACTTGGTTTGGTGCGACAACCCAACTGATCGTATCGACACAAAAATAGTAAATATACCAAATGAAATAATGGAGTTGAATGTACGTGTACGCAGGTATTGTGTCAAGTGAAAAGTCGTAGATTTGCCTTGCGTCACCGGGGAAAGTAGTTTAAATAATACAATATAAGGATATTGCCTAATGGCCTGATTTTCCATGGCTTGCAGAAGCATCAACCATTCGCAACGCTGTATGAAATATATCTTCGGCCCGGTAATTTCCCGGCGACTCGGCCGCTCCCTTGGCATTGATCTGTTTTCAGGTAAAACCTGCAATCTCAACTGTATATATTGCGAAGTAGGGACTACCGCCGCCCCCGTTTGCCAACGCGCCGCTTATACCCCCACGCAAGCTATTGTTGAAGAACTCAACGCTTTTTGCGCCGACTCCCGTCGATTGGAAACTGTCGATGTTCTCACCGTTACCGCCAAAGGTGAACCGACGTTGCACCGTGGACTTGGCGAAATCCTCCGCCATGTCAAACGGCTAACCGACAAACCGGTTGCGGTCTTGACCAATGGGACAACCTTGATGCACCAAGATGTCCGCCAGGAACTTACAGCTGCCGATATTGTTATTCCCTCACTCGACTCGGCCCGGTTTGAGAGTTTCTTGAAAATTGATCGGCCGATGGCAGGCCTCGATCTGCAAGAAATTATTTATGGACTAACCCTCTTTTCCCACGAATACCTTGGCAAGTTATGGCTCGAAATCCTTCTGGTCCAAGATTCTAACGATTCTCAGCAGGATATCGAGGCACTGTTCTCGGTAATCAAACTGATGCGTCTTGACAGGATTCAGCTCAATACCGTGGTCCGTCCGCCTGCGGAACATTTTGCTCGACCGGTAAACGCCGGAAGGCTCAGGGAAATTGCCGATTTCTTCCAAAAGAAATTGACAGTACCGGTTGACCTCCCTTTCGCGTCCACAGACCAATCTTTCCAGGTGCAGCCTGGCGATTTGAAAATAACCAGTCCCACGTCATCGGATAAGGTACTGGATGAAATTTTACAGATGTTACAGCGGCGGCCATGTACCGCCACTGATATAAACCGGACCTTTCAACTAGGTGGTCCAGATAAAGTTGAGCAACTCCTCGAACCGCTTGTAAACTCGGGTGTACTGCAAAGGCAGGAACACAAAAACGAGTGCTACTATCAGTAATCATCGACAATGCAAAGACATGGCAGGCATGCTACACCATTCTGCGCCAGGGCGATGCGATGCTACTGCAATCGAATTGAGTTGCTTTAAAAATTTAAGCAAAGGAAACTCATGACCGAAAACGAACAAAACTCCAATGAAGACAAGGCCCCAGCGGTGCGCAAGGCCAAAACCGGCGCCTGGTGGAAAAGTGTCTCGAACAACGTCCCGGAAGATGCATCAGAGCGATCAGAATCTAAAATTCCCGACCAGTTGGTGACCAGGGAAAACGAACAAAATGAAGTCGCTCCCCTTCAGATCATTACGCCGCAACTGCCAGCGGAAAGTGCTGCAGCTCAGTCACCCCTTCTCCTAGTTCCTGCTCAATCACCACTTTCCCAGGAAAAACAGTCGGGAAATGAGATTGCGGAGACTGCGGACTCTATCGAGGACAAACCCCCGGCCAAGAAAAAAAGAAGGCCACGCAGGAGTGGCAAAAAACGCTCGAAACCAGAAGAGATTGTTAAAAATGATGTTTTGGAAGAAGGAGAACTGGAGAACGAAGAGGCATCCGATGCGCCTTTCGACGAGGAGGATCAGGCCGAAACAGATATCTCGGAATTTCCCGAAAAGGCGATTACATACAAACTGCTCATAAATGCAGAGGAACCAGAGGAGTGCCGGATCGCCTTAGTGGAAGATGGTCGGCTCGAATCCTTCCATGTCACCACGGTCGACCGAGAACCCACGAAAAACAACATCTACAAAGGAAAGATCGTCTCCATTGAGGCGAATCTCCAGGCAGCCTTTGTCGATATAGGTACCGGAAGAAATGGTTTTTTGCCCTTCAACGAAATTCATCCTGAATATTTCCGCCAGGATGTCAATGAACGAAGCCGTAATCTCATCGCTCAACAACAGTGGAAAAAACTGAAAATTGAGGAGGTTGTCCAGAAGGGGCAAGAGGTGCTGGTCCAGGTGGTGAAAGAGGTGACCGGCAATAAGGGCGCCAATATGACCACCTTTCTCTCCCTGCCCGGCCGCTGTCTTGTTTTAATGCCCGGAAGCGACAGCGCTGGTATTTCACGCAAAATCGTGGGAGAAGAACGCAGAGCGAGCCTGCGTGAAATCATGAGTGAATTTGAAATCCCGGAGGGGGTCGGCTATATCATCAGAACCGCCAGTGCGGAAATAACCGCAGTTACCCTGCAACGAGATCTGCAAACCTTGCTCAGCCTCTGGGAAGAAATCAAAAAACGCGGCCAGACCATGGACGCCCCGGCTTTGGTCTATGAAGAACAGGATACAGTCGTTCGTTTTTTACGCGACCATTTTTTTCCTGAAATTCAAGAGATTATGGTCGATACCCAGGAGTCGCTGAACAACGTCAACACCTTTATCGAACTGTTGCCGGCCAAACAGAAAAATGTCAAGGTCAGGCTTCATCGGGGCACAAAGCCGATTTTTAATCAATACAACATCGAAGAACAGATCGAATCGATCTACAAACCGCAGGTTGCCCTGCCGTCCGGAGGATCCATTGTTATTGATCCCACCGAAGCGCTGGTCGCAATCGATGTCAATTCTGGTCGAACCTCGAAAAACAGCGATTTTGATGAGACCATTTTTCTTGCTAACATGGAAGCGGCGGCGGAACTGGCTCGCCAACTCAGATTACGCGACTTAGGCGGCCTGATCGTCGTTGATTTCATCGATATGCGTAATAAAAAACATATCCGAGACGTTGAGCGCCAAGTAAAAATCAGCATGAAGCGCGATAAAGCCAAGGTTGATATCAGTAAGATTTCACGCTTTGGCCTCATGCAAATTTCCCGTCAAAAAATGGGTGCTCCTATTGAAAAGGGGAGCTACCGGACTTGTGAGTTTTGCCAAGGCCGTGGTGTGGTGCGATCCGTCGAAACCCTGGCGCTTTATTACCTTCGCCGTATCCAGACCGGTATCAGTCGGAAAAGTATAGCCCGAGTTGATTGCCGATTGCCCTTGGATGTCGCCCAGTATCTGCTGAATAAAAAGCGCGCGGAATTGGCCGACTTGGAACTCAAGCACAAGGCAAAAATCGATATCATTCCCAGGGTGGAAATGAAACCATCGGAAAATCAGATCGATTTCTTGGAAACCGAGACAATCCGATAGATGCATTTGCCTGCCTGACTTTGAGTGTCGACGCATCAAGAATGCTTGAGAGGAAGCAACTGTAAAAGTAGATAAAAATCCTTGTGCAAAATCAGTTTTCAAGATAAAATAAAAAGATTGTTGTGACTGCGCCAGTAGCTCAGCTGGATAGAGTACCGGACTACGAATCCGATGGTCGGGGGTCCGAATCCCTCCTGGCGCACCAGTTAAATCAAGCCCTTAGCTCAATTTGAGTTAAGGGCTTTTTTGTTGTAAGGGGAATTTGCTAGCACACTGCTAGCACTTTTGGACAATACGAATCAATCACCCGTCAATCATGAAAGTAATTTGGTGCCGCACTTAGCCCTTGGCAGGGTTAGGTGCTTTTTTCTTTGGTACTACCTTGGTAATAAAAAATAATGGTGAATAGATGAAGACACATTCAAAAAAATCTCGTCCCACCCCAGCCTCAACGGGAGAGCAAGAAAAGCATTATTTTAGATTTCATCTGCCTCACCTGCACCTCGCCTCGGTTTACGGTGATGATTGGTTTGCACTCAAAGCTGAAGCGTTCGCTCGTTTTTTTGGAACGCCTGTTTTCTTAGTTGCACAGACCATCATCGTGGCAATCTGGATCGGGGCCAATGTTATCGGCTTCACCAAGTTCGACGTTTACCCTTTCATACTCCTCAACCTGGCCTTCAGTCTCCAGGCAGCCTATGCGGCACCGCTTATCCTGCTGGCCCAAACACGACAGGCGGAACGAGACAAGGTACACACCGAAGCTGATGCACAGCACCGGGAGGCTCTTGCCTTGGCTAATGATCAACGGCTAGAGCTTGCGGCACAACATTCCGAACAGATGCTAACGTTGCTTCGACAGAATACGGAATTAACAGAACTAACTCAACAGTTGAGCCAGCACATTGAAGGCTTGACCCGCGATATACACAACAAAATATTGCAAGAAAGCACGAGGTTGTAAATATGCAAATTGATACCATTGGATATTGTTACGATTTATATCAGTATTTTTTTTGATTTGTTGGAACGAGGAAATATTATATTTAATATGAACATGGATATAACAAGAATTTTTCGTGTATCACTAATAGTTTTAGTAGCATTACTGCTAGCGGCTGGGGTTACCTCCTGCAAAGAGGAAAAGAAATCTTCAATTCCACCGCAGGAACTCTCGTTTTGTAAAATTGTGGACGATTATCGAGAATTGTACCTAAGTGAGAGTGATAAGGATAAATATATCGGACAGGAAGAGGCTCTTGAGAAAATCTATAGAGAAAGAACAGAACAATTAATCGGAGTCCTTGGAGAAGGAAAACTCAATGGCTGGGTTGGGACAATCAGGAGGATAACCCCTAACCCAGGGCAAGGGGTATGGATAACAGTGGGTCTTCCTTGCCATGCTAGCTTTTCCTATCAGGAGGATCTAACGATAAAAATAGGGACTCCAGTTTATGAATCACTGAGGAAGTGCCACGAAAAGTCCAACATAATCTTCTCGGGAAATCTCGTGATTAGCCCCTCAATTTCACTAGGTAAATATCCCTACAAAATTTATTATGATGAAAATAGCAGGACCAAAGAGGAAAGCATTTCTGAGCTTGAATTGTTGATTAAGTATAAGGAAATAAAAGACACCCCAATGGTGATTCATTAAATTAGGTCGACTCTTGAGCAAAGGATAGGACTAAATGGCCACACAAGAATGTCAGAAAGCTCGAGATATTACAACATCCCAGGTGGCCGGAAAGACTGTTGAGGTGGAGCCTAGAAATACTGACCAGGTATAGGCGTACCGTTGCGGTTGTTTCTGTGGATGACTGAACGTCAATGAGTTGACTGTCCGAAACGGTTACGCATGGGGCGCTTGCCAAGGCAAATTGTGGATTATTCGATTCCGTCAACACTGCGGACGGCAGAGTAGGGAAGTTGGAAAAGTGATCGTTTTCGAATGCCCAGATTACAATCCGGAGGGTGATGCTAAGCTCGATTGCTGAAGCCCTGGAAGTCCGTGGTTATATTTCAGGGTAACTTGTACCCAGGAAATGGTTTGAGTGAAAAACTCTGTAGTGGAAAGCGACAAGACTTGATCTCATGCCTCGTCGGATTGTTCCGATTAAATAAAAAAACCCCATTCAGCCGTAGCCGAATAGGGCGATGTCTCAACTGGCTTCAGAGCGGAACCCGGGTCGTCCCCCTTATCTGATGCAAAAAAATTGCACCAGTGAGAGCCAGGAGACTCGAATAAGGGTAATCATTCTGGCGGAACCAGATGACCTCGTTTCCACGCCGCAGGCGCTGTCCGGGTATCACCCAGTGGAGAGGCCAGAATGAATTTGATTATAGCTAAAATATATTGCCGATAGATAATATTGACAATGCGCGTCACATCAAAGCTGATAGTGCTGCCCCCACCAGGATGTGAATCGGTGTAAGAGATGCGTCCAACTTTGGACTCATCTATAGCTCCCTGGCTGAGAGTGGGTTGTCTCTAAAACCAAAGAAATGAGTATGCCCTCTTGCCCTCCGCGTTGTTGCCGTATAATCTTAAATCACGACTGCTTGTCTGCTTGGCGTTCGGCGTGGGCTGACCGGGTTCAACAACAGCATCACGAGCGAAGGCAGGATGTTCACCGGGGACATCGGGGTGGGAATGCGCACCACTCCACAGTAGTTTTTTCTGTCTTCTGAGTTTATATTGCTAAACGGAGGATTCGGGCCTTCAGTACGTTCTGGTGAAGGCTGGAGAGATGCACCCGAGGAACCGTCCCCAGATGTGCCACCGAAACCTATTGGCGAGCCCCTGATGAGGCTGGATCGACCGGTCTTCGAGACCCTCCCCAGACATGCCATCAGGGGTTTCCGCCATCTTTGAATTGCTCTGGCCCGAGAGTGGACTGGATTCGTCCTTTCCCGTTAATGCGTTAGGGGTTCTCGCAAGAGAATGATCGGACGGTGCGCCTTTACAGAGCAATTTTTTATTATCCACATATTACTTTCCAGTAAGGCTCGCTCCCAGATCGTCACGACTAAACGTAGGGGCGGTTTGCGTAGCCAGGGGATTGAGTACTAACCTCGCCCTTGGCATCGAGCCATCATTTGTTCACCGGTAACCCAACTCCAAAATCCACAGGTTGCACCTCTCAATATTTTCCCTGCCCTCCCTTGTAGTCACTCAACTCAAAGTTGAGCCCAAATGACGATTTGATTTAGCGGGGAAACAGATTCCACTGCACTGAACTCTTCCGTCTTCTTCCCCTTTGTTGACCGTATTTTCTGAGTTAACTCCTCTGATCAGGGGATCGCAAGGATGACCGAGTACGAACCCCCTATGACGTGCTGGTTCAGTTTCAATCCACGCCACGCATGGAAGGCGACCCAATTCCTTCAATCGGACCAGTATCGGCCCGAGGTCTCTACATCAAAAAACAACAAAGGTGTGTACGATGCAAGTGCCACCATGTGGTTTATCTGCTAATTTAATTGTAGTTTTTACCCAATTTATCTCTTTTTTTATGCGTTATGTTCCAAATTACTACTAAGTAGTTTGTAGTTTAACCTCACTCCCAAATCGTTATCGAAATTAACGCTGGGAGGAGCGGGTGGTGCAGAATATTCGTTGATTCCTAAGGTAATGAGGGCATTGTGGGAATTTTAAATGCAATACTTGTGGGCGCATTTGCTGGGAAGGTAGCGAGTTGCTTGATTGACCTGGGGGTAGATATCAATAAATTCCCCCCCGACCTTAAAGAATTTCTCCATATTGTGGAAGTGGAAAAACGGAAAGAGATGTCACCACAAGAGGCTGCGTCATATTTTTTTGGTATGACCTTCTCAGACATTCCTCGGTACTGCTATCTGATTCCTGTTAATGATCTGCTGCTCGCGATTCGTGGATGTGAAATTATGAGAGGATGGTTCAGGAAGGGGAAAATGAGTTTAGAGATATACAGTTTCATCCAATATACTCTGCAGGAAAAATATTCAGAGGATCTCCGTATCATCAATGAAAGTGCAATATTTCCAAAGATGTAAAAAGTTAAGTGATATATTGAGGGAAATCGATAAAGACAAGTTGTGTCATATATTCACAGGCCCAGTGGCGAAACTTAATCCAGAGTAATAACAACCATGGGCTTATAGTTAGGTTCAATTTTGCCCGAGGGATTGTGTGAACAAAAAGTTAAATCAGGAGAGGCAATATGAAACATAAAAAAATTGTTCCACTTTTGTTTTTTCTTGTTGTTGGGTGTGTTGCTCCTCTGGCTATCTATGCCGAGTCGACAAAGAGTTATGTGATCCCCGAACTTGGAATTAGCTTTCAATACCCATACTCTTGGGGAAGGACCTCGAAGCCGTTCCCTTCTCCTGATTTGATTGGGCACATATTCTCTCCTGCTGGCGCCCCGCACGCAGAATGTGCAGTTCTCATGGTGCCGCAGTCCATTTCAACATCTATGAGTCAAGATGAGGTTAATAAACTCACTCTCACAGAAAATCCAGCTATGCTTCAATATTCAATGAGCAGAAAGCTTAATGACACTGAAGTGCTAACCTTTAGCTGGAAGACGTTTAAGTCGAATCCTGCATATTTAGCTCATGTGCGATACAGTTCTGGTCCGCAAACTGCCAAGATCTATAATTTGGCTCTGATACTAGCGACTTCTACGCCCGGGCGATCTTGGGTTGCTAGTTGTACAGGGGAAGGCAAAACCTCTGCAGAAGCAGAAAGTAACTTTAGATTTTGGCAGGAAGACCTTGTGAATATAATGGAATCATTAAAATAAATGCGTATCTCAAGCAGGGGTGGAGTGAATGAATAAATGGATATTGTTTGCAGTAATGGAACTTCTCATCATCCTTCTCCTTGGTGTCAGCAAAATTATTGATCATCATTTTCCGTTAAATCTATCGCTTGGATTTATAGGTGAGATACTCGGATTTTCAGTTTGCATAATGTTACTTGGAGTGGTGGCCTGCGGCATCATTTGGGTGCCCCTGCGGTTGTTTGTAGGGGAAAGGCGCATGCCAAAACTTCAATATGTATATGCAGGGGTAACTATAGTTGTCGCCATTTTGCTTCTCATTGCGAATGTTGGGTCACTCGTTGATTCAAACAAACAAGATGTCGCAAAGCAAAAAACAACAACAAATCCTTTTGATCAATTCGATAACAAATCATCGACTGATCAACATCCCTCCAACACTCCTGACCAAAAGAATGTAGATAAAAAAGTTGCAGATGTCCATTTTGGGAAAATCCGTTCATCTATCCCTGATTTTGACCAAATTATCAAGACCGGTGAGGTCCCCCTATGGATTGACAAGCAATCCTCGCCAAACCGTGAACAATATTTGAGAATATTTAAATCCGGAACAGCAATAGAAGTTATCGGACTATTGAGAGCTTATAAGGATTCCACGGCTGGGGTTATATCAGAAAAAGAAGCTATGGCACCGCCCAGTCCCCCAAGCCCATCCCCAGACTCCCAGGGAAGAACCTTCGAAGAAATTATGGTTAAAAATACTAGCAGGACGTTGAAAAACGCGGAAATTATAAAACGAGGGATCTTTGTTTGCCCTTCAATAGCTCTTTGACAGTGAGCACCCGGCTGTTTTCCGTCATGGTGCGTTGCCATTTTTCATTTTCTGAGGCGCATTAAACCCTTCTAATGAGGATTTCCCCCTTATCCAGAGGCAGCTATCCCCAGATTTCGCATTCGGACCATGTTGTAGGCAGCAGCCGAGAGCGTGAACAGCCAGTCAATCTTCTCCTCCCCCTTGTATCTGGCCTTGCGTAACCAGGCGACGGTCTTCATCCAGCCAAATATCTCCTCCACCCGTTTGCGTTTTTTCTGGCTCACGGCATAGCCTTCATGACGGGTGGTCCTGCCATCGATGGCGGAGCCTTTGGCTTTTTGCGCCACATGCGGAGTAACGGTCAGACTGCGCAGGTCATTGACGAACGCCTTGCAGTCATACCCTTTGTCCGCGCCGATGGTGACCCGATTGACACCTGGAATATCGGAAACCATAGAAAGGGCTGCTTCGCGTTCAGCCGTCCCGGTCGCCTGGGTGATTCCTCAAGGTCTTGCCGGGTAATGTCCGAGAGCTGGGCATGGATGATGGAATCCTCAGGGATTGTCAACTTCCCATTAAAGATCCCGCTATTGATTCGCATGATTCCCAATTGGAAGTTATCGGCATCGAGGGCTTCAAGCAGGCGAACTCTGCTTTTCTGACTTTTGACAAATTGGGAGAAGTCATTGTAGTAACCACAATCTCGTCGATCAATCGGCATTTTAACATAGAACTTAACTGCTCAGTGCTGAATTTTTTACACATGCTCATTCTCCATTTTTGAATTAGTTTGATCGCAATCCAATTGATGGGAGAATATCTCCAGGAAACGGGAAAAACAATAAAAAATGAATAACTACGGTTAGTTACAGCGAGATAATGATGACGGATAATGGCGGAGTCTTGAGGGTGACAAGGACAGATAAAATCATGGGGGATTGAGATGTTATCTGGTTATCTAATGATGGACTTTCGATGGAGGAGTATGACGGATATTTTCTGTTACTCGAAGAACTCAAGAAGGTCAGAGAAAAGCAAGATTGGCACCTGCTTTTTGTGTTTTGGAGGGTAAGTAAGTTTTAAACCTTGTTCTTTGTAATAACATTTGCGAATTTGGTCCCATCCTACGGGCTTCTTACCACTACATTTATTAACTGCTTCGGTAATTTCTAATCTGCCTGTGTAGATCTTCTTGTCTACCCAATGTTCCTTGTTCTCGAGGAGCTGCGCAACAGTCTCCAAGGGGTTCTCCTTGGTATTGAGTGCAGAAAAAGTGCACTGACCCAAGCCATGTTCTTTTTCGAATGCTTCAACATCCTCGAGGCGAGCGAAGAGGTTCTGAATGTCTATCGTAATATC
>Ga0364909_10261_pt1 | contig 15816 bp, 9 predicted proteins | sample SorcelJu500001C3_3_FD_206966 | JGI IMG/M metagenome (GOLD analysis project Ga0364909, IMG submission 206966) | Enriched cells from Trout Bog Lake Hypolimnion, Wisconsin, USA - BchlTB.June25.5000.01.C3 | ecosystem: Environmental > Aquatic > Freshwater > Lake > Hypolimnion/Profundal zone | place... | reverse complement strand
GCTTCAGAACTAAGACTTGGAATTGTTTTATAATCAAGATCTAGAGGAATTTTTTTTTCTTCCTGCTTTTTAGCACGTTGAATCTGTATTTCCTCACGTTTTAAATAACCTTCAAATTTTAAGTCTGTTTCTACAAGAGACCAAATTTCTGGCGTGTACTCCTCTTGCAAACGAGTTGGTAATTGTTCTGCATTATTTTCTGGACGCCGCAGCCAAAGGTTGAGTGAAATTCCCTCATGGGTCATTTCAGGTAACTTCTCGAGCAATCTACTCATGGCTCCCTCTTTTTCTAAATATGATTTTTTTCGGTACTCACAAGTGAGTCCTAGTTGAATCGCTTTTTTAGTTAATCTAACATCACAATTGTCTTGCCTTAGACGTAAACGATATTCTGCACGACTAGTAAACATCCGATACGGTTCTGGTGTCCCACGAGTAATCAGATCATCAATCATGACACCTATATAAGATTCATCTCTTGTAAGGACTAAGGGTTCTTTTTCTAGAATTTTTAAAGCTGCATTAGCACCAGCAACCAATCCTTGTCCTGCTGCCTCTTCGTAACCAGAAGTGCCATTAATTTGACCAGCAAAATAAAGGCCGCTAATTTTTTTAGTTTCGAGTGTAGAGTGCAGTTGATTAGGAAAACAATAGTCATATTCCACGGCATAACCTGGTCGTAGAATCTCGGCTCGTTCTAGTCCTTGAATAGAACGTACAAAATGATATTGAACTTCAAAAGGAAGACTCGTAGAGATACCGTTCACATATATTTCTCCTGTGTGCAATCCTTCTGGTTCTAAAAAAATTTGGTGACGTGTTTTTTCAGAAAATTTAATAACTTTATCCTCAATAGAGGGACAGTAACGAGGCCCAATACCACTGATCATGCCGGAATAAAGGGGCGATTTTTCTATATTAGCACGAATAATATCATGAGTATTTTCATTTGTATAAGTCATCCAACATGGAATTTGTTCCACGTGGAATATACCTTTATTCATATAATTTAAGGTATGAACATCATGAATATTTTTATTAATCGTTTCACGAATAAAAGAAAAGGAAGAAGGATTGATATCTCCATCCTGACGCTCACATTTTTCAAAATCAATGGAACTCGCTAAAATTCGACATGGAGTCCCTGTTTTAAAACGTCCCAATTGAAAACCTAATTTTTCTAACTCTTCACTAAGTCCAGAGGCCTTATCAGCGATTCTTCCTCCTGGTGTGCTTCTTGTTCCTACATAAATCAGCCCTCTCATAAAGGTTCCTGTTGTTATTACAACGGCAGAAGCATAATATTTCACACCAAAATTTGTTTCAACTCCCACAATTTGATCTTTCTCAATGATTAATTTTTCAACTGTTGTTTGAGTAATGCTTAAATTTGGGGTTTTTTCTAGAATAGCTTTCAATCGAAATTGATAGGCTTTTTTATCACATTGGGCACGAGGTGCCTTAATACTAGGGCCTTTGTTCGCGTGAAGCATACGGAATTGAATTCCTGTTGCGTCCGCATTTAATCCCATTATTCCTCCTAAGGCATCTATTTCTCTTACTATGTGTCCTTTAGCAGATCCTCCAATAGCAGGATTGCAAGACATTTGAGCGATAGTATCAATGTTCTGAGTGAGGAGCAATGTGTCACAACCCAATCTAGCAGAAGCTAAAGATGCTTCTACTCCCGCGTGGCCTGAACCTATAATAATTACTTGATAATGATGGGGATATTCAAAAAACATTATGATTGTAATTGATTTTTAAAAAAGACCAATAAATATGGTAATAAGGTGTGAATGAATGTTATTATGGTAGAACAGTATGTTCCATGGAACTAAAATTTCATCATTTTCACTAATCATTACCCAGTAATACATACTCTTATTAGCTCTTTAAAAAGCCTTAATAAGCTGATTTAAAATTTACTTATAGATTAATGACCAAGTTATTCACCTTCTTATTATTGTTATCATAGGATTTAAAAAACTCTCAACTTAAAATAAAAATGTGAACAGATTTTTAAATCGAGCGATTACATGAACATGAAAGACATTATTTATCAAAATCAATATCAAAGAAAAGGTACACTTCTTGTGTCCTTATTTTGTTTGTGTCTTATTTTATCAGCAACAATCCACATTTTTCTGTTCAAAAAAATAGAAAAATTAGAGTTATCTACATTTGATCCATCATCCTTTGATAATATTGTCCCAAGGAGATTTCATTTAGAGAATGTAAAAATAGATTCTACTATCTTGGAGGAAAGAAAAGATAAACGATTGGATCCATTTCAATCATCATTAGATGTGACTCTTGAAAAGAATGAAATGGATTTTGCACAGAACAATTTCAATAATGCTGCAGACAAGCCATTACTAATAGATGACAATCAAATTTTACAAGAGAAGCCTGATATTTTCATTGAAAGTAATATTATCAATAGATCTCAACAAGATAATGAAAAATTATTTTCATTTTATCCCAATATGCAAAACGATGTTTTAGGAGATCTTACAAACAATCAAAAACATCAAGGGAATAGGTACAGTGAACTTGATCAACTCATAGAAGAAAAAAATCCGCTCTCATCTAAAACATCACCTATATTGCTTCCTACTGATTTACTATTTGAATATAATGCTGATCAACTTAAAGTAGATGCTGAAAAAAGCCTCAAAAAACTAGCTTTACTCATCGAGAGAAATCCCAAGGCTCACTTTATCGTAGAGGGATATACAGATAGTTTTGGAAGTGATGAATATAATTTGGATTTAAGCAATCGGCGCGCAAGTACCATCAAGGATTGGTTAATCAACAAAGAACATATTGATCCCAAACAGGTTGATTCTTATGGGCTAGGAAAAACGCATTTTATTGTTCCAAGTACAGGAACTATAAACGAACAGAGTCTCAATAGGCGTGTTGAAATTGTGATTCGTCAGAATAAAAATCCTTAACAATTCATAGGATGATCAGACTAGATGAAAAAAAGAATCAATATAATCACGATGTTGAAATAGTAGGGATGGAGCAACTCAAAAAATTTCATCAAGATCAAGAAAAGTTACTATATGGATGGCATAAAGGTGGAGGAAGTGGACAAGAAATAACACGTTACCGATCAGAAATGATCGATCATATAGTAAAAAATATTTTCAATTTTTTGGCCTATTCGGAAAAAAAGTTGATTCGAGGATTATGTCTCCTTGCTTGTGGAGGATATGGAAGAAATGAAATGAATCCTTACAGCGATGTCGATATTATGTTTTTGTACAATGAAAGAGAATTAGTACAAGAAGGAGAAGAAATCATTCGATCTATTTTAAGAACCCTATGGGATTTTGGGTTTAAAGTAGGACACTCAACACGTTCTCTATCTCAAGCATTGGAGGATGCCAATAAAGATTTGATTTCCAAAACAGCCATGATGGAGTCTCGTTTACTTGCTGGAAAAAAAAATACATTTCATAGTTTTAAAAAAAAATTCAGAAAAAATTGTATCCTGGGACGAGACCAAGAATATATCAGATGGCGTTTAGATAATATTAGTAAGCTACGCAAAAAATTTGGGAAAAGCGTATTTATGCAGGAACCGAATATTAAAGCAGGAAGTGGGGGATTGCGTGATTATCAAAATTTATTATGGATTTCTCATTATTATCATGAAGAACCATCGCTCTATTATTTAACGAAAAACAAGTTTGTTAGTGAGAGTGAAAAAAAAATTCTCGAACACAATTATGACTTTCTCCTGAGGGTTCGTAACAGCATGCATTATCAGGAGAAAAGGGCACAAGATTACCTAACGCTACGCCTTCAAGGTAAGGTGGCAACAGAATTAGGCTATCCTCAGCGAAATATGATTCGTCGTAGCGAGGCCTTCATGAAAAATTACTATGAATCAACACGTGATATTTATCTCATTACGTCTTCGGCATTAGCCAGAATGAACTCTCTTAATAAAAAAAAGGTAATATTAGGATTCTCTCTTTGTTGGAATAAACAAAAGGAAAAACATAGAAATAATGGATTTATCATCAAAGAAAAATATTTATATCCAGATGATTCAGAGGTATTTTCTGATCCTCAACGAATAATAAAGGCGTATGATATTGCTCAGATAGAAGAGCTTCAATTTTCATTTGAGCTAAGTGATCTTCTTAAAAAAAACTTATATAAAATTAATGATCACTTTCGAAAGTCTTTGGGGATAAGAAATATTTTTTTAACGATTCTCTCTCGTAAGGGGCAAGTAGGAGGCATCCTTCGATTAATGCATGACCATGGATTTTTAGGAAAATATATTCCTGAATTTGGAGCATTAACGTGTTTAGTACAGCATGAATTTTATCATCTCTACACTGCAGATGAGCATACACTTGTCTGTCTTGAAAAAATTGATTCACTTCATCTTGCGACAAATAAAAAGTTTCTTCGATATAGCAATTTATTAAAAAATCTTAATGATCCTACCATCCTCTATCTTGGGATGTTACTTCATGATACGGGAAAAGCAGCCAATGTTTCTGATCATGCTAAAGCAAGTAGGAATATGGCAAAGAAGGTAGCTTGTCGTTGGAAGCTTCCCCAAAATCTCTCTAATGCATTACTTACTCTAGTGGAGTTACACGGAGAGCTTGGAAAAGTAGCTAGAACCAGAGATTTAGATGAGCAAACAACTATTATTGATTTTGCCAATAAGATAAAAGATAATTTAATGCTCGATACATTAATGATTTTGACACTGGCCGATGGGATGGGGACGAGTGATAGCCAGTGGAGCGATTGGAAAGAGCAGCTTGTGTGGAAACTCTACGATCAAACAAAAAGCTATTTAGAAGCAGGCAAAACATTTTTTGAAGAAAATCAATGTGATCGTGGAGTAGTGAAAGCTCTTGTTGCAAAAATGCTACCGAAGGACTTCCTCCAAGAACTTGAGGTTCATTTTGAACAGATGCCTGAACGATATTTTAAAATGATGGAGCCCTCTGCTATTAAAGAGCATTTGGAATTAATACGATCATTCTGTGAGCGCGAGCTTAAGAGTCGTAGAGAGAAAAAAAATCTGTTTGGATCAGAAATTTTTTGGAAAGAAAATTTAGAATTCGGATACACAGAAGTTTCCATTTGTGGTTGGGATCGAGAAAAATTACTTGAAAGGATAGCTGCTTCTTTTCTTAAAGCAGGAATCAATATTTTAAGTGCCGATATATTTACACGTCGAGATCATGTTACCCTGGATATTTTTCGAGTTACCAGCGTACGGACAATAGATCCTTTTTTAACTCCAAAGGAAAAAAAAATCATGGAGAAGTCTCTAAAAGAACTCCTAGAAACTCATGGTGATAAGCTAATTCGATTTCATGCTGATCGTGACGATAAGTCCGCGAAGCCTGATGAGGCCAGGCGGGTGATGAATTCTGACAAAATCTGTGTGCGTGCACACTGTAAGAGAAAGACTTTAAGCTTGAGCGCAGCATCCACTGTTGGATGCGCGGCTTCCACAGTAGGTCGGCATGAAATATCCGGGCTAGATCTTAAAAAAATAGCTGATTACCAAGAAAATGGGATGGCAGTTTCTTCACGTCTTTCTATTGATAATCAATCACATTCAAATTACACAATCATTGAAATTGAAACACCAGATAGAGAAGGCTTGTTTTATGATTTGGTGGGTGCTTTGCACTCGCACCATATTTCAATAGACTCTGCCCGTATTGCTACAGAGATGAGAGCCGCCTTTGACACGTTTTATATTCTAGATAGTAATCGGAAGAAAGTGACCGATGAGGCAGTTCTTAGGGCACTTCGTGATAAATTAACGAGTATATTTCCCTTGGAAGAATCATTCCACAACATCGCCAAACTCAATTTGTAGATGACGTGCGAGACGAATAAGTTCGGAAGAAGGATGTTTTTTAAAACCAATAACTTTTTCTAAGTCAACGAGTGTGACATGACCTTGTTCTAGTCCAGTCATACTGCCACTTTCTCCTTGCAAAAGACCCATAACAGCCATTTCCCCAAAACGAGCTCCTAGAATACGGTCAAAGTGTGTTGGAATGCCTCCACGCTGGACGTGACCTAAAACAGTCTTACGAATTTCTTGATCAAAGGAGACGCCTTTTTCTTCTGCAAGCATCCTTGAAATAAACGTCTCAGCATCACAGACTCCTTCTGCAAGAACGATAATGGAATTATCACGGGTTTTTTCAAAACGAGAGCGAAGTAAATGCACAATGCGACGCATATTATGTCTAAATTCTGGAATAACGGCAACTTCCGCGCCACAGCTAATGGCTGTTGTTAAGGCGAGAAAACCAGAATTGCGTCCCATGACCTCGATAAGAAAGCAACGGCGATGCGAGCGAGCTGTATCACGAATGCGATCGATGAGTTGCATAATGGTGTTAGCTGCTGTATCAGCACCAATGGCCATCTCTGTTCCAAGCATGTCATTGTCGATGCTTGCAGGAATACCAATCACAGGAAAGCCACGCCGATGAAGTTCTCGGGCTCCCGTAAGAGAGCCATCACCGCCAATAACAACAAGCCCCTCAATGCCAAGTTGCATTAAACGCTTTTTTGCCTCATCAATTCCCGTAGGATCATAGAAGCGCTTACACCGGCTTGATTGTAAAATTGTTCCTCCGCGATCAATCATGCCAGAGAGGATAGTACCGGTTAATTTTTCAATAGCCCCTTCAAAGATTCCGTCATAACCATTGTTAATACCAATCACATTACAATTACTTTCCATCGCAGTTCGGACAACGGAGCGAATAGCGGGATTCATCCCAGGGGCGTCGCCTCCGGAGGTGAGAACAGCAATATTTTGAAGCATCATAAAAAGTATTTTATTTTATTTTGAACGTAGGAAAGACTTTTTGGTCTATCATTGTATAGTTTATTTAATTTGGCGGACTACCGCGATCTGTTTCTTGGTTTTTTCAGGTCGAGTAACGGTGGTCCGCTTTTAAAAAAGCGGGCCGCTGCGATCTGTTTCTTGGTTTTTTCAGGTCGAGTAACAGTGGCCCGCTTCCTTTTTTAAAACTCGTTTTTAGGTGTATCATCATTTGAAAATCTTTTAACAAGTGCTCTGATCTATGAACTAATAGGCCTTTCCAAAAAGTACGCGTTGAGGACTTGATTCTCCGGTGAAAGGACAGATTCCAGGACGAGGATTGTCCTCAAAGGGAATGCAGCGAATTGTCACCTTGAGGTCTTCCTTGATTTTGGCTTCGACCTCTGGAGAACCATTCCAATGAGTTAAGGCAAAGCCTCCGTGAATTTCTGGCTTCGTACTATTGTTAGGCGTAAAAAATGCATAGAATTCTTCCTTGCTTTCAATCATGTGCGTATGGGATAGAGAAAATTCTTTCGCACGATTGAGAAGGTTTTGTTGAATTTCTATTAAAATTTCCGGAAGACGGACGGGCAATAGATCGATTGCAACGAGTTCTTTTTCTTTGGGGGGATGATCTCGACGGCCAAGGGCAACACATCCTGCCTCTAAGTCGCGAGGTCCAATCTCGAGTCGTAAAGGTATGCCACGCTTGATCCAGTCCCAGCTTTTTGTGCTCCCATTAATATCACGTGTGTCGATTTCTACACGAATGGGTTCGCCGGCATAATGGGTGGCGCGCAAGAGACTGGCAATTTCTTCTGCTTTTTTAAGAATAGAGGAGCGGAACTCTTCTTTTGGAATAAAAGGAATAATCACAACCTGATTTGCTGCAATGCGGGGAGGTAAAATTGCTCCATCATCATCTCCGTGCACCATGAGTAGAGTGCCAATAAGTCGGGTGCTCACCCCCCAACTTGTGGTCCACGCATATTCTAAGGTTCCCTGGCGTGATTGAAACTCAATGTGTGAGGCCTTTGCAAAATTTTGGCCCAAGAAATGTGATGTTCCTGCTTGAATGGCCTTACGGTCTTGTACCATAGCCTCAATGCAGTAGGTACGAACAGCCCCAGGGAATCGCTCGCTGGCTGTTTTCTCCCCACAGATAACGGGTAAAGCTAGGTAATCATGAGCAAATGTTTCATAGACACGGAGCATTTTTTCGGTCTCTGCGACGGCTTGTTCTTCTGTTTCATGAGCCGTGTGTCCTTCTTGCCATAGAAACTCAGCGGTTCTTAGAAAAAGTCGTGGACGCAGTTCCCAGCGGACAACATTCGCCCATTGATTGAGCAGGATAGGAAGATCACGATAGGACTTGACCCATTTAGCATAGTGTGAGCCAATGATTGTTTCTGAGGTAGGACGAACAATGAGCGGTTCTTGGAGTTCGCCGGCAGGAACAAGCTTGCCATCTTGCATTTCGAGACGATGGTGGGTTACCACAGCACATTCCTTGGCAAACCCTTCGACATGCTCGGCTTCTTTTTGTAAATGGCTAAGCGGAATAAAAAGAGGAAAATAAGCATTCCTGTGCCCGGTAGCCTTGAACATTTGATCAAGTACACTTTGCATTCTTTCCCAAAGGCCGTAGCCCCAGGGTTTGATCACCATGCAGCCACGCACTTCAGAATTTTCAGCCATTTCGGCGGCACGAACAACTTGCTGATACCATTCTGGAAAATCTTCTTGGCGTGTTGGAGAAATCGCGTTGAGAGGTGTTTTACTCATAAATACCTAAGAATATGCAAGTCTCCTTGAGGATAAACGAGAAGTTTTTTCCATAACGAAAAAATATTTATACTCTTTTAAAGAGTTTCTTGACAAACAGAGAGAATGTCAGCTTTTCTGTCATGGCGGCGCAAACTTCGTTCGTGACGAGTGATACATGAGCGAGCAACTCAAGCACCAGGATGACTCAACTCTCTACCCTTGCACACATGTCATCAAGCCCGTCACTGATAATAAAATAAAAATGATACCTTACGCACACATTTGTCATTCGCATGCAAGCGCTGATCCAGGCGAAAGTAGAAGGAGCTCGAATCGTTCTTTCGCGGCAGTGACAGAACAAGTGGCCGGAATGATGGAGCGGGCGACTCGGTGGGAAGCAGGAAGGATCAGGATGTAAAATAAAATAGATCATGCCGTCTCCACTCTCTCCACAAAAGCCTTTGCAAGGAGGTCAATTTGATCTTTCCCTCGCTGATGCCTTGTCCACAATGAGTCAATTAAAAGCGCTTCAGCCAACGTTAGAACAAGCAGCCGATATGGTGAGCGCTACACTGCTTGGCGGCCATAAACTCATGCTTTGCGGTAATGGAGGTAGCGCTAGTGATGCGGCTCATATTGCAACAGAATTTACATGTCGCTTTTCTGAGGATAGACGTCCTTATCCTGCCATGGCTTTGACTGCTGACGGGGGGCTCATGACAGCAATTGGAAATGATTATCATTTTGAGGACATTTTTAAGCGACAAGTCGTGGCCTTTGGGAAAGCTGGCGATCTTTTGATTGCTATTAGCACGAGTGGGCAATCGCGCAATCTTTTCCTGGCCCTTGAAGAGGCTAAGAAGCTTGGTATTCAAACCATTGCCTTTCTTGGTAAGACGGGCGGCTTCACCGCAGGTCTGGCTGATTTAGAGCTTCTTATTCTAGGAAGCGTCACGGCACGTATTCAAGAAGCTCAAAAATTCCTCCTCCATGTCTTGTGTGAAATTGTCGAGGAGCGACTCCCTCGCTAGTTGCATGAAACAAGTGGCGCCTTTCCATTGAGTCAAACTTAAGTTTTTTATCTTTTTCTATGACCTCAAATCACTCTAGTAGCAGCAATAGAAAGGCGATTCACTTTGTCGGCATCTGTGGCACGGCAATGGGAGCTGTTGCCGCAGCAATGAAAAAACAAGGATGGGATGTCTCGGGTTCTGATGAAAAGCCCTATCCTCCTCTCTCTGATTTTTTGGCGTCAGAGGGTATTGTGATTGCGCAGGGTTACTCCGCAGACAATCTTCCAGAAAAAGAAGCGCTCATTGTCATTGGCAACGCTTTGTCCCGAGGGAATCCCGAGGTAGAGGCAATCCTCAATCGCAAGCTCGCCTACACCTCGCTTCCTGAGCTTCTACGCACTCACTTTTTGCAAGGAAGGCATAACCTTGTCATTACCGGAACGCATGGAAAAACAACAACCGCATCTATGCTAGCTTGGATTTTTGAGTTTGCAGAAAAACAACCATCCTATCTGATTGGAGGCATTCCCAAGAATCTCGGTCGAGGAGCGCTCTTTCGCAACCCAAAGGAATCACGTCATGTGATTCTCGAGGGAGATGAATATGATACAGCTTTTTTTGATAAGCGGTCGAAGTTTATTCACTACTTACCAGAGCTTGTGATCATCAATAATATTGAATTTGATCATGCTGATATTTTTTCGAATCTTGAGGAGATCAAACGCAGCTTTCAGCGCTTGTTAGCCCTCGTTCCCTCAGAGGGTATGATTCTTCTTAATGGTGATGATCCCAACTGCCGTGACGTGGTACAACATGCTCCCGCACCGATTGTCGAGGTAGGTTTCTCTGACACTGCAGGGAATCGAATCTTGCATGCCTGCCAACGAGAGGGGCACTCTGAATTTGAACTTTTTGGGACTCATTTTGAAATACCTATGACAGGCGTGCATAATATTCGCAATGCGGCGATGGCTGCTTGTGCTGCTCATTTCTATGACATACCTCTGCCAGTGATTGCTCAGGGGTTAAGGGCTTTTCAAGGAGTGAAGCGCCGACAAGAAATTCTTGCCATGCACAATGGTGTTACCATTATCGATGACTTTGGTCATCATCCCACCGCTATTCGTGAGACCTTAGCGGGTCTTCGTGCTCGCTATCCTAAGGCGCGCATCTGGGCGCTTTTTGAACCACGCAGCAACACCTCACGGCGTTCTATTTTTCAAGACATGCTTCCTCAGGCTTTTGCCCTCGCTCATGGAGTCATTATCGGAGCGGTAGCGCGTGCCTCCTTGCTCGAGGAAAACGAACGCCTCGATCCCATTTCGCTAGTCAAAGAGCTGATTGCTGCGGGCAAGGAAGCCTACTATGAACCCTCCATTAATAATATCCTCTTAAAATTACAAACATCACTAGAGCCAGGAGATGTCGTGGTTATTTTCAGTAATGGTTCCTTTGATGGACTCGGCGCAAGACTTACTAGAAGCTTATAAAAAATGGAAGCAAATGGAGACGGACGGTCATGTCGCTCAATAGTCCAAGAAGCTTTTTTCATCGTTTAGCCACTCCTTTCAGTATGAAATATGCGGGTTAAACAGCTGGAATATAAAAATCTATGTGCACGAACCGCCTGCCTCTGTCTGGCCATTTAAGTCCAGGGTTGACGACACCAGAATCAAAGCCAGCGGATCCAAGTGTTAAGACAGAGAAAAGCCAAGGATTTTTTTCTCGAATCTATGTTTTTTGTACACGGATATTCTTTGGTAACAACTACAAAACGGTTACACCTATAAAGGTAGATACAGTAAGGAAACAGTTAGAAGAATTCTATCGCCCGTCTACTGTTCAAGAGGTGCTCGAAGGGCTAGGATTAGCTAATAGAACAGAAATAACTCTACAAGAGTTCAAAAGTATTCTTGCGACAATTAGGGCAAAACCAAATAACGATACATTAGATAGTTTGCTTAGAAGCACAGCACGTTTCATTGTTAATAAGCCCGAGCAGATCTGTAGTCTATCTAATAATAAGAGTGATGATATAGAGAAAAAAAAGGAAATTCATAACATTCGAATTGCATCTATCTATACTAATGGTTTGATTGGTGACCTTCAAAAAAAACTTCCTAATATTAAGAGCCCTGAGAAGCTAGCAAAGGCTCAGCAAAAATTACAAGAGATCACAGCAGCCTATAACAAGGCAGTTGAGAGATTACAAAAGTTGGACACAAGCACAACTACGGAGGAAAGTAAAACTAGTAGTATTCCAGGAAATGAAAATCGTATTCCATGTGAGGATTTCCCCTCCGAGGACCCATTATTCAGATTTCTGGCAAAGATTGTGGCAGAAAGATTGAATGAGGGTGCTTCTACAAGATACAAAAGTGAACTTTTTACAATTACCGAAAATAAAATACAGTACTATTACCGTTACCTATGTTCAACTATCACACAATGCAACGGTATTGGAGGCTTACCAAATCCTACAGGACACTGTGCTGTGAATAGCTCCTTGCAGCTTTTTAAAGCGACTCTGCAAACATATGATCTTGAAAAAAGCGACGAAGGGAAAAAAATTTGCTCCTACCTACAAAAAAATATGCCTACTTTTTATAGATTTGTCATGGATCAGCCAATGAGTAGAGCAAAAGATTATCAAACGATCCATCAATATAGATTTGTCATGGATCAGCAAATGAGTAGAGCAAAAGATTATCAAACGATCCATCAAGAGACGGCAAATGTTTTGAGTGAAGATTATTTTTATAGCCTTTTTAGTAGTTTTGGACTTGCGTCAGAGCAAAAGAAGACGGGCTATTTTTTTGGCTCTAAGCCAGATCAGCTTTTAGCGACGTTATTATTTAAATGTCAAGTTTCTCCTCTGTGTTTACAAAACGAGAACAATGGTAAACCTCTTGCCTGGCAAGTACTGTCATTAAGGCCCCAACAGGCCCCAACAAAATCTAAGACTTCTCAGAAAAATACTCCCCTTGATCTTAATACAATTATTAATGATCAACTCAAGGAGGAATCGAGCGTATTAGGTGAACCTATACCTAAAACATTATGCATCAAGCCAAATATTAAAGATTTCGGTCGGGTTAACGGCATACTAGAGCCAATCATGCTAAAGGATAACAGTGGTCAAAACATTACTTACAAACCAATGGGGATTCAGTGTAATATTAGGACTTCTGAAGACGGCCACGGAGTTGCCTTTATCCATAAGAATGGTCTCTGGCACGAAGTTAATGATAACGGTGTTTCTCCCATCCCAAAAAAATGGGAAACAGATCTGAGTAACTACCTCAATGGTTCTAGAAACGAGTCCTTCGCCTCTAGCATCACCTACGTACGGAGCGAGTCCAGTGATCCTAAGACCCCCCCCTTAAGCCAAGCACCTCTTGAGACTGCTGCTAAGCCAGAAAATATTCTACATGATGAAAATTATTCATTTGTAAAATTGATGAGCTCACAAGAAGGTACTATCGCTTAAAACTTAAAATATAGACGTGCTAGGATAACGCAACTCAAAGAGGGAGGATCTCTTGTTGTTCGTGTTGACTCATTGGCCTCTTCGTTGCTTGCCGGTGTCATTATTGATGAGACCATTTGTTTTCTAAAAATCTTTGCGTTCTTTCGTGTCATTTCAAAGTAATGTGACTATAACTTAATTTCTTATTTTTTAATCAACTCAACGATGTCTTCTTCTTCCCTGTTATCTATTCTTCCTATCGAAGGACGCCATGTTCTGCATCTTTTTTTCAGAATGGATCAGACTTTATGGGATATTCTTTCTCAAGAAGAGAAGGACGAGCATTTTGGCACATTCAAGACTCTCATTGAAGAAACACAAGCGCTGGCTGATACGCAACTCTTGACCTTTAGCATGGTTACTCCTAAGGCTGATCTTGGTTTTATGATGATAACCCCAGATCTTCATGTTCTCGATCAAGTCGCAAAACAATTAGAAAATTCCCTTGGGCATGGGGTCCTTGTGCCGACCTTCTCGTGGCTTTCGATGACCGAGCGTAGCGAATACGGGATGAATGATGAAGAATATGCTGCTAAGCTCGAGCAGGAGGAAGGTATTCATGCCTCAATGCCTATCTTTAAGGAAAAGATGAAGGCTTTTTCTGAGCGCATTACCAAATATACTCAGGACCGCCTCTATCCAGAGCTTCCTGAAGCCACAGAGTGGCCAGTTTTCTGTTTCTATCCGATGTCCAAGCGTCGCAATCTAGAACAGAATTGGTATGCCTTGCCGCTCGAGGTGCGCAAGAAACTCATGCAAGGCCACGCGCTTGTGGGACGGCGTTATGCGGGACGTGTGCGTCAGTTCATTACTGGCTCAACAGGGCTTGATGATCATGAATGGGGGGTCTCTCTTTTTGCAAAGACAACGAGCTCCATTAAGGAAATTGTCTATGAAATGCGCTTTGATGAGGTAAGTGTCAAGTATGCGGAGTTTGGAGAGTTTTTTATTGGGATCCAAATGGATTTCGAGCAACTCTTCGAGCGCCTTGGTGTCAAATATCCGGGTATAGGTGTGTGACAAGAAAAAAAGGGGGAAGGGGTCATAAAATCTAGTAGTTATCTTTATTAAGCTCCATCTATCGATTGAATTTATAGAAGCGAGTTATAAAGAGCTGTTGTTTCTTGAACTGTTTTTTCCCAAGAGAAACGACTTGCTTGCTCGATTGCTTTCAAAGAGAAATAATTTCGTGTTTCGCTCGAAGCATCAAGAAGTGAAGAGGCAGCCTCAGCAAGTGCTTCTGCTGAAGCGTGAGCCGGTTCAATGAGAATACCTCCCGATCCAACAACTTCTGGAAGGCTGCTTGTCTTTAATGCAATGACAGGAACTCCCATGCTCATGGCTTCTAGAGGAGGTAGTCCAAAACCCTCATATTCTGAAGGGTAGAAGAGGGCAGAGGCATCTTTATAAAGCATTCCTAGGGTATGATCATTAGGATATTCTATGAGATCAAGAGAGTCGAAGATGCCCAGTTGCTTGATTTTCTCTAGTTCTTCCTGGTTCCAGACTTCCCCGACAACAACGAGTCTAAGATCAGCATTTTTTTTCTTAAGAAGCGCAAAAGCTTGTAGCGTAAGGTAAAAATTTTTGTAAAAACTTCGACTCCCAACAAATAAAAAATATCTTTGGCCAGAATACTTGTCTGTTGAAATGCTCTCCTGTCTTACCTCATACATCTTCGCGGCTCCTCCGGCGCCATCAGTATGAAATATCCGGGCTAGCGAAGAGGCAAGATGAATGACACTACTCTTAGAAGCGCATTCTGGGAAACGCTCTAACAAATCATTCTCTGTTGCTTGAGAGACGCAGATGAGATGGTCGGCTCTCTTAATGGCAGCTATTTGATTGCTGATGACCACACTGCTCTTAGCCCAGCGTTTGGCAAAGCGTGCCATAATAAAATCATGAACGGTAACGATGACCTTGCCTGGGATGTTTGCCCATGTGAATGGTGGCGTTAGCTGATAGTACGTAGGGTGAATGATATCTATAGAGCGTAATTTTGCGTGTAATAACCACGAGCTATGTGACAAATAGGGAGGGAGCCAAAATAATTTCAGATTTGCACTAGAAGGTACATGAAGGTGATTTTCTGTTTTTCTAAAAATGAAAGGATGAAAAGTATCCGGGAGGCGTTCAATAAGATTGCTCACATAGCGATTAATGCCCCCTGCTTTCTGCAGACTGAAGATATAAGGATCGTATAAAATATTCATCGAAGAAAGGCATGATGCCTAGTTGTAGCTCAATACGAACAAGGTGGTGTGTGATCAAAAAAACCTTCGATGGATCATCCCTAATCCATATCGAAATGATTCTTGCAACCATTGGTGCCAAGACATTATCTCACGACCATATAGGTTCTGTTTTTTCTGTTGAATTTTATGTTTCCAAAAAAGCATCTCTAGCATGAATAGATTTTTTTTCTTTTTTTCAAGTTGCGGGAGCTGTTTTTTAAGAAAGTCTAAAGTGATTTCCTCGATATGGTTGACAAATACGATTGGAAGGGACTCAAAAGGTCTCATAGCCTCTGATATCAATATCACCGGATAAGAGCCTGCTGCCAATGTTTCCCAAAGCCGATGGGTGTCAACACCATTACCCGGAGGGCAGAGGACAAAATAGTGGGATAGTAATGCAGACAAAAAATCATTATT
>Ga0364909_10259_pt1 | contig 16009 bp, 16 predicted proteins | sample SorcelJu500001C3_3_FD_206966 | JGI IMG/M metagenome (GOLD analysis project Ga0364909, IMG submission 206966) | Enriched cells from Trout Bog Lake Hypolimnion, Wisconsin, USA - BchlTB.June25.5000.01.C3 | ecosystem: Environmental > Aquatic > Freshwater > Lake > Hypolimnion/Profundal zone | place... | reverse complement strand
GATATTTTTAGGCATGAGTACGGTTGGATTATAGGAATCGGTTAACAGCGTTTAGTCAACATCATGGCTAACTGTAGCCTGCTAAGCCGTATCGGCAATTGCCACCACAAATACAACAACGTTCATCTGATGAAATTATAGCTTGTTATTGGGAATGAATAAATCCAAAGAAGAGCAGCCTATTCCTCTACCTCTTAAGGATAATACGGATATTATATCCTTCTGCCACAGAAAAAAGCATTGAAGTTCAAAGTGAACGGCAGAAGTACCCCCAAAGGTTAAGAGGAGAGGATCAACTTAACCAACGATGGGCTTTCTGCCGTTCACTTCGGTCTTTTGGTTGCCTATATCCTTGACGCTGCACTTAAAAAACGGCGGGATCACCGAGGAGCCGTTTAGGCAAGGTGTAGTTGTGAGTCAGTCTATAACGTGAGTCGGACAATCCACATATTTCACTTCCCTCTTAAAACTCAAATGTCGAAATCACATGTCACACTCTCAGAGTGTCCAACTCTCCAGGGTTCAATGAACGCGTTCTCCTAATTCATTAAACTGACGAGGAACCAAAAACCTGCGGTTTATTTTAAAAAGGAAGTCGATTTTTATGAAAGTTTACTTTTGTTCGACTTAATGGTGGCTATTTTGGCCGGAGGAAAACATAACCTGGGAACAGATGGTCAAAGATACCTCAACCACAATGACTCATTGTCGAATTTGAGAATTTGATTGGCAATCTGATTTCGATAAGGCAAAACGGACATGGTATTTTCGTGAAAAAGTATTCATCACGTTTTTTGAAATTTACTACAAGCACATCCATCCTCCGCTTCGGGTCTATCTGGATATCGACGGACAAACCACCATTCTTGATGCCGAACCGGTTCTTAAAGACAGATCACCTATAAATCCTGATACACCCGAAAGGGTATTGGTTGGAGATATCAATTCAACAAGCATATCGTTCTTGCTCCTGGCAAACACAAACTGGCGAATGCGGTTCCCGTTGACGATGTGTTTGTAGAGCGCAACATAGAATTCCATGTTGGCGCTATCTATTGATCAATTAAAGAACGTGAAATGTTTGAGGGTGAGGAATAATTCTAGTCCAGATATATTGGAGAATGCGCCATGAGGCTGCACGAAATATAAGGTAGGTCCCTCGGAGTCGCTTGGCAAGAGAAGCCTCTATCCTTATCCCCTACCACCTCAGAAGGTATAAAAATATATGGCTCTATTAAAACAGGCACCTGTTTTGGGGGTGAGTAAACTGTTTTTGGCTTTTTTGCGGCTCGGACTCACGGCTTTTGGCGGTCCTGCAATGGTTGCTTATATCCGTGACCTTGCCGTTAAAAAAAACGGCTGGCTCACCGAGGAATCGTTTAGACAAGGTGTTGCTGTGAGTCAGGCTATACCGGGAGCAACGGCTATGCAGGTTGCTGCATACGTGGGCTTACGTTCCGGTGGACCCCTGGGGGCGATGGCAGCATATGTAGGATTTGGATTGCCCGCGTTCCTGCTGATGGTGATTCTGGCCGCTTTTTATCAGAAAGCTCATGATCTTGCAGCGGTTGTCTCGATATTCAAAGGGTTGCAAATAATAGTGATCGCCCTTGTCGCCAACGCCACCCTGGATTTTGGTCGCAGGACCATTAAAATCTGGCAGGATATAGTGCTAGGGCTTGGAGTCACAGGCTTTTTGGTTATGGGGGGGAATCCCTTTATAGTAATTTTGACGTCATCCTTGTTGGGCATCTTTTTGTACGGAAAAATAGAATTCAAAAACAAGAGACCATCCGGCGTATCACCCGCCATTTCTTTTGATAGCTTGAAAACTCCGTTACTGCTCTCACTGGGGCTACTCGCTGGAATATTGGCACTTTTTTATATTGATCGTCAACTATTCGATCTGTCCATCGTCATGGCTAAAATAGATTGTTTTGCTTTTGGGGGTGGATATGGCTCCATCCCCTTGATGTTCAACGAAGTGGTTGGCGTAAGGCATTGGCTCGTTGGAAAAGAATTCATGGATGGTATTGCTCTTGGACAGGTCACTCCTGGACCTATCGTGATTACTGCTACGTTTGTTGGATATCTTACATCTGGGTGGGCTGGCGCATTAGTCGGAACTGCCAGCATTTTTGCGCCCTCACTGATCATATTGACGGCTGTAGTTCCCTATTTTGACAGGTTACAGGATAACAGTCTTTTTCAAAGGGGAATGCACGGCATTTTGGTGTCTTTTGTAGGTCTTCTTTTATCTGTGACTATACGCTTCATACTTGCCGTCCATTGGGATGTTTACGACATACTCATCGTTGCCCTTGCCTTACTAGCACTACGAATGAAAGTTGATATTATTTGGATTGTCTTTGCCGGGGTGGCAATATCTGCCCTGCTCTTGTAAACGGGAAAGTCGATCGTGCAGTGTCTGAACTTGTGCGACCGGATCGCTCAACCCAGCCTGCCTTCATCCTACAGTGTCACGTGGTCGTCGTATCAAGCAGGGTGACAGTGGCAGCCTCAAACAACAACAGGACCTTTTCGCCGATGGCGGGCTGTTCCTGTTGATAGCTGGCGCGGTCCATAAGTACCACCATCAGCACGCCAATATTAACCACCACCCTAATTTTCCCGCCCTCGGCCATGATGAGGACAATCGTTCCTGTTACACCTTGTTTGAATTGCTGCTGATTGGCGGCCCGGTGGAGTGTTATCTGCTCCGGATCGATATAAATTCGCCTGTTGAATGTCGGCTGCGGCAGCTCTGACGACCGAATTGCCAAGGGAATCTCAACTTTGTTATGCAAGATGCAACGGAGATGGCTGTTTTTTTCTAATGTCAGGGAACAGGTATAACTGTTCTCGTAGGTCGTTGCCGCCAGTCGCCCGTTTTCCAGGACCAGGGTTTGTTGGGCTAGGGATGCGGCCTGAAGCCGGTCGTGGGTAGTAAAGATGATAGTGGTGCCCCGAGTCGCATTGATCTGTTGTAAAAGAACACTGATTACCGCTTGGTTTTCCGCATCAACACTGGCTGTCGGTTCATCACAGAGGAGCACGCGGGGCCCCAGTGCCAGCGCCCGAGCCAGGGCCAGTCGCTGGGTCTCGCCGCCGGAGAGTTCATGAGCTGCGGCGAACTTGAACTGCCTCAGTCCGACTGTCTCTAGCACTTCATCGACAACCCGTTGCCGTGAACTTTTCCCCATCTTTCTTATTTTCAGCCCATACTCGATATTGTTGCAGGCCGTTGTCGAAAACATGATCGGATGCTGATCCATCAAAACTACTTGGCGGCGCAGTTGCAGCATTGCGGTTCGAGAGGATTCCACTGGTTGGCCGTGAAAAATCAATCGGCCTGTTGTGGGTGCTTCGAGAAACCCAAGAATATTGAGCAGGGTACTCTTGCCGGCACCGTTGGGTCCAAGCAGGGAATAGATGCGGCCTTCCTCGATCTCCAGGTGTTCGATGTCGAGCACCGTCCGTTGGTTATAGCGCTGGGTGACGTCGGTTAGCGTATAGAGCATCATCGGACGTTTTTTCCCTGAATGAGGTTGAAGAGGATATTCATCCCCAGGCTGAGCGTCATCAGCACCAGCCCCAGAGCCACAGCCAGGATAAAGGAGCCCTTGTCGTATTCCAGGGCCATGGCCGTGGTCATGGTTCGGGTGAAGCCTTTAATGTTGCCGCCGAGCATCATGGAAATCCCAATTTCGGAGATAACGCGGCCAAAGGCGGAGATGACGGCGGCAGCGATGCCGAACCTCCCCTCGCGCAGGACCACCAAAGCCGTCTGCCAGGTATTAGCCCCAAGGGTCTGGGCGGTTTTGCGATATCGTGTGTCAACCCGGCTGACGGCGGCGATGGTCAGAGCGGTAATCTGCGGCACAATTAGGAGAAACTGTCCGATGATCATAGCCTCCTGGGTGTAAAGTAGATCCAGGGGGCCGAAAATTCCGCGACGGGAGAGGAAAGTATAGACAAAGAGGCCGATCACCACTGTGGGCAAGGCCAGCAGGGTGTTGAGGATGGTGATCAGAGCCCGTTTGCCGGGCAGGTTGCCATAGGCAATGGCAAATCCTGCGGGAATGCCGACAATGGCGGCGCAGATGGTCGCCAGATAGCTGACAGTCAGTGAAACCCGGACGATAGTCAGCAGTTCGGGGTCCAGCGTCCGGACCAAGCGAACGGCTGATACCAAGCTCTCAAGGAAGAAGGACATCGCCGCCTGATGTTTTCACTTACTTGGCGTCGGGGAAAAAGAGCTGCTGGCCGTGCAGTTTATAATCGGCGATCAGTTGTTGCCCCTTGGATGAGGTCAGCCAATTGGCGAATTGCTCGGCCAGTTCGTACTTGACGTGCGGGTATTTTTTCGGATTGACCGGGATCAATCCGTAGGGGTTGGCCAACTGCGTTCCGCCCTCGCAGAGGATGCTAAGATTGATAGGCACTTCCCGGCCGAATTTATATTTGACGAAGGTGCCGCGATCTGCCAGAGTGTAGGCCTGCTTTTCTTCAGCCAAGGTCAAGGTCTTGCCCATACCCTGCCCCACGGAAAGATACCAATCTTTGGATCCTGCCGGATACACGGATTTCACCTCTACCGGCTTACCATCCTTTTCCATGGCGGTTGTGACGGTGTCGAGGGCAACACCCGAGGCCTTCCACAGTTCCTGCTCCTTAGCATGGGTCCCAGAATCGTCACCACGGGAAACAAAGGTGGCCTTGGCTGTCGCGATTTTTTTCATGGCCTCGCCGCCCTCGGTTACACCCTTGATTTTTGCTTTGTCGGTATCGGGTCCAACGAGGAGGAAGTCATTATGCATGATCGCATAGCGTTTGGTGCCGTAACCGTCCTTGACAAAGGCGTCCTCCCTGTCCCGATCATGGACGAAAACGACATCGACGTTGCCGTCAATCCCGTCACGGATGGCGGCACCCGTACCCTTGGCAATCACCTTGACCCTGATGCCAGTATCCTTTTCAAGGGCTGGCAAGAGCACATCCAGTAGGCCGGAATCTTGGGTGCTGGTGGTGGTCGACATCTTCAAAACCTTTTCAGCGGCCAGGGCCGTTCCTGTGAACAGGGACACCAGCACCAAACCGCACAGCAACATTCTTCTTGTTTTCATACATCCTCCATTTGCTTGATTGCAGATTCAACCCTTGTTGCAAAAAAATACGTAGCTATGAACGAAAAACTCTAAGTAGGTAGGAACTCTCCGAGAGATTAAGTCCTATGCTCAGGCCGTAAGGTACCCAGTAACAAAATTACACCTTGTATTATTTCGTGCTGGACGTGAACACACGGAGGATATTCAATAAGTATTTACTCAAGATCAAGCCCCACTTTTTTGCTCAGATCGCGAACGCGGTCAAAGTCCTCGTCAGTAGAGGGTATAATACCAATGAATCTTGCGGCATCTAACACGGCTCGATGTTGAGGATTATTTTGATAATCAAGCTTAAGCATGGCGACCTGGATTTTGTCTACCACATCCTTAGAGAGCCTGGGGTTATAAGAATAGACCCATCCTGGATACCATATAGTATGGGCAACTACTTTGATCTGCTCGATATCAATTTTGTTCTCTATCCCTTTTAGGGAGTTTTCACGAATCGTGCCAAAGTCGTGGTTCCCAGAGATCACTCCTCGAATCACACCTTCCTGACTTCCACCAGTAAATTTAACTTCTTTGAAATCACGCAAATTCAGGCCGTGATCGACGAAGTGCCCGAGGGGGAAAAGATACCCTCCAGCGGAAGACGGATCAACAGCAAGCCACGACTTACCTCGGCAATCATCAAGGGACTGAATGGCTCTGTTGTCCTTGCGGGCAATAATTAGACCACGAATCTCGGCTCGCTCATCTTTAGCGACGATTCTGGCCATAGCCTTAGCACCGAAGCGGTTGGCTAGTTTGACATAAAGGAAGGGGTTGGAGAACGATATATCAATCTTCCCCTGACCAAACATACTGATGTGGTCGGCAAAGGTGTCTGGGAATACTTGTTGTACGGGCAGGCCGGTCTGCTCGGCAAGATATTCCACAAGCAGGTGATGGCGCTGAAATGACTCTGGCTGCGGATATTCGGGGAGGTAGGCATAAGTTATTGCTGGTAATTGTGAGGTGACTTCTTGATGCTTATCCACGGACACCTTGTTTGTCTCCTCCTTTTCCCTACAAGATAAAAGAAGAAATACAGTCAGGAGTATGAACAGGGTAAAGATATTTTTAGGCAGGGAGCTGTTTGGTCGCAGAAATTGGCTTTCGACGTTTCTGGCCATATTCGTCTCCAATCATAAGTTTTTTAGCAGAACGGTCTTCTGCCGCCATAGAAATGCAGAATTAATCGGCAAAATTCTATTGAAAAGATAAGTGCCCTATCCCTCGGAACAGGGCACTCTATCCGCACCTTTCTCAGCAAATTTGGAGAAATGCATTAACTTGGCTCGGTTGCAGTCTTGAGATAAGTTTTCTAAGGTCTACTCCATCGTTGTTATCGCACCACAAGAACGGAACAATGGGCATTATTAACGATTTTCGTAGCGACACTGCCAAGGATAAACTGATCAAGCCCGTGGCGTTCTCGATGCCCTACAATAATTAGATCAACCTTCTCCTCTCGTGCGCGCGTCATAATTACTTGTACAGGGCCTTCCCCTTTTGCAATGATAATTCTTGCTTTCACCCCCTCTTTAAGAGCGGAAGATTCAACCTCAGCCATTTTTTGCTGCACAAGAGGGACTAATGCCTCGGGTCCGCCGGGAACTCCCAGATAGGAATGCTCTTTGTCATGAAAAGTTTCCGCTACCGCCATGATAATGAGCTCGGCTGATTGGAGCTTGGTTAATCTTAGCGCCTCCTCGAAGGCCTTTTGAGAATGACCAAATGGATCCAGAGCCAATAAAATTTTCATAATTCACCTCGTTGTTATATTTTTCTGTTCAATAATTGTCAGATAGCGTCCAATATTGCGTTGCTATCTGGCACCTGGTTCACTTCAACTCACAAAGAGCATCATGGAGATCAGTCTGTAATTCTTGCACAGTTTCATAAAATATTTCAGCACCTGCTGAAAAATGGAGGAGAATATTGTTCAATTTTTCGGGGATATAGGGGAAAAGCTTTCGTAAGTTTACTATCCTGTTTTGGGAAAGTAAGGAATAATCAGTGGGAAGAATGGATTGCAGGACTGGTTCCCCCATATTGGGGTCAGCGAGTATCTCCCTGGGGTTATAATCTCCTTTACCGGTGAGATAGATCAAGATGTTGCCCAATTCAAACATATCAAGGGCATAGGGTTTCTCAGGCAAATAAAAATCGTAGTCAAAATCAATCCAATAAAACTGATTGGTATTTCTATCTACAAAGATATGATCACGCCTGATATCGCCATGCCGAAGGCCGTTTTCATGAAGAAAACCAATAGCCTTCAGAGATTCGAGGAAACGAGTGAGGATGTCGGGTAATTCTTTAATAAAATATTCTTGATGCTGCGTCTGGCTGTGATGGATGACCTTGTCGAGGCGATTACCATTGACCGGGACGATAACCCGGACCAGATTGTTATTATCATCCAGCAAGCTCTTGCCTTGCATAAAGTTTGGCCGTCCTTGAACAAGCTCTAGGATACGGGCCTCTTTTTCAGGACTACGATAACAAGGAATGGTGAACGGCCCAAAACTAATATCAAAGGTCTCGTGGAAGACCAGTTTGAGAATATAGGGCACGCCTGTTGCTAGATCTTCAACTTTAGGGACCCATTTTTTGATCTGGTCGTCAACCCCAAACCGGCCCTCCTTAGTGTAGGAGGTAATTAAGAAATATCTGTCTTCAACCTGGATGATGTCACCATAATCAAGCGAGGTGAAATCCGTTGTATCAGTATACACCCGTGAAGATCGCCGTAGACTTCGGGTAATCCGGTGTCCTTTCAAATTTTGGATGATATCAGCAGGAAGAAAGCTGACTTCTTTATAAGCCGTCATTAACCGATCACCCACACCGCAATATCCCTACCATTGTGGATTAAGGCATTGGAAATAGACCCGAAGAGGAATTCCTCTGCCTTTGGTATTCCGCGTTTACCGACCACAATAGTGCCATAGTGTTCCCTCATTTGCATATCGAGAATAGCGGCGCTAATCGATTTATGGTCCGCCATCAAGCACTTGGAGGTTATGGCCGTGGTAGCAATGCCATGCCCCTGAAGGATTTTCTCCGCACAAGTAAAGAGTATACGAGCTTGCTCTTCCTGCGTTTTTTTATACTCATCCAAGGTGGTACCGGCAGACCGGTAGTAGTCTGGCGGCGGTTCTGGATAAATATGCAACAAACAGAGATAAACGTCTTTAAGATGCCCAGTGACACTACCTACATACTCAATTGCATTAATTGATCTGGCCGAATCATCTATAGCGATGATAATTTTTTTCCAATCCATCATGGTATGCCTCCTTGCTTATTGATCAGGACCTTGTCTGCAAAATGATAATCAAGAGGCAAGGAGAAGAGTATTTTAATATCCAAGAATGGCAACCGGGTACCTAGCTTGCCCCGGCCACAGATCAATCGCGAATTAAATATTTTTTTGATTTTCTGGAACTTTTGCAAGTTGCCTCATGTATTCAATAACATTCATCAACTCTATATTATGCTTCTGGTGGCTAATGCTAAGGAGACAATGGGGGGCCTCCTGTTTAGCCAACGAACAGACTCTACAGGGATTCATTTCATCAAGGAGTCTTCGTTTTTCTGCTGGATCAGAGCATTTTTTAATGCTGCTCCAAAATATCGTCGATATTTGCATCAAAACACATAGGAAGATTCTCTCTGGGTTCTTTTTTTGAGAAAGCGAACATCTCTTATTTAAAGAATTCAGCGATATACTTAGCAGCGGTTATAGTAATGATCACTGCCAGCATCCATTTGATGGCTTTTGCAGGGACAAATTTTTGACAACGTGCCCCGAGGTACATGCCGGCCATGCCCCCTAGTCCGAACAAAATACCCAGGGACCAATCCGGAGCCACAGAAACATTCGGATAACAGGACGCAAGCCACTGATAAAAAGCAACACCGGCTACCGAGGTGACAAAGGTTCCCATCAGGGCGGCCCCGGCAACCGTATAGACCGGGAGCCCAAAGAAAGTCACGAAGAAAGGGGCCATGATCGACCCGCCCCCAATGCCGTAAATGCCGCCAGCAATACCTACTATAAAACTGAGCGCAAAAATTCCCCAAAACGAGACATCAAAGGCCTCATCATAAAAAGTGTAACCTAGACGTTTCAGATTAAAGTGAGTCACCTTGATTACAGGTGGGAGGTCGTTGTTTGTTGATTTCGAGTCAGTTACTTTTGCGCGTCTCTGCATTACCATTTCTTGAAAACGCTTTTCACTGTTAGCCTTGCTTGCGTTTCCCGTGTTTTTACTCAACAGATCGCGCACCATCTTGATTCCGATATAGAGCAACACTCCAGCTGCAAAGAGTTTAAAATTTTTAGGGTTCGGCAGATAGACCACTCGTACATATGCACCAATTAAAACACCTGGGAGCGTGCCTATTATTACTATCCAGGTAAGGGGCCATACCATCCGTCCTTCTTTGCAATAGCGATAAACTCCACTAGGAATAGCAACAACGTTGAAGAGTTGATTAGTGGCGCTGACTGAAGGGTTTGTGTAACCAAGAAACGACATTTGAAAGGGTAATAATAGAAACGCACCTGACACGCCGCCCATGGAGGTGAAAAAGGAAATAACGAAAGCTACCAACGGTGGGATTAACGGGTTTACTTCAATTCCAGCTGTTTCAAAAAACATTATAGCCCCCATGAGTATTTGATGACTTGCGCTTAGGTGACACGTAAAGTATTATTTACGTGTCAGTATATATAAGGGTCAGCTTAATGTCAAGATTGTTTTCCTATATTACACTACGGATGGAATCTGATAAAATCAGGAAGATGGCAATCATTGACCCACCGAAAAATCAGTAACGATAGGCATAATTCATGAGTGTGAGAATGAAAAAAGATAAAAATCAGCCGGTTGAATTGCAGCCATTATCCAAAAGCGTGGATCATGGACGAATCATCTCAATTACTGAAGAAGGTAACTGCTTGGAGACCATGAAGCTTAATCAATTAGAGCAGTCTTTCCGAAAATGGGTGGAGGAAACTCCACGTAAAGATGTGCGACTATCACGCTGGCGTATTTTGCTCATTTTTTTGTTGATTCGTTACACCGGTGCTAAGTTAAATGAAGTTTTGGCGTTGGATCCATTTGAAGATATCGATACTAAAAAATCATCCATTTTTTTTAACAGTGCGGATGCTGAAAAAGAGTTAGGGCGGAGAGAAGTCCAAATTTCAGAAGCCCTCTCCCGCGAAATTGAGTCAGCGCTATCTGATCAAGATTTTAAAGAATCTCTGCAAAATAAGTTTGGTGTTGATCCCGCTTTTGTGCGCCGCAAATTTTATGAACGAACACATGACTGTGGATTTGACAAACGATTAGGTGGGCCAGAGATGATCCGGAAAGCTCGGGCGATTGAGTTGATGCAGTGTAACATACCCTTACCTGTTGTTCAGACGATTTTAGGTCATTCAACACCTAATTTAACCTCGTCTTATGTTTCTTTCTCGGCAGAGGAAATCCAACAGGTGAGCAGGCTTTTTATGGAAAGAGAATCTTCTCATAAAACTAGCGCGCGCAACTCTTTCTTCGGCAAAGTCCAAACTATCCAACGAGGAGATATTCAGACCCGAGTGGAAATTGTCACCTTGAGCGGTCAGGCAGTAACCACAGTGATTACCAATGATAGCCTTGAAAGACTTGGCTTGCATGAAGGGCGGTTGGTTACAGCAGAGGTTAAGGCCCCTTGGATTATTCTACAAAGAGGAGACAAAGAACCTGATTGCAGTGCGGAGAATCAATTTAATGGAGTGATTGAGCGCAAAGCGCACGGAACGATAAATACAGAATACACGATTCACACTCAAGGTGGGGCCGATTTGTGCGCTATCGTTTCAACAGCTCATGCTGAACGCCTCGGCTTTCAGATTGGAGATCGCGTCTGGGCAATGTTTAACAGCTCATCGGTCGTTCTTCGGGTCGATTGATCTGGCCTTGGTTATGGTGGTTATTTTCTTTAAAATGAGAATTGAATCCTGGATTCCGTTATGATTAATTTTTATCTTTTAGTGGCTATGTCGGTGATGAGAATCATGAAAATGTGGGTGCGTGTGTTTTAAATGATTGTGTTGATGACAGCTCCCCGCTTTTGGAGCAAAGGGTGAATTGGTAAGATGTTGGTGATGTTCATCGAGAAGAGGCTCATGATCGTGTTCTAGTGCGTCATGTGTATGTTCGTGTTTGTGCCTTTCGGTCAGAAGCAACCAAATTCCCAACAGCATTAGCAAACCGGCAATCAATAAAGGTATGGTTACCGGTTCACCTATCGCAATAGCTATCACTGCACCGAAAAACGGCGCGACAGAGAAAAAGGCACTGGTTCGCGCTGTCCCTATATTACGTAAACTCACAACAAACAAAGTTATACTGACCCCATAAGCGAGAAACCCAACGACCATCGTAATCACTAGATTTGGCAATGGAGGCCATTTGGCTCCTAAAGCAAAAGCTAAAACAAGGTTGACCGAACCAGCAACTAACCCTTTGACAGAGGCAATCCATGTGGCATCCGGCGCTGACACCTGACGGGTGAGATTGTTATCCACCCCCCAAGCAAAGCAAGCCCCCAACACGGCCAAAGCTGGCCACAAGCCCTCAAAAAAAACTTCTTCAGGCCAACTTAAAACGACAGCTCCCGCAACAATGGCTGTCATTCCCAATGCTATTCGGAAACTAAAGTTCTCTTTGAAAAGAACCCACGCCAACAAAGCCGTAAACACACATTCCGCATTCAACAATAATGACGCACCTGATGCTGGCATTTTGGTCAGTCCTAGCATCAGCAGGACGGGGGCTATAATACCCCCTGTCAATACAGCCCCAGCAAACCACAGCATATCAGCACGCGGCAGTTTGCCGGTTGGAGAGTGTATCAATTTGCGATACAGCGTAAGCCCTACCCCGGAACCAAAGTAGAGCAGGCCTGCCAGTAACCAAGGACTCACACTGTTTAGGAGCAGTTTCGCAAGAGGAGTTCCCGCGCCGAACAACAAAGCCGCTCCTAACGCGGCTCGTACGCCAGGCTGATTTATATTTTCTTTCCAGTTCATGTGGATTCTCAATGCGAATGACATCCCGAAGAGCAAGGGCTGGAGGCAGTCTCTTGTTTTCCCGGTCAGCAGCAGGCACGGGCAACAGCAACCCGTTGCTTCTGACCACCGGAAATCTGGTGCGGGTATTTATACCCTTGATCCTGCATGCCGACCGCCGCTAAGAGTTTATCCACCCTTTCATTCCGTTCTTGAATCGGCCAGTTCTGGACCCGATAAAGGAGACAAAAGAGGCTGGTAGAATAGAAAAACTGACGCCCCGAATCGCCTCGACCGGAATATCTCCGGCAATATACGTTTTCGTAAGTTCTTTTGCCTCTACAAGTGCCATGGGGCAGCCTCTCTAATTACCGGTAATTTTAGCTAAAACTACGAAATTCTATCTGCATTCAAATTGGTGCGAGGCAGGGGCATCTTGGGCTCGATTCCTCATTATACAAGAGGCTTCCGCTTGTTTTTGTTCTATTAACAGAGAGCGGTTACTTTAATGATAGGTAGCATCTGCCCCATGTTCAGAAAGTTGTGCACCAAACCATTGATGGATAGCGGTTATCAGGTGCAGATCTTTTGTTGTGAAGGTAATTTCCGCGCCTGCAGGCAATGGTGCATAGGTGACAGTGACTCGTCCCGCACCTTCAGCCAGTTCTTTGATTCCAGGCATATCCTGACCGTGCAGGGCTGCTGGATCGGAATAATCACCCTTCTGAAAAAGCTCGGCTTCATGTTGCAGATGTTGTTGGACAAGCTTGATCTGATTTGTATCTGTTGAATCCTTTGCGATGACTCGCTGCACGCCACCTGTTTCCGTCATCTTGAAGATATGGGTGGTTTTGTTAAGATCAAACGGCATTATATTGTGGCCCATGTGATGAACATGTTCTTGCCGATTCTCCGAAAGTCCAACATTGCAGCTTATGAGAAGGAATATGCCGACTGAACCGCTCATAAAGACAACAAACAAGAGAAGACGCGATAACTTAATCATACGGACCCTCCTTTGGAATCATTCCAAAAATAATAAAACCGCTTTTAATTGTGGGGTTCTTCGTAAGATACGATGAACATAGTCTTGGCCTGGCGGGTTATTCGTCACACTTGAGGTTATGTGCAATCATACTTTGGCGTAAGGCTTTAAAAAACTCCTTCCCCTGTTCAGGGTTTAGTACCTGCTTCATTTTCATAATATGCTCAAAAACACGCTGTTGAATTGTGGATTGTATAGCTAGCATCTCTTTTCTTACGAGATTGACCTGTTCCATATCAACAGGGTCCTGTTCCATCATGTCGATCATGATGTTGCGTTTTTCATGAATCTCGATTGACAACTTGTCGAGTTCTTCATGAAAGTCACGTGCCATGGGTGTTATGAGGGCAAGTTGCTCCTGCGAGAGCCCCAGAAGGGTAAACAAATAGGTGTCCTTTGTAATAAGAGGACATTCTTTTGGGGCTCCAGCGCTTCTTGTTTTGATTAAACGTAAGCCAAACATAGTAGCAGCCCCAATGTTCATGGCCAAAAGGAGTACAAGAACGGAACTGAAAATTTTACTCTTCATCGTTTCACCTGTGTGGCATCGCTCACCAACAAAATATAGCTTTGGGCGAGAGAACCTTTCGGGACAGGGGTGAAGACGTCCATGGCTTCAAGAACCGCGGCTTGTCCTTGTGCCGTGGCTATCGTCGCTTTCCCTTCCATTGCTGTTCTCCCAACCCAACCTCCGATCAGGAGCCCCAAGACAACAATGACCGCCATAACGGTAGGCGTAGGAAACATAAAACCAAAGGCACGTCCCCAATTTATCAGTCTTGATTCTTTTTTAACCGTAAGCCTCCCCATGATTTCTTGAGAAAAATCAGGGCGCGGGGGAGGAGGGATAGCAGCCTCCATGACCTGCCAGAGATGATGTAATTCTGATTGAGCTTGTCGACAGTCCGAGCATACCGCGAGATGTGTTTCTATCTCAAACCGTAAAGCAGGCGCAACCTCACCATCCTCTAAAGCTGAGAGTTTATTGCGTATTGCCGCACAGTTCATTGGTAAGAGTGATGACTTGTTCATAGGCCTTCTCCGTTTATCCAGATCAGATTAACGCCTTCTTAATTAATTAAACTGACGAGGAACGAAAAACCTGCGGTTTATTTTTTTGAGGGAACAATTTCTTCTGAAGATTAACCTTTGCCCTAACCAGTAAGGCCTCCACAGCGGCGACGGAACAACCAATAACAGCGGCAATTTCTTGATAGGATAATTCTTCGTAGCGCCTCAGCACCACGGCCAGTCGCTGATTGGGTGGCAGAGATTCGATGGCGACGAGGACAAGGCGATCCTGTTCGGCATGAATGGCTGTGTCTTCGGGCGAAAGGGCATGGGGGCGAGCCTGCAGAGACTCCTGGTCGGCCAGAGCCCAGAAGGAACCTATCAACCGGATGTTACGCCGCCACGGCGATTGGGTTTCGCTTTTACAAATATTGGCCGTTAGGGTGTAGAGCCAAGTGGTGAATTTGGAGGTCGGGGTATACTTTCGAGAAGAGCGCCATATCCGCAGAAACACTTCCTGAGCAAGATCATTTGCTTCCTCTTCTTTGCCAAAATATCGGTAGATCAACCGGAAAACAGTCTCTTGATGGCGATTGACCAAACAGGAAAAAGCAACCTTATCCCCGTCAGCCACAAGCAGCATGAGGTCTTCACTGGCTAAAGATGGGTAGTCACGTTTCACGTTATGTTTGGAGTCGCTTACTACTTGATAAAATCCGTCGCTCGGACTTCGCCAAGCTAAAGCATACTACTTGTCACCGGAGAGATCATCACCAGATCCACAGCTCTAAAATCTGAGAAAGAATTTCAGGCTATTGCGACTGCCGCAAAATGCTTCATTTTTCACTCTTAAAAAAAGAGATGATTATTACAGATGTCCCGCACTGGCAGAGGAGGCATCCCATCCGCCCCCTAATGATTTGACCAAGGCTACAGCCGCGACTACATTCTGCCCGCGCAAGCGCATGCTTGTGCGTTCTGTTGTAATCACAATATTTTGTGCTGTCGCCACCTCCAAATAGGTCACAAGGCCGGAGTCATAACGATTGGTCGCTATCTCCAGTTGCTTACGCGCTGACTGCAAGGTATCTCTTACCTCTTCATATTGTTGGGCGAGCAGGTGCTCGGCTGCGAGATTGTTTTCAACATCTGCGAAGGCTGTAAGTACAGTTCCCCGGTATTTGGCGACGGTTTCCTCGTAGGCCGCTTTTGCTTGCTGATACGAAGCGGTGAGCTGCCCACCCTGAAAAAGAGGTGCCGTTAACGACGGGCCAACCGCCCAAAATCGACTCGGCCAATCGAAAAGATTATCGGTATATCCGCTCTGGAAACCAGCCTGACCACTCAACTTGAGCGTCGGAAAAAAAGCAGCCTTGGCCACGCCAATAGTGGCATTAGCGGCAGCCATGCGGCGTTCGGCTGCTGCAATATCCGGCCTTCTCTCCAGCAGTTCAGAGGGTAAACCCGGTGGAAGGATGATGGGTTCCAAATCCAAGGACTGCTCTTTGATGTGAAAAAGAGAGGCGTTTTTCCCGGTCAGTACTGCCAGCGCGTGTTCGAACTTCGTGCGCTGTAACGCATTATCGGGCAGTTGGGATATGGCATTCTTGAGAATAGTCTCAGCCTGGGCTACATCCAGATCGGAAACCATGCCCTCAGCTCTGCGGTTGCGAACGAGAGCAAGCGACTTGCGGTACGCTTCGATACTCGAAAGCAATAGTGCTTTAT
>Ga0364909_10258_pt1 | contig 16029 bp, 9 predicted proteins | sample SorcelJu500001C3_3_FD_206966 | JGI IMG/M metagenome (GOLD analysis project Ga0364909, IMG submission 206966) | Enriched cells from Trout Bog Lake Hypolimnion, Wisconsin, USA - BchlTB.June25.5000.01.C3 | ecosystem: Environmental > Aquatic > Freshwater > Lake > Hypolimnion/Profundal zone | place... | reverse complement strand
AGACTCTACTCGTTGTTTGCGACGAAATTTCCTGTCAAAAGAATGATCGTTGCTGTCTCTGCTGTCGGCAAAGGGGTATAATGCTGATATCTTGGGAATGAGGATGCCCGCTCTCTTCGTCGGGCGGCGAGGGTACTGTCAATGACCCTGGTACTATCTGTTGAATGTATCTCATTTCGTGGCCCGCCGCTAGTATGAGCAGCTGTTTTTTGCCGCCTGCAGAGGAGGCTGTCTCGACCACCGGGGAAGAGACAGCCCACACGGAAAAGGAAAGGAGATTGTTTTCATTTTGACGAACCGGTCGGGCCTTGATACCATGAACCTATAAGCGGGATCAGGGTGCCGGTGCATTGTTTATCCAGCAGCATGAAAAGCTGGGGGGTGCTGGGATTGGCAAAAACGCCGTGTATTTAACCAAGGAGAGTACTCATGGATTTCGGGACAATCATCGAGCCCATAGGACGATTTTTACAGGAAACACACCTGCTGAGCCAGATAAAAGATGTCGATTTTGCGGGATTATTTACCAACCCCTGGTTCCTGGTGCCGTTTGTGTCGGCCACAGGCTACTTGCTGTATAAGAAAGCCTTTCGTGATCTGATTATTTTTGGAGCGATACTGGGGGCCTGGTATGCCTCGGGAACGCCCTACATGCAAACCCTGGTGGTTGGGGGTGAACTGCAGATAAGCAAGATATTGCCGGTGCTTTTTGGAGGTGCGACGATCCTCGGAATTCTTATTTATCTGCTCATCGGTCGATCCGACTGAAAATCAATGAGTTGGGTTTTGTTTTCTCTTTTTGACGGAAGTTTCCGGCATGTGTTTCCGTGAGCAGCAGCGGATTCTAAATGGAGTGGCATGGAGTACCGTAACGCAATTTTTATTATTACCGAAGAACGTTCGTGTCCGATTTATAATGTCGGGGAAGAGTTCAAAGTGGAAAACGATGCCTTAACCATCCCTGAGATCAAACCCGCCTGCCTGATGATGGTACGCGAATTGATGAAAGCTGTTACCGAGAAACAGAGCCTGGAACGGTTTTCCCAATATGGGGTGAAAAAGGTCAAGTTCGAATGCGGAGGTTGTTCCGGCCTGATCCGCTTCGAATTTAAAAAAGAAAAAGAATTTGCCACGCTGCAGATGAAATTGTTGGCTGCGGCCGAGCAGCGGGCAAGAATGCGCCATCTGGATAAGTTTTTTGGCATACTGCGCACGCTGGAGATTTTCGAACCACTGGACGAGAACAGTCTTCGTGATCTTTCCGCTCAACTGCAGTTGAAAGAATTTGAGAATAATAAAATTGTATTGATGAAGGGCGATCCTGGAACCAGCCTCTACATTGTCCTTGAGGGGCGGGTCGCGGTGATCGGCGAGGAAGGACAGACGCTTTCCGAGATGAGCGTTGGAGAAATTTTTGGTGAAATGAGTCTGCTTTCCGGCGAACCGGTGACCACCTCCATCCATACCCGGGACAGAACCCGCTTGGCGACCCTGTCCAACAAGGATTTCAAGCATGTCCTGAGTAAATTTCCTGTTTTGCAGGTGTTCTTCTACAGAATGCTGGTGGAACGCTCCCAGGCCAACACCTTACGTGCCGGGACGATCAGTTCGGGTATGACCGGCAGACTGGCGGAAATCAATGCCGTTGAATTGTTTCAGTTGATCAATTCCAGCCAGAAAACAGGTAAAATACAATTGGTTCTCGATGACGGCAGTGCGGTGGTCACCTTCAACGAAGGGGAGCTGGTCAAGGCCCAATACAAAGAGCTTTTCGGGAAAGAGGCATTCTTTGCCCTGCTGGCGAAAGGGGGCGGAACTTTCACCTACACCTCCGGGCTCACTCCCGAGGAAAAGGAGCTTCCGGTTATTGGAGGTTTTATGGGATTGATCATGGAAGGGATGCGGCGCGTGGATGAACAGGGGGCGTAGAGTGCCAGCTGGGACAATATTTCCCTTGCCGTTCGAAAGTAAATACACTAGAAACACACAGAATTAGCGGATGCATTGCACCTTATAGTAATTTTTTTGTAACGTGTTTATTTTCTTTTGATTCTACGAGATTGGATAGCGAAGTTTTTGACGGAGGAGTGAATTATGAAGGCGAATATGATGCGTACTCCGCTTATCAAATCAGCGGTTGTACTTCTTGTTTTTGTTCTGCTGGCCTATTTGACCAGTACGTCACCTGAGGGCAGTGTGCTCAATTCGGTGGGTCTGATTATCGTCGGCGCTTTTCATCTGGTTCAATGGGCCCTTGCCATGGCCATAGGCTTGACGGTCTGCATTGGCTTTCTCATCGGTATTTTTCTTTTTGCGGTTTTTCTGGTCAGCAAAGAAACAGCTGCGACTATGTATGAACGGGTAAAACGATCGGTTGCAGTTCTCTGTGCCCCGGTCTTTTCTTGTCTGGGTTCTTTTCGATGTACGGAATCGTGCACCCCGCCCGTCCAGGGCGCTGTTGGCAACGAGCACTTCAAAAACGAATTGCAGAGCATTATTGCCGGTGAGGTGAAGAAAGTCACTGATCATCAGCAGGTGTTGAATAATCAATTCGTCTCTCTGCAAGCCAAAATTCAGACCATTGAAGAACAACGCGCAGATTTCGCCACCACGGGACAGGTAGAGGCTCTTGCCGATGAAATAGCCAGTTCTGGGAAAATTCTTGGGACCGTGCAGGCAACCGTTGCCACCTTGGATGGCAAGCTCAGCGCTGCGGTTCAGCAGTTTCAGGCAGTGACCCCGGAAAAAATGCTTGGGGAGATTCCGGCCCGTTTGGAGACACTGGAAAAGAAGGGAGACGCCAAGGAATTTGATCCCCAACCGCTGACCGAATCTTTGCAATCCTTGCAAAAGGAAGTGGAAGAACTCAAGAAAAAGAATAGCGGCAACGCCAAGGCCAGAAAAAAACCCTGACCAGGGACCCTTGGCCAGGGTTGATCCCTGATTGTGGTATTGATGCCTTTCGAGCCATTCCGTCAAACGGGATGGCTCTTTTTTTTACCTGACTGCTCTCATCTGGGCAGCAGTTCCTTGAAGTATTCGATTGATGGAAAATGACACGAATACTGCACCCGTTGGCGGCTGCTGGGGCGGGCGACGAAAAGCAGATGGGCCAAACCGCAGTCCTTCGCGGCAAACAGAACGTTCTCGGTATCATCGACAAGCAGGGTCCTTGTGCGGTCAAAGTGGAGCATCTGCTCGAGCCTTTCCCAAAAAAGCGGATCCTCCTTTGCCAGGCCGACCTCTTCGGCACAGACGATCCGATCAAACCAGGGACCGATGGCGGTCTTTTCCAGTTTGATCGACAGGGTGCTGGAGTGGGCGTTGGTGATCAGGTAGAGTTTTTTCTTTGTTTTCAGGCAATGTTCCAAAAATTCGACAACATACGGATGGACACCGATGAGGTGATTGATCCGAAGTTTCAGTTCCTGCAGATCCATTCCCAATTCACGGGACCAGAAATTCAAATCCGCCCAGTCAAGGGTGTTTTTTACCTTTTGATAACGGACCAGCAATTGCTCCTTGGCCTCCTCAATGGAGATATCATGCAGCAGGCTGAAATGTTCCGGGAGATACTGCTCCCAGAAGTAGTCGTCAAAATGCTTGTCCAGCAGGGTTCCGTCCATGTCGAGCAGCACGGTATCAATCTCCTGCCAGGGGACTGCCGGGAATATTTTTTCACAGGGTGCAGGGTTGCTGTTCATTGCGGTTCTCCCCTCAAGGTGTGCAATAGAGTGTGAATTCGGGCAAAGAGATCTTCCTTGCTGCCTATGGGCACGATGAGCCGTTGGTCAGGGGTCAGACGGATCGGTTTGACAGGTCGTTTTTTATCCGGCTTTTGTTGTATTAGCTGAAGGAGCCGTTGTGGTTCGACCGGTGCGTTGGGGACAAACGAAAAGATCAGGGCGTCAGGGCCCTGCTCAAGTTTGTTGATGCCCAGCAAGCGGAGCTGCCGTTTGAGACTGATGATCTCAAGCAGGGTTTGGGCTTCACGGGGCAGGGGACCGTATCGGTCGATGAGCTCATCCTGAAGATCCGCAAGTTCTTCCTCTGTACCGTTCCCCGCAAGGGAGATGCGGCGATAGGCCTGGTAACGTTGGCCGGTGTCTTGAATATAGCTGTCGGGCAGAAAGGCCGCAACCTTGAGTTTGATTTCGGGATCGATGTCCGCCCGGGTGATGGATTCGGTGCCTGCCGCCGTTTTTTGCTTCAGATCCGCTACCGTTGATTGCAGCAATTCCAGGTAGAGATCATAGCCGACAGCGGCGATATGGCCGGATTGGGAGACACCCAGCAGGTTGCCGCCTCCCCGAATCTGCAGATCATTCATCGCCAGTTTGAAGCCGCTGCCCAGTTCGGAGTTGTCCATCAAGGCCCGCAACCGTTGCTGAGCATCCGGGGTGAGGTCGTCCAGGGAGGGTACCAGCAGATACGCATAGGCCTGCCGGGAGGAGCGCCCGACTCGACCCCGCAACTGGTAGATATCGGCAAGGCCTAGATGATCCGCCCGATTGATGATGATTGTGTTGGCATTGGGAATGTCCAGGCCGGATTCGATAATGGTGGTACAGACCAGGATGTCCAATTCGTGGTTGATAAACCGCACCATGATGTCTTCGAGCTGGGGACCCGGCATCTGGCCGTGGGCGACGCCAATTCTGGCCTGGGGGACAAGGGTGGCGATGGTCTCGGCTATGTGGTGAATGGACAGCACTCGGTTATGGACAAAAAATAGCTGACCGCCGCGTTCCATTTCCCGCAAGACCGCCTCGCGGATCACCAGTTGATCATGATGGGCCAGGAAGGTCTTCACCGAGCGACGTTGCTGCGGCGGGGTGGAGATAATGGAAAGGTCGCGGATGCCGAGCAGTGACATTTGCAAGGTCCGGGGGATGGGGGTCGCGGTCAGAGTGAGCACATCCACCGAGGACTTGAATTTTTTGATCTTTTCCTTGTGGGCCACGCCAAAACGATGTTCCTCGTCAACGATGAGCAGCCCGAGTTTCTTGAACTGGATATCCTTAGAGAGGAGGCGGTGGGTGCCTACCACCAGATCGACTTTACCGGCTGTCAGGTCGGCGGCAATGTTTTTCTGGTGACGAGAGGTGCGGAACCGGTTCAGACAGGCGATCTCCACCGGAAAGGAGGCGAATCGCTCGCGGAAGGTAGCGGCATGTTGCTCGGCCAGGACCGTGGTCGGCACGAGCAGAGCCACCTGGAACCCATCTTCAATGGCTTTGAAGGCTGCTCGGGCGGCGACTTCGGTCTTGCCGTAGCCTACATCGCCACAGATGAGGCGATCCATGGGCTGATCCCGGGTAAGGTCATCGATAACGTCATCAATGGCCTTGGCCTGGCCGCTGGTCTCATCGTAGGGAAAGGATTCTTCCAATTGCCGATAAAGATCTCCCGGCGGTGTAAAGCGGTGGCCATGGCGCATGGCCCTGCGGGCATAAATCTCCAGTAATTCCTGGGCAATTTTCCAGACAGCTTCGGTCACCTTCTTCTTGGCTGTCTGCCAGCGCTGGGAACCAAGGCTGTCGAGTTTCGGCTCTTGGTCGGTAAGGCCCTGATAGCGGCTCACCCAATGGAGCCGGTCCACCGGGACATAGAGTTTGTCGTCGTCACGGAAGACAATCAGCATGAAATCGCCCTGTTGCCCGGAAAACTCCATATTGACCAGACCTTGGAAGATACCGATCCCATGGTCCCGATGCACCACCACGTCGCCGGCGGTCAGCTGATCGATCTGGACCGGATGGCCCTCATCTCGGGACCGTTTGTTCTTCTGGCTACGGAGCAGCCGTTTATCTCCGAACAGTTCAGAGGCGGAGAGAAAATGAATCTTTTCAGCGATGAGGTCAAACCCGCGAGACAGCGGTTGCTCATAGCAGAAAACCAGGCTGTGGTTGTGCACGGCGGTCGGGCTAAAAGGGGCAGGGAGTAATTCCGTGTGCAGCTGGTAGTTAGACAGCATCTCGCGTAAATGTCCAGCCTGCTTGGCAGAGCGGCAGGCAAGGACAATCGTTTCCTGCTCTTGCTGCCATTTGATAATGCGCTCGACTAAGGGCGCAAGCAGCCCCCGTTTCTTGCGTTGCAGCTCAATCTCCTGAGTCAGGAGACTATGGTCGCCTGTCTGGAGTGTCAGCGTCGGCGCGGAATGCCCGGGGTCCGGCAGGTGCGGTAATCGAGCCGCCAGGGACGTTTTGCACGATTGCAGCATTTCCGCTTCGGTCAGGAAGAGATCGTCGGGAGGCACGGTGAGCACGTCGCGGGCCACTGCTTCCGCAAAATTAGCCTGGATTCGATCCCGGACCAACTGCATCCTCTGGTTGACTGCCACAGGGTCACTGATGATCAACGCGGCGGTGGAGGGTAGGTAATCGAATAGGCTCGGCAGCCGTTGCTGCCCACCGTACAGCAGCGGCAGCATGAATTCCATGCCGGGAAATCGCTGATGGGTAAGGAAACGCTCACGGAGGGCATGATATTGGTCGGACGGCCAGTTGTATCGTTCTGCCGCAGTGTCCAGCGTTGTCAGCAGGCTATGCTGGGAGCCAGTTTGGGGAAATAAAAGATCCGAGGCCGGGAGCAGGGTGGCTTCTTCCAGCTGCTGACGAGACCGTTGAGTGAGAGGATCGAAAAGCCGGATAGATTCCACCGTGTCGCCGAAGAAGTCAAGGCGCAGGGGGCCTGCTTTGTCACTGTCAATCGCCGGTGGGTAGACATCGATGATGCCGCCGCGAACAGCAAGATCCCCTTCTTGTCGCACCATGCCGCACTGCTGGTATCCAGCTGCAACCAGCGAGGCGATCAGGCGGTCAGGCTCTGTTTCCTCGCCGGCGATCACCAACTCGCAGCGGCGGTTGAGTTCGCTGGCCGGAAGCACACGGCGCAGCACAGCCTCAGCCGAGGTGAGGACTATGCAGGGGGTGCGGTCTTCCTGGAGCCGATAAAGTGTTGCCAGTCGCGCACAGACGGTTGCCGGATCGGGAGAAAGCGGCGTATAGGGGGGGATTTCGTAACTCGGGTGAATCAGTACCCGAATTTTGGAGAAAAACGCGATATCCTCGGCCAGGATATCAAGTTGCTCATCGCTAGGGACAAGACAGCAGATGGTGCGCTGCAGGGTCTCCACCGCTCTGCTGAGTAACAGAGCGGTGGATGCACCGTGAAGACCGAGGATGTCAGGAGGCTGACTGTTTACACGCAGCCTTGCAAGGATCGACTGCATGGAGGAGGTCACATTATCATTCAGAGTGTTGAAAAATCAGAAATTGCCGCCCATGCTGAAGTCCCAGGTATTGCTGGCTTCACCATTTTTGGGGTCAAGATTGAAGCCCCATGCCAGTCTGAGCGGGCCAAGCGGTGAGGCCCAGAGCACGCCGACGCCGGCCGCTTTCTTGTAATCACTGAAATCCCAGTTTTGATTGGATGCATAAACATTACCAAAATCGGTAAAGATCTCGCCATCTAACCCCAGGTCCTTCACAACCGGATGGATAAGGGAAACGTTGCCGAACCACATCTTGTCGCCACCCACCTTGTACACCCCTGTACTATCGAGAGGACTGATGGAGGCGGACTTGAAGCCGCGGATCGAGTTCATGCCGCCCAAATAGAAGTTTTCATATACAGGCAGATGGCCAGCCTCGTTCTCAAAGGCCTTACCGGCGGATCCGCGGACATGAAACACCGTGCTCCAGAACAGCGGGTAATACCAGGAGGAATCGCCTGTCACCTTGGTAAAATCGGCGTCGCCACCCAGGGGGCCACCTGCGTACGAGGTAGTGATGCTGTTGCGCGAACCGGTTGTTGGGGCGAAGAGTTTATCCCGGCTATCGCGTACCAGGGAGAGTTCCACTTCACTAGTCAGGTTAATATCCTTGGAAAGGACGATGGGGTTGTTGGGGTCCATGCCGGCGGTGAGATTCTTCAGGTGGGTATCGGAAATAGTGTAGCCGTAATAGATTCGCCACTCTTCAAAGAGCGGGTGGCCCACCCTCAACGTGGTCCCAACGGAATCCTTGGTGTAATCGGTATAGATATGTTCCCAGTCAAACAGGTCAATACTGCCGGACACTTCGGAATCGTAGATTCGGGGGTTGGTGAAGTTGAGATTGTAGCGGGTATTTGTGCTACTAGTATTAGCCGCTAATGACAGTTTGTTGCCGGTGCCGAAGATGTTGTTTTCAGCAATCTCCCCCATGAATATTACATGTTCGGTAGAGGAATACCCGGCACCGATACTGAATTGGCCGGTTGATTTTTCCTTAACGTCAACCAGCACATCCATTTGGTTCTCGACCAGGGAAGGTTTGGGGGTAACGGTAACCTCTTCAAAAAAACCGAGTCGATTCAGTTTCTTGGTGGATGTCTCTATGGCCTTGGAGTCGAACCGGCCCCCTTCTTGCACCTTCAAATCCCGGCGGATGACATTGTCACGGGTGCGGGTATTTCCCTGGATCTCGACCCTGTTGATATAGGCCATCGCTCCCTTGTCAACATGGAGCATGATTTCAACCTTTTTTTCAACCTCTGTCTTGTTGATCTTCGGACTGACCTCGGCCAAGGCATATCCCTGTTCAGAATAGAGATGGGTGAGCCGGGTGATGTCATCCCGCAGGACCTGGCGGTTAAAATATTCTTCGTTGCGAATCTTGAGAGTGGCAAGCAGGTCTTCCTTGTTCTTGATAAGGTCGCCCTGAATGTCGACCGTACCCACCTTATAGCGCGAGCCTTCTTCAATGGGGAAAGTGATAAACAACTCCCCCTCCTTTTGCTCGACGATCGGGTCGCCTACTCTGGCATCGATAAAACCGTGATTGAGGTAAAAGGTGCTGATCCGTTCAGCGTCTTGTTTAAGGATATCCATTTTCAGAACACCAGCATCGGTGAGCCAGGAAAGCCACCATTTGTGGGTACTGGTCTGGATCGCGTCATTCAGGTCGCCCTCCGAGAAATTTTTGTTCCCCGTGAAACCGATCTTTCCGATCGTAATTTTTTTACCTTCCTTAATGGCAATGAGGACTTCGGCATTGCCATTGGCCGGGGAGCTAATTTTGGTGTTCACCTCGGTGTTGTAATACCCTTTGGATTTGTACAATTCTTTAATTTTTTGGACAGCCTCGTTGACCTTGGTTGGGTTCAAGATGGAGTTGGCCGCAATGTGCGCGGCGTCGCGGACGTCCTGTTCCTTTATTTCCTGGGCTCCGGTGATAACAACGTTGCCAATGAGGGGCTTTTCTTTGACCTGGAAGATGATTTTTTTGCCGGATTCACTATCCGTGGTGTCAATTTCAACACTATCGAAATAGCCCATACCAAAGACGGCCTTCAGATCCTGGCGCAACAAAGCCGGATCATAGAGGTCGCCTGGTTTAGTCGATATCTTCTGCAGGATGGCGCCGGCGTCGATCCGCTCATTGCCTGCTGGCGCAATGGAGGCGACGGTGAACCTTCGGTTGGAATAGGCCAACATGGCAGAAACGATCTCGCCGGTCACTTTATCCAGGTCCTTGACGGAATCTGCTTCTCGGAAAGCGGAATGCGGAGATTTGGGCGCCAAGACATCAATAATAGCACAATCTACACTGAGGCGATCACCGAGTTTATTCAAGCTGCCGATAACGATGTAATTGGCGCCGGTTGCCTCGGCAATGCTGTTGAGCTTGGCAGCTGGAGGCGGCCAGGCCCCGTTGTAATCCACCAGTTTTTCCGCCTGACTGCGAGGCATCATGGTAAATTTTTTGGCCGTAGTCTCTTGCTCCAACGCTTTGTCGGCTTTTTCGGCAAGACTAGAGGCATCTGGCGCGTTGATCTTGAACGGTAAGAATGTGGTGTTTGGTTCCAGCGCCATGGCAATACCTGGTAGCAGGGCAATGCTGTTGAACAGCAAGGCGCAAAGCAAAGCCGGAAAGATCAGGGGTGCACACCGGTTTTTTGATGTCGACAGCATAGGAAAGTTCCTGTTGTAGAGTGTTCTTTTGGCCGGTTGACGCGCACTGGCGTCAGCACCTGCCGAAAGAGGGAATAAGCGGCAGCCTGGCGGCGACCGGTTGATCTACACATAAATTGGAAAACATTATGACATGTTTCCTTGTTTTTGCAAGGAATTCTGTCGGGTTTCGCCTTGCCGGCCAGGCGGACAAGGCGTGATTAAGGGAAACGACAATTCCCTTGCAGCGTGTGCTCTCTGCAACGAGAGGAACGTCGGGAATGGGCGCCTATCAGTGCTGCACATAGTGTTCATCCAACAATTTTTCAACCGCTGCCTGCAGGGTACGGGCAAGAGCCTGCTTGTCGCTGGCTTTGCAGAGATCTGTGGGGATTGCCGGACCGATCCGGATCGTTATCTTCCCACTTTTCGGGAGCAATTTTCCTTTGGGCAGGACTTCGTATGATCCGTTGAAACTGAGGGGAATAATGGGAACCCCAGCTTTAATGGCCAGGAGAGCCGCGCCGGTTTTAAACTCGTGTAACACTCCGTTGTCGCTGCGAGTACCTTCAGGAAAAATGAGCACAGAACTGCCTGCTGCTATCCTTTTGGCCGCTTCCTCCAGGCTTTTCAGTGCCCGGCGACCGTGGGAACGGTCGATGGGGATATATCCGACACGGTGCATTGCCTGACCAAGAAGCGGGATGCGGAAGAGTTCTCTTTTGGCGATCCATCGAAAATCATGGGGGAAATAGCCCTGAAACGAAAAGATATCATATTGGCTGCAATGGTTACCGGCGAAGATGTAGGTCTGCTGGGGATCAATATGTTCAATGCCTTCCACGATCACGCGGACGCCGGCGAGATGGCAGAGAATTCGTCCCCAGTAACGAGGAAAAACCTGTACCTTGACTTGTGATTTGCGGCCCCATAATAAGTCGATCAGTGAAAAGACCGATACCAAGAAGGTCAGGATCGGCGCCAGAATTAATGTGCACAGGCCTCGGATTGTTTGGAGTGGTGCCATAAAACAATTTCCTTGATGGGGCGATTCTAAGCTGATTGTTCTGCAAAAGCAGACCGTTGTTGCTCTGGTCTGCTCAATGGACTGCAATGTGGAACTGGGCACGGAGAAGAGAGTTCCAAATAAATAAAGATTTCATAGCAGGACGCCAAAGGAAGCGCAAGGGATTCTCTTGGCGGGGCCTGCATTGTGGCGGGTAAAGCGCCGCAGGCGCGGCAGGATTGACGGAAGGGAGACAATCGAATATATTTCGCTGTCATTTTTCTGTTTAGGTTTTTCCCTATGCTGATGACGATGTCCCCGGATAACCCGTGTATGTCTTCTTCTTTAAGGAGTCTATTTTGGCTGAAGATATTATTTCCATCAATACTGATGGCGTGCTCAACGTACCGGCAAACCCGGTAATTCCCTTTATCGAGGGCGATGGTATTGGTCCGGATATCTGGGCAGCGGCCCGGAAGGTGCTGGATGCTGCGGTAGCCAAGTGCTATGGTGGTGCTCGAGAAATCAAGTGGTTGGAAGTGCTGGCCGGTGAGAAGGCGTTCAGGGCGACCGGTGAATGGCTGCCTCAGGAAACCATAGATGCCTTGAAGAAATATGTAGTCAGCATCAAAGGCCCATTGGCCACTCCGGTCGGCGAGGGGATGCGCAGCCTCAACGTGACCCTGCGGCAAGTGCTTGATCTGTATGCCTGCGTTCGTCCGGTCCGCTACTATCAGGGCGTCGTTTCTCCAGTCAAGGATCCGGGCCAGGTTGACATGGTTATTTTTCGGGAAAACACTGAAGATGTCTATGCCGGTATCGAGTGGCAGGCTGGGAGCGAAAAGGCCAACCGGGTGATTGAATTTCTTCGCAACGAAACCGGAGCGCTTATCCGCGACAACTCCGGAATAGGCATCAAGCCAATCTCGGAATTCGGCACCAAGCGGTTGGTGCGCAAAGCGATTCAGTATGCTCTGGATCAGGGACGCGATTCGGTGACGTTGGTCCATAAAGGAAACATCATGAAGTTTACCGAAGGCGCTTTCCGCAACTGGGGATATGAACTGGCGGCGGAAGAATTTGCGGAGAGCACTATCACCGAAGCCGCCTTGTGGGAACAGTATCACGGCAAGGTACCTGCGGGTAAAATTGTGATTAAGGACCGGATTGCGGATGCCATGTTTCAGCAAATCCTGCTGCGGCCCAGGGAATATTCGGTTCTGGCCATGCCGAATCTCAACGGCGACTATATGTCCGACGCCCTTGCCGCCCAAGTGGGAGGGCTTGGCATTGCTCCGGGTGCCAATATTGGCGACGGCATCGCCCTGTTCGAAGCCACCCACGGCACCGCCCCCAAATATGCGGGGCTTGACAAGGTTAATCCCGGCTCGATTCTTCTTTCCGGGGTGATGCTGTTGGAATACATTGGATGGCAGGAGGCGGCCGACCTGATCAAAACCGCCCTGGAGACCACCATCACCCAGAAAACGGTCACCTACGACCTCGCCCGGCTGATGGAGGGCGCAACGGAACTCTCCTGTTCTGCCTTTGGCAGCACAATTATTGACAATATGTAGAGGGGCCCCGCGGCAGAGCAGATGACCTCTTACTTTGAGGCTCTAAAAGATCTGCTGTTTCCCCCCTTGTGTCTGGGCTGCGAGCTGCGGCTGGAGTCTTCCCGGCCGCCGCTATTCTGTCCCCACTGCTTGGCCAAGCTTGCCTTTATCCGCTCGCCCTGTTGCCTTGGTTGCGGTGTTCCTTTCGCCACCGGGGACGATCACCTTTGCGGCGATTGTCTTGCCGGCCATTATGCGTTTGATTGCGCCCGTTCCCTGTTCCGTTACCAACCCCCCATTGCTACTATTATTCGTTCGTTGAAATTCGGCGGTCATCTCACCGGCGTATCCACCCTGGGAGCGCTTACCGCCCGGTCGGACTGCATGGGGATCTTCAACGAACCTGATCTTATTCTTCCCGTGCCCTTGCACCTGAGCCGCTTACGCGAAAGGGGATTTAATCAGGCTTTGGTCATTGCCAGGGGGTGTTTTCCGCAGTGGAAGCCCAAAATCAAGATTGATCTGCTGTTCCGCCTCCGTGCAACCCTTCCCCAGTCTCTCCTCTCCGGGAAAGAGCGGCGGGCTAATCTGAAAAAGGTCTTCAGCCTTACCAAAGCCTCCAGCGTGGCGGGGAAGAAGGTGCTCCTGGTCGACGATGTTTTAACTTAATAAGCAGATATTATAAATTAATATTATTGATTATTTTCAAAATGTTATAAGTATGTTTTTAACGTAAAATGACGTTTCGTGCAGACAAAGCAAGGCAAGCCTCCTACATGAAATCATTCATCAAACTACTCGCAATCGTCACCATCATCGGATCACTTACCCTTTCACCAGCCTTCGCGAGCCAAACAGATTGTCCTGAACACTTTGCTGATGGCTAACGCCGAACTGCTGGAATGCCATTAAAATATGATGGCGAAAATTAAAACTTAAATGAAAAACTCTATTAGGCCAGCAAATATCCTTCGGCTACCAATTTTTGTGCCAGAGGAGGAATATAGACTGTTGCAGCAGTAAAGAATGTCCTTGAGCAGGATAACAAAGTTAAATAACGAAACCAAGAAAACGTAACCAAAACATCGATTGATGGATTCGTATATGTTCTAAATTTTACAAATGTTTTTAACTAAATAAGTATGTGTGAATATTTGTTTTCTGAAAAAGTCACTTATAATTACTTAAATAATTGAGGTCGGAGTATGATTACGTCCGAGGCAGTATCTGCCTGTAGCCTTTGCAAGTTTAAAGCGTATCTATTGTTGAATGAAATAAAAATTGAAACTACAAATGAATACTCTTCAATTATGGAAGATGAGACTAAAAAAAAGAGAGAGGAATATATTAGGAAGATTCAATCAAATATAAGTGATGCGACAACTTATTCTATTAAAAACTTTAAATGTGGTGTGTCAACGTTGCTGCAAGCAAATATTCTATTTAAGAATTTTAGAGCTTACGCAGATGTTCTAACTAAAGTAGAACATAAATTATCTAAAATAAAAAACATATACGAACCTACTATTATTGTTGGTACTGATAATATCAGTAAAGAACAAAAAATTTATCTTTGTTTTGCTGGCTATGTATTGTCTAAAATTCATAGTCACAAAGTATTATCTGGAAGAATTCTTTGTAAGAATAATAAATCACATCTAGTAAAATTCGAACATTTATTCAATGAAATTGAATTATATGTTAATATGTTGAGTACTTTTGATAGTCAACAGTTATTAGAAACACCGAGAATTATATTAAATAACCACTGTCAAATTTGCCAGTTTAAAGAATATTGTGAAACAGAATCAATAAAAAATGATCATATAAGTTTACTAAGTAAAATATCAACAGAGAAACAAATTCAAAAGTATGAAAGGAAAGGAATTTTTACAGTAAATCAGCTTTCATATCTATACAGGCCAAGGAGGCAAAGGAAAAGATCTAAAAATGCGCCATCATTAAAACATAGCTTAGAACTGCAAGCGCTTGTTATGAGGATTGGGAAAATATATTTACATTTGAAACCTGAAATTATACGAAGTAAAACTGAGATATATTTAGATATTGAAGGCCTGTTCGGCAATTTAAATTATTATTACTTAATTGGTCTAATTATATTTGATGATAACCAAAGTCATTGTTATTCGTTTTGGGCGGATAATTCAGTGGATGATGAAAAAGAGATATGGCTCCAACTAGTTTATATACTAGATAAACACACCGAAGGGCCAATCTATCATTATGGCAGTTATGAGGCTAAAGCAATAGTAACACTAGGAAAACGCTACAAAACTGACACTCGAAACATTGAGAAACGCCTTGTTAATGTAAACAGCTACATTTTCGGTAAAATATATTTTCCGCTAAGATCTAATAGCTTAAAAGATATTGGAAAATTTATTGGTGCCTCATGGAGCGAGCCAGATGCTTCTGGTTTACAGAGTTTAGTGTGGAGGTACTATTGGGACAATTTGTATATTTATGAGTTTAAGCAGAAGTTAGTGACTTATAATTTAGAAGATTGCCATGCATTAAAACTATTAGTTGATTATCTTGCTAACATAAATAATAACGAAGCAGCTCTTCTTGATATCGATTGTTTTGTGCATGCGAAAAAATCTCGAAACAATAAAGTGAAGAATCCTGTCCATCAAAGACTTGAGGAAATTCTTAAATTTGCACATGCTGATTACGATAAAAATAAAATATCTTTTAGTGATGATATGGCCGACAATAAAACAAAAAAGCCGATTAGAACTAAAATATTAAAAAAATTTCGAAGAATTACAAAAGTAATAATCAATAATTCTGTTGTATCGAGCTGTCGTGACTGTGGAAACAACTTATTAGTAGAATCAAAAAAGAAAGATGAGATAGTTAAAGTAGATCTTGTTTTTACTAAAAACAGTATCAGGAAGTCGGTTATAAAATATATTTCAACATACTTATATTGTAAAAAGTGTAAACGTTACTATAAATCATTCCCGTCCATGAAAAAAGGACGTCCTGCAATATATGGTTACGGATTCAAAATTTGGATTGTATATCAAAGAGTATCTCATCGATTGCCTTACCAAAGTATAATTACTATTATAGAAGATATGTTCAATGAGACACTATATAAATCATTAATAACAGATTGTTTGAAGGAAATAGCAAATATTTACACTGAAACCGAATATAATATTTTTCAAAAACTTTTAGCTAGTCCTTTTCTCCATGTAGATGAGTCTCCAGTTAACATAGACCATATCAATCAGTATGTATGGGTATTTACCGATGGAAAGAATGTGGTATATAAATTTACTAAAACTAGAGATGCTTTATTTATACATGAGATGTTATCGTTGTATGATGGCGTCTTGATTTCTGATTTCTATTCTGGATATGATTCTCTTGGATGCAAGCATCAAAAATGCCTAGTTCATATTATTAGAGATTTAAATAATGATCTGTGGTCGAATCCCTTTGATCTTGAATATGGGTTGTTTGTTAATGATGTTAAGGAGTTAATTATTCCTATAATG
>Ga0364909_10254_pt1 | contig 16394 bp, 12 predicted proteins | sample SorcelJu500001C3_3_FD_206966 | JGI IMG/M metagenome (GOLD analysis project Ga0364909, IMG submission 206966) | Enriched cells from Trout Bog Lake Hypolimnion, Wisconsin, USA - BchlTB.June25.5000.01.C3 | ecosystem: Environmental > Aquatic > Freshwater > Lake > Hypolimnion/Profundal zone | place... | reverse complement strand
TCACATCACCAGCAACTGGATCAATTATGGATGAAGACCAGGAAATTACAATGAAGAGAAACAGGAGATACTATGGGTATATTTTTTGCGCATCAGGAAAGAAAGCGACGATGGATTGGGAGGTTAAACCAAAGAGCTTGGGTCCCGAGAAGATGCAAATGATAAAGGACAGGAGGAAAGGGGCGAACTGTTTGAGCGCTTCCCCGATTCCGGTTTTTTTAAAGAGATGGACTGTTTTTTCGAGGAGTATCTCCCGCGGCGCTGGGGGCATCCATTTCATCACGGCCATTCGATGTCGCCCTTTGAGGGGAAAACGCCCCATATCGATGTGATAAATCGGGAAGAGGATATTCTCGTTAAAGCGGAGTTGCCGGGGGTGGACAAGAAAGACATCCACATCACCATTGCCAACAATGTTGTGACGCTTGAGGCCAGCATGAGCAAGGAGGAGAAGGAGGAAAAAGCCGAATATCACCGTCAGGAGATCTGCCGCGGTTCCTACCGGCGCACTTTCGAATTGCCAGCGGCGGTCAAGGAAAATGACGCCAAAGCCACCTTCAAAAACGGCATCCTGGAGTTGACGATCCCGAAAGTGGAGAAAACCAAACGTACCTCCATCAAAGTGGAATGACGAGGGAACGTCCGCAGGCTCGGTTGGTCTTGAAATCACCAAGAAAGGGTTTGCGGAGATCAGGGAATCTCCGCTTATCCTGGTTTCAGGATTATTGGCCGGGATTATCCAGGAAACGCGCCTGGTAAAAACTGATGAGATGAGACAATGATCAGAAAAGAGAACCGACTCGAACACGCAATCGACAAAAGCTGGTTGGCCGAGGAGAGGGCTCATGCAGCAATCGACCAGGCCCCTGATTTTGATGCTCAAGTGTCTGAAGATATCAGGTTAAGGTTTCATGAACTGAGCATACACCAGATCGAACTGGAGATGCAGAACGAGGAGTTGCGTCGAACCCAGATTGCCCTGGATGAGGCACGGGCGCGTTATTTTGATCTCTATGATCAGGCCCCGGTAGGTTATTGCACCCTCTCCCCCCAAGGGTTGATCCTGGAAGCCAACCTCACTGCAGTTACCATGCTGGGCCTATCCCGGGGCGCGTTGCTCAATCAGCCGCTCGTCCGGTTCATTTTCAACGAAGATCAAGACGTTTACTACCTCTCCTGTAAACAAAACATTGAGATCTGTGGACCAGAGGTCTGCGAGGTGCGGATGGTCAAAGCGGATGGCTCAACGTTCTGGGTACAGCTGGCTGCCTCCACTGCACAGTTGGCCGGGGGCGGGTCCGAATGTCGCATTGTCATCAGCGATATTACCAAACGCAAGCGAACCGAAGAAGCGCTACGGCAAAGTGAACAGCATGCAAATGATGCCAAAAAAATGCTGAAGCTGGTTGTGGACACCATCCCGGTTCGTCTTTTCTGGAAGGATTTGAGCTCGGTGTACATGGGGTGCAATCAGTTGTTTGCCGAGGATGCAGGATACCAGATTCCCGAAGAATTGATCGGTCTTGATGATTACAACCTGGGATGGCGGGCGCAAGCCGACAGCTACCGTCAGGATGATTTGGAAGTCATGAATTCGGGAAACCCAAAATTGTATTATGAAGAAATGCAGACCACAGCCGAGGGCAAACAGATTTGTCTTTCCACCTCCAAGGTACCACTTCGGGATGCCGATGACAGAATCATCGGGGTATTGGGCGCCTATCAGGACATCACCCTTCGTAAACAGCTTGAAGAGGAACATCTCACGGCCCAGAAGCTTGAAGCCCTGGGACTGCTCGCTGGCGGTATAGCCCATAATTTCAATAATATTCTGATGGTTATCATGGGCAATATCACTTTTGCGAAAATGCTGCTCCCGCCAACGGCTGAAGCCTATGAACGCCTGACTGTCGCTGAAACCGCCGCGGTGCAGGCAAAAGATCTGACCCGGCAATTTCATACTTTTTTCAAGGGCGGAGCCCCTGTCAAAAACTCAATTGCCCCTGCCCACCTCCTTAAGAATTATAGCCGTTTTGTTTTGGCGGGGACTAAATCCACCTGTGAGTATGTGATCCCTGAGGGGCTTTGGAATATCGACGCGGATGAAGGGCAGATCGGCCAGGCGTTGATCAATGTCCTGGTCAATGCAGACCAATCCATGCAGGATGGAGGGGTGATCAAGATTGATTGTGAAAATGTAGTGGTCTGTGATGATCAGCGTCTGCCTCTGAAAAATGGCGAGTACGTAAAAATTGCCATCAAGGACCAAGGGACGGGCATACCGGAAAAATACCTTGGCAAGATTTTTGATCCCTATTTCACAACCAGGGAAAAAGGTCGTGGCCTCGGTTTGGCCGCAGTCTACTCGATACTCCAAAAACATGGGGGGCATATTGTAGTGGAATCGACCCCAGGAGCAGGTACGACCTTTACGCTCTTCATCCCCGCTGCCGTTTCACTTGGCGCCGCCACTTCCACGGTGAAGGAACAGGAGCTGGATATTGTGAAAGGCAGTGAAAAAATTTTGGTGATGGATGATGATAAGGAGATCCTCCAGTTAATTGGAACTACCTTAGAGGAGCTTGGATATGAGGTTGTCTTTGCGCAAGACGGGGAGGAGGCTCTCGCGATGTATGTTGACGCGCACCAAACCGGCCGGCCTTTTGACGTGGTCATCATGGATTTGATTGTACCCGTTGGCATGGGGGGCAAGGAGGCGATGAGAAAACTTCTGGCGTTGGACCCTCGGGCCAAGGTGATCGTTTCAAGCGGGTACTGTAATGATCAGGTTATGACCGATTATAAGAGCTACGGGTTCAGCGGAGCCATCGCCAAACCATATCATCCTGCAGAATTGAGCAAACAGATCCAGCAGGTCCTGCACAACTGATTGCGGGCAGGGCTGTTAGTTTGAACATCTGGTGAGGAGTCGATCAAGCACGGGGGGATGGAGAGGAACAGGGGGAAATGCAACAAAGAGGCGTTTTCCGGATGGGGCGGTTCCATGGTCCTGCAAGCAAAGGTTATCTCTGGTATGTGAATATAATGAAATATTTTAACATCTTATTTGTAATTTTTTTGCTGTTGCTTTCGTCCTGCGCTAAGAAAGCACAAACCGGCGCCGCCGAAGGTGCCGCAGCTGGCGCTCTGGTTGGTCAAGCAATCGGCCATAATACCGAGGCAACGTTGGCTGGCGCGGCTGCAGGCACGTTGCTCGGCTCCATTGTGGGCAAAGAAATGGATAAGTACGATCGGGAACAGCTCAATCATAATTATGAACGGGGGATATCGCACCAACGCTCTTCCTGGATAAACCCCGATATTGGCAACCTGTACAGTGTCACTCCGGAACCCGCCTATCAGGATGCGACCACCCACAGACAGTGCAGGCGGGCCGAAATTGAGGCTGTCATCAAAAACAAGCCGGAAAAAATCAGCACGACAGCCTGCCGGGATGCGGCCGGACATTGGGAATTGCAGTCATAAATTCCATAAGGCCGTACTGGTCAAGAAACAGAACGAGGCCAGAGGCCATGAAGGCCGACCGGCGAGGATTCAGGTTTCGGCGGGGCTTTTTTTCCGGAGCAGGGTTTTGAATTTGCCCGGCATGTCGAGGGTGAACTCCATCGGTTCGCCGCTGGTCGGGTGGTTGAACGCCAGGAAATAGGATTGCAGAGCAAGGCGTTTGATGGGGTCGGTGCTGGCCCCATATTTTTTGTCGCCAACCACGGGGTGACCCCGATCGGCCAGGTGCACCCGTATCTGATTTTTCCGGCCGGTGAGCAGGGTCACTTCGAGCAGGGCATATGCACCCTCGGTCTGCACCACCTCGTATTTGGTTTCAGCATACTTACCCTCGCCGTTGTCTTCCTTGACCGAATAGACCCGGTGTATTTTTGACTCACACAGGTAGCTTGAGATCGTATCGCTGCTCTTTTGCGGCACCCCTTCGACGATTGCCCGGTATTTTTTGCGGGCATCCTGCCAGGAAGTCTGCAGGCGATGTTTAGCTGTTTCATTTTTGGCAAAGACCAGCAGCCCTGAAGTACCCTGATCCAGCCGGTGGACGATAAAAACCCGGTCCTTGCCGTCCGTACGCTCACTAATACAGGCCGTCAGCATGTGATAGGCGGTCTTCGTCTTTTCGGTCTCCGAGGCGATGGTCAACAGTCTTGGCGGTTTGTCAATGACGAGAATGTCATCGTCTTCGTAGACTATGTCAATGCCGGGGCACGGCGGAAATCTGGTCGTGCCTTCCTTTGCCGAGGTAATGGTGACTTCGGCGCCCGGTGCCAGCATCTGGTCGAGCCGTATTGCCGGTAGGCCATCAACACTCACTGCCCGGTATTTGAGCAATTGCTTGACCTTGGTCCGCGAATAGCCGCTTTTGATCAATGCCGCCAGCAGCGTCGTCTCTTCGTTTATTGTCATTTTTTTCATGTAGTATTCCGATACGGATGTGAAATGTGCACGTCAATCAGGTGTTGGCCATCAGGTATTGTGCAAGGGTACGCCAACAGGGAGAAATTCGGCAGGGGAAAAGGTGGCCGAGGTTTACGCATCAAGAACGGAACGGACACACCAGGCAAGATCCGCCATTACCACCGGTTTATAGAGAAAGCCTTCGATTCCGATCGCTTTGGATGTGCGGCTGTCCAACTGTTCACTGAATCCGGTGCAAATGATTACTTTGACACCTGGCCGGATTTTTTTGATCTCGCGGTAGAGTTGGAGTCCTGTCATCTGGGGCATGGTCAGGTCGATGATGAGAAGGTCGATCCGGTCTGCCAGATTGCGAAAGGCCTCCAGCGCATCATAGCTGCTGATACGGACCGTCACTTTGTACCCCAGACGCTCTAGCATGCTGGTGGTCACATCGGCAATTGATTTCTCGTCATCAACCAGAAGAATGTGTTCTGTGCCATGGGGCAAAGGTTCCTGCAGGTTTCGTACAACCGGGGTCTGTACCGCAGCGAGCTCAATTGACGGAAAATAGAGGGTGACGACCGTTCCTTTGCCGACCGTGCTCTCCACCCGGATCTCGCCGCCATAGCCGCGAAGAATGCCGAGAACAACGGCCAGGCCCAATCCGGTTCCCTTGCCGTGTGGCTTGGTGGTGAAATACGGGTCGAAAATTCTCGCCATCGTGGCTTTGTCCATGCCGTGACCGCTATCAGTAAAACTCAACTGCTGGTATGAACCAGGTGCGATGGAAAAATTGTTGAATTCGACGACGCCGAGAGTGACGGTTTTCAGCCGGAGGCATAATCGGCCGCCTTGCTCTTCCATGGCATGGAGGGCATTGGTGACCAGATTCATAATCACCTGATGCAACTGGGTCGCGTCGGCCATCACCCAGGGGCAATGATCGGGGGCGTGGTAATCGATTCCGATGGTGGCGGGCAGGGTGGGGCGGATCAGCTCAACGACTTCGTGGACGATATCAGCCAGAGAGACCGGTAGGATTTCCTGATCAAGCTGACGGCTGAAGGTTAAAATCTGCTTTACCAGATCACGGGCGCGTTTGGAGGCGTCAATGATCCCTCGGCAATGCTCCTGGACGCTGGCATTGCCGGTATTTTCAACCTGCATCAGTTCGGCCCGTCCCATGATTGGCGCCAGGATATTGTTGAAATCATGGGCAATGCCGCCCGCCAGGCTGCCAATCGCCTCAAGTTTTTGAGTCTGCTGTAGCTGTTTTTCATACGCTTTGTTCTCACATTTCAAATGCACCTGTTCGCTGATGTCGATCACGGTGACAAACACCTTTCGCCACGTGGATTCGAACCCGGCGGCCACCACCGTGCGTCGTTCAACCGTCAGCAATGTGCCGTCTAAGGTCCTGTTCTCCAGAACAATATCAGATCTTCCATGGGTGACGAGGCTGATGAGTTCTTTTTTGAACCGGCCACACTGATCGTCGGGTAAAACGGAGGTAAGTTGGGCCAGTTCCCCCGGACTGCTGGCTTTGTACATCTTCAGGGTTGCCTGGTTGGCGTCAAGAATCCGCACCAAGGCAGCACAACGGGCAAGGTTTTCCGGGTTTTCACCGAAGTAACGGTCGAGATCGGTGATGCCCAGACTGGCCAGTTGATCGATGAAGGTTTTCACCGCACTTAAGTCCTCTTCCAGCAGAGGAATGGGAGAATGCTCGAAAAGCAGGCGGTATCGGACCTCGGTCTCTTCGAGTGCCTTTGATTTGTCGCAAATGATCTCTTTCTTGCGTTGATTGAGGACAATGAGAACAAGCAGCAGCGCCAGCACCACGACCAGGCCGGTGAGCGTGAAGATATCAACAGAGGTATTGGGGAAGTGGGGCTCCAGGCCGCTCTGGTTCCAGTACATGGACTGCAGGCCCGCAGGAACCGGCAATCTTTTAAACAACGCCGCTAACTGAAAACCGCAACTGGACCCATCGCTTCTGCAGCCATTATGCATAGCTGATCCTGGCATGGCTCTCCAGAGGTAAAGTGGTCATTCGCAAAGTCTCATAACGATCCTGAATACAGCACGCCGGCATGGCAACTGCGCTATGGGAAGAATGCAACAACAGGGTGAAGATTGTTTTGGACTGCATTTCTTACATTAGGGGTAAACATCCTTTGATGTCAAAGAAAAATCGGCTTGATTGATCCGCTGGGGTGGTCACGGCAAGGGCAACCTTGCCAAGGCGGCCCGACCGGATCGCTCGTTCCCGATCGGCATCATTTCTGGGACGTCAGTGACGGAACTTCCTGGTAATAAAGCATGAAATAATTGACAGGCCCTGGCTGATATGTGAAGACAAACGGGGTTTGGGCGCAGCACTCACCTGTATTTCAAATAATAAAGCGGATTTTCTATGCAGGCGGCACCAGAGAATACATGGCAGTTTTGGATCGATCGGGGCGGCACCTTTACCGACATTGTCGCCAAGGGACCGGATGCAAAACTTCACACCTGCAAACTCCTCTCGGAAAACCCCGAACGCTACACTGATGCCGCCATTCACGGCATCAGGACGATTCTGGGACTGGGCGACGCCGAGCCTCTGTGCACGGATCGTATCGCCAGTGTCAAAATGGGAACCACGGTGGCGACCAATGCCCTGCTGGAACGCAAGGGAGCGCCCACCCTGCTGCTGATCACCAAGGGCTTCGGCGATGGCCTGCGGATCGGTTACCAGAACCGGCCCCGTCTCTTTGCCCGCCATATCATCCTGCCGGAGATGCTCTACCACAAGGTGATCGAGGTGGAGGAACGGATTGCTGCCCAGGGCCAGGTCGTTATCCCCCTCAATGAGGAGCAGGCTGAGCTTAACCTGCGGGCGGCGTACACGCAAGGCCTTCGTTCGGTGGCCATCGTCCTGATGCACGGGTACCGCTTTCATTGCCACGAGCAGCGACTGGCGGCATTGGCCGATCGGATCGGCTTCACGCAGATCTCGGTCAGCCATCGGGTCAGTCCACTGATCAAGCTCATTGCCCGCGGTGACACCACCGTGGTTGACGCCTATCTTTCGCCCATTCTCCGGCGGTATGTCGATCTGGTGGCGGGTCACCTGGGCAGCGGCAACGGCGCACCCCGGTTGATGTTCATGCAGTCAAACGGCGGTCTCACCGATGCCCGCCTTTTCCGCGGCAAGGATGCGGTGCTTTCCGGTCCGGCCGGCGGCGTGGTCGGCATGGTGCGGACCGCCGCCATGAGCGGGTATTCCCGGCTGATCGGTTTTGACATGGGCGGCACCTCCACCGATGTCACCCACTATGACGGTGAGTTTGAGCGCAGCTTTGAAACCCAGGTGGCCGGGGTGCGGATGCGGGCGCCGATGATGCATATTCACACCGTGGCAGCGGGCGGGGGATCGATTCTCCATTTTGATGGCGGCCGCTACCGGGTAGGGCCTGATTCCGCCGGCGCAAACCCCGGTCCGGCCAGCTACCGGCGGGGCGGTCCCCTGACCGTGACCGACTGCAATCTGCTTTTGGGCCGGATTCAGCCGGAATATTTTCCTGGGGTGTTCGGGCCGCAGGGCGATCAGCCCTTGGACGTCGTTGTGGTCCGCCACCAATTTGAAGTGTTGACTGCGCGGATCGCCGAGGCCACGGGGGTTTCTTCGTTGCAACCGGAGGCCGTGGCCGAGGGCTTTCTCCGCATTGCCGTGGAAAATATGGCCAATGCCATTAAAAAAATTTCGGTGCAGCGGGGCTACGACGTTACCGCCTACACCCTGCAATGCTTTGGCGGCGCTGGGGGGCAGCATGCCTGTCAGGTGGCCGATGCTCTGGGCATGGAGCGAATTTTCCTTCATCCCCTGGCCGGCGTGCTTTCGGCCTACGGCATGGGGTTGGCCGATGTCCGGGCCTTGCGTGAGGTACAGATCGAACATCCATTTGCCGACCCCGGCCTTGCCGGTCTCCTGGCCGCGTCTGCCGCCCCGCTGCTGGCTGAGGCCATGGAGGAAGTCCGGCAACAGGGTGTGGCCGGAGATCAAATCGTTTTGCAATGCAAGGTCCATCTGCGCTCTGCCGGTACCGATACCACTTTACCGGTTGATCTCGACACCCCGGAGGTCATGCAGCAGGGCTTTGAGACGGCGCATGACCGGCGTTTTGGTTTTATCCCCACCGGCCGCAGTCTGATGGTCGAGGCCCTCTCCGTTGAGGCTGTCGGCTGCACCGAGTCCCCGGCCGATCCGGAATTGCCGTTGCAGACATCCGCGCCGCTGCCAGTGGGGAAGGCTGCCCTGTGGAGCCGGCGGCAGTGGGTGGATGTGCCTCTTTTTCAGCGGCAACGACTGGCTCCCGGCCAGGAATTCCGAGGGCCGGCGATCATTGCCGAGGCCACCGGCACGGTGGTGCTCGAACCGGGTTGGGCGGCCCAAGTCAATGCTCGCAACCACCTGATCCTCCAGCGCTGCGAACCGCGGCCCGCAATCGAGGCCATCGGCACCAGAGCCGATCCGGTCATGCTTGAGGTGTTCGGCAACCTCTTTATGTCGATTGCCGAGCAGATGGGGATAACGCTGGCCAACACTGCCCATTCGGTCAACATCAAGGAGCGGCTCGACTTCTCCTGCGCCCTTTTCGACCGGGAGGGCAATCTGGTCGCCAACGCGCCCCACGTGCCGGTCCATCTCGGTTCTATGGGGGAGTCGGTCAAGGCGATTATTGACGATAACCAGGGCCGGATGCAGCCCGGTGATGTCTACATGCAGAACGCCCCCTATAACGGCGGTACCCATCTTCCGGATGTGACCGTTGTCACTCCCTGTTGGGATGAGGAGGGGCGCGAGATCCTTTTTTATGTCGGGTCCCGCGGGCATCACGCTGACATCGGCGGCCGCACGCCTGGTTCCTCGCCTCCCGACAGCAGTCGTATTGAGGAAGAAGGCATTGTCATCGACAACTGGCTGCTGGTAGCACGGGGTATCTTCCGGGAGGAGGCCACCCGCGCTCTGCTTCTGAGCGGGACCTATCCCTGCCGCAAGGTGGAACAGAATCTGGCCGATCTCACCGCGCAGATCGCGGCCAATGCCACCGGGGTGCGGGAGTTGCGGCGGATGGTCGACCACTTCGGCCTGGCCACGGTCCAGGCCTACATGCGCCATGTCCAGGATAATGCCGAGGAATCGGTCCGCCGAGTGCTGGCGGTACTGCACGATGGAGCCTTTACCTATTCCCTGGACGATGGCAGCCGCATCCAGGTGCGGATCGCGGTTGATCGGGCGGCACGGCAGGCGGTGATTGATTTCACCGGCACCTCCAAACAGCACCCCGGCAATCGCAATGCCCCCCGGGCCGTATGCCGGGCCGCGGTCCTCTATGTCTTCCGGACCCTGATTGACGACGATATTCCCCTCAACCAAGGGTGTCTGCAACCGCTCAAAATCATTATTCCCGAGGGCTCGATGATCAATCCCCGGTATCCGGCCGCGGTAATTGCCGGCAACACCGAGGTCTCCCAGGCGATCACCGATTGCCTCTACGGCGCGTTGGGTCTGCTGGCTGCCTCCCAGGGGACGATGAATAATTTCCTCTACGGCAATGCCTGCTATCAGAACTACGAAACCATCTGCGGCGGGACCGGAGCCGGGCCCGACCATCCCGGCACCAGCGCCGTCCACAGCCATATGACCAACACCCGCATGACCGACCCCGAGGTGCTGGAACTGCGTTTTCCGGTGCGGGTGGAGGAATTTGCGATTCGTCGCGGTTCCGGCGGTAGGGGCCGATTTTGCGGGGGGGATGGTGTGGTTCGTCGTTTGCGTTTTCTTGAACCCATGACCGCCACCATCCTCTCTTCCAACCGGGTGACCGCACCCTATGGCCTGGAGGGCGGCGGTCCCGGACTCACGGGGCGCAATGCGCTTCTCCGCAACAACGGTCAACTGCTGGAACTCGGAGGCAACGACGAGGTGGCTGTGGCTACCGGTGATGTTCTGATTATTGAAACCCCGGGCGGCGGCGGCTTCGGTCCTGGCGTACTATCCAAGGGATAAATTCGCAGTTAACCTCAATATAACATTGACACTAATTGAGAACTTCGATAGCTTCTTCATTTGGATGTAGCGGTACAGCTTGTCTCATTCGGGAGGAGAGCACTATGGCACTGTTCAAATACGAGGCAAAGGATCTGTTCCAATGGCTCGCCGCACGAACGGACATAGTGGTGGTCGATGTCAGGAATAACAAAGATTTCAACCGCTTTCATGTCGAAAGCCCCTATCCCTTTCCCCTGCTCAATGTCTCTTATTACGATTTCATGGAGATGGAGGAGGAGGCGGTCGCCCGGATTCCAAAAAATCGGAGCATCCGCATCGTCTGCGCCAAAGAGGGTTCTGCGCAATTTGTTGCCGAGATTCTGCAGCGCCATGGCTTTGCGGATGTCGGATATCTTGCCGGTGGCATCAAAATCTGGGGCAACCTGCTGGTGCCGAAATTGGTGGCTGCGACGCCTGGCTATGAACTGTTCCAGTTTATCCGGCCGGGCAAGGCTTCCTGCAGTTACGGGCTGGTGTGCGGCCAGGAGATGATGCTTTTCGATCCTTCCCGTAATCTTGATTTTTATCTCAATTTTGCCGCAGCAAAGAATTGTCGGATCAGCAAGACCTTTGAGACCCATCTCCAGGCCGATTATATTTCCGGCAGCAGGGAGTTAGCCCAACAGACCGGCGCCATTTTTTATGGCAATGACGGCGATTTCAAGACTTCAAAAAATCCCTATACTCCACTGACGGACGGAGAGGTGCATGGCTTCAGCTTCAACGGGCCAGACGTTCGAGTCCTCTTCACCCCCGGTCATACTCCGGGCTCCACCTGCTACCTTCTCGACGAACGTTTCCTCGTCTCCGGCGATATGGTCTTCATAGATTCGGTTGGGCGGCCCGATCTGGGCGGCAAGGTGGAAGAATGGGCGGCAATGTTGTATCATTCGATTCAGATGGTCAAGCAGTTTGACCATCGACTGCTGGTCTTGCCCGGCCATTATATTGACTGGGCAGAGGCCAATGCGGATTTGACGTTCACCCGCACCCTGGGCGAGGTACTGGAACGTAATAGAAACATCTATGTTCTCGATAATCTGGCAACTTTTGTCGGCTTTATCAAGGAAAACATGCGGTTGCAACCCGAGGAGTACGCCGTGATTCGGCTGGTCAACGCCAACCTCAGGGAAGAGGACAGCGACCGGCAGGAAGAGCTTGATCTTGGCAAGAACGAATGCGCCGCCTCCGCCTATGCCGGAAAGCAGATGGCGTAGCGTGTCGGTAGAACACGTTTCGCTGGCAGCAACAGCCGTTTGGTAGTGGAAGAAGCTTTTTTCTTACTCATAATTTATTTCAACAGGGCTTATGAATCCTACACGCACTCTCTCGTCTCATTGGAAAAGTCTGCTGCTTTGCGTTGTTACGATGGCTGGTGGCTGTTGCGCCCTTGCTGAAGCCAGAGCCGAGATGCCGGCCAACCAGCGGGCCGATATGCCGGCCAACCAGCGGGCCGATATGCCGGTCAACCAGCGGGCCGAGAATCTGATGGCCCAGACCCGGCAAAAGATCGAACAGGAACTACACCAGAAGGGATTTGCTGTGGGCCAACCGATCTTTGTCCGCATCTTCAAGCTGCCTGGCACCTTAGAAGTGTGGATGAACAAAGGTCGAGGGTATGACCTCTTCAAAAGCTATCAGATTTGCAACTATTCCGGTTTTCCCGGTCCCAAGGTCAATGAAGGCGATTGGCAGAGCCCCGAAGGCTTCTACAGCGTTTCCGCCAAGCAGATGAAACCCAATTCCCAATACCATCTGGCGTTTGATATCGGGTATCCCAACGATCTCGATACCGCGCAAAACCGGTCCGGCAACCTGATTATGGTACACGGTGACTGTCGATCCGTTGGTTGTTTCGCCATGGGTGACAACCGGATCGAGGAAATTTACATGCTGGCGCATGCGGCCTTGATGAAGGGACAGGAACGGTTCAGCGTCCACATCTTCCCTTTTCCGATGACTGCCAAAAACATGAACAAATTTGCCATATCGCCCTGGATCAAATTCTGGAAAACCCTTGAACCCGGATTCAGCATGTTTGAAAAATCCCGGCAGGTTCCGGAGGTGGCGGTGGTGCGAGGCGAGTATGTCATCAGCTCCCGCACCCCTCAGCTGGCGATGAAACAATCGGGAGGGGCGCAATAAGCATGACTCTCGTGGAACAGCGGCAAGCCGCCCGGGTGGTCTTTGTCAGCAGTGTTCTTCTCCGTTATGAACAGGGTCGGGTCATGGAAGCCAGCATTGACACCAGAAACATCAACCTCACGGGATTGTATCTGGAAACCGATACTCGCATCCCGGTGGACACCCCCTGCGAAATAACGATCCGGCTGGCAGGTGCGACCAGTTCCATGGAATTTAAGGCTCAAGGGGTGATTTGCCGTCACGACCAGAACGGTATGGGGGTCTCTTTCACTCAGCTGCATCCGGACAGCCATCTCCATATTCTCAATCTGGTCAAACTCCACGCCGCAGACCGGTAATCGCTTTCTGGGGGCTACCGGTCCCGCAACCGCTCTCTGTCCAGCAGATTAATTGTCTTTCCTTCCACTCGAATTAACCCTTCCTCCGTCATTTTAGCAAATATTCGCGACAGGGTCTCCGAGCTTGTTCCCAGCAGGCTGGCCAGCTGCCCTTTAGGGATGTCCAACACCACCAGATCCTGGCGCTGCTGCTCTTCCGCCAGGTAGAACAGGTAGGATGCCAGTCTTCCGGGAACCTCCTTCAACGACAGATTCTCGATCTGGGCCGCGAAACGTCGCAGGCGGTGAGCCAGGACTGCCAGCATGTTGAGGGCCAGCGAGGGGTTGGCCGTCACCAGATGGACGAACTCGGCCCGGGGGAAAAAGATCAGTTCCGCCTCGGTCAGGGTCTCCGCGTTGGCTGGAAAAGGGCTGCCGTGAAAAACCGGGACTTCGCCGAAGGGCTCGCCTGTTCCGAAGATGTGGAGGATCTGTTCCTTGCCGTCGAATGACATCTTGAAAATCTTCACTTTGCCGGCCGCCACCATATAAAAACCGGTCCCTGGATCACCCTCAAAAAAGATGGTAACGCCCTTGCCGTACCTTTTGGTTACGCCAATGGCCGCAACTTCACGGAGCTGTTCCGCAGGCAGGCCATTGAACAGGAGACTGTTTGCCAGCAGTGCATCTTTATTTTGCATTATATTCCAGAAAAAATGAATTTTTGACCTATGTCAAAGAAACCTTACAGTACTGCTGTATAGTCCAGGCATACTAATAAGGAACGGTGTCGAACGCGACACAAAAACCCACAAGGAGAAATGCCATGTTTTGTAACCAGTGCGAACAGACCGCCAAAGGAAGTGGATGCACCATCGCCGGTGTCTGCGGCAAGAAGGAGGAGGTCGCCGACCTGCAGGACTTGCTGATTCATGCCCTGCAGGGGCTTGCCCTCTATGCCCAGGAAGGCCGAAAGCACGGCATCATTGATGCAGCCACTGATCACTTCACCATGGAGGCCATCTTTTCCACCCTGACCAATGTTGATTTCGATCCCGACCGTTTTGTGACTCTGATCACGAAGACCGTGGAAGTGCGCGAGGCCATGAAGGCCAAAGTGGCGGCTGCAGGCGGTAAAACCGATTTTGCCGAGGCCCCGGCCACTTTTGTCCCCAAGGGCTCGGTGGCCGATCTCACTGCCCAGGGCGCGGCCCTCAAACTGATCGAATCGCTCGACAGCGATGTCAACATCCGTTCACTCAAGCAGACCCTGTTGTACGGTCTCAAAGGCATTGCCGCTTATGCCGACCATGCCACTATTCTTGGCCAGAGTGATCCGGCCATCGCCGCCTTTTGTTATGATGCCCTCGCCGTCCTGCTCGTCCAGGGCCTGACCGTGGACCAGTGCGTGCCGGTGGCGATGAAGGCCGGTGAAATCAATCTTCGGGCCATGGAGCTGCTGGATGCGGGTAATACCGGCACCTACGGTCATCCGGTGCCGACCTCGGTGCCGCTCGGTCATAGGAAAAACAAATGCGTGCTCATTACCGGTCACGACCTGCACGATCTGGAACTGCTGCTCAAGCAGACGCAAGGCAAAGGGATCGATGTCTATACCCACGGCGAGATGCTACCTTGCCATGGCTACCCGGAGTTGAAGAAATATCCTCATTTCTATGGCCATTTCGGGACCGCCTGGCAGAATCAGCACAAGGAATTTCCCAATTTCCCCGGCCCGGTCCTGTTCACCACCAACTGCATCCAGAAACCCCAGGATGCATATAAGGATCGAATCTTCACTAACGGTCTGGTTGGCTGGCCCGGTGTCAAGCACATTGCCGACAAGGATTACTCGGCGGTGGTCAAGATGGCCCAAGCCATGGACGGCTTCACCGATGAGAGCGACAACGGCTCGGTCATGGTCGGCTTTGCTCGCAATGCCGTACTGGGCGTGGCCGACAAGGTGATTGGAGCGGTGAAGTCCAAAGCGATCCGTCATTTTTTCCTGGTCGGCGGATGCGACGGCGCCAAGCCCGGCCGTGACTACTTCACCAAATTCGTTGAGCAGGTACCCAGCGACTGCATGGTGCTGACCCTGGCCTGCGGCAAATTCCGTTTCTTTGACAAGGACCTGGGGGCAATCGGCGGCATCCCCCGGCTGCTCGATGTCGGCCAGTGTAACGATGCCTATTCCGCCATCCAGATCGCGGTCGCCCTGTCCAAGGCCTTTGACTGCGGGGTGAACGACCTGCCGCTCTCCATGATTCTGTCCTGGTACGAACAGAAGGCCGTGGCGATCCTCCTGACCTTGTTGCATCTCGGTATCAAGGATATCCGTCTCGGGCCATCGTTGCCGACCTTTATTTCGCCGACCGTGCTCCAGTTTCTGGTGGAGACCTTTTGCATTAAACCCGTTGCCACTCCCGAAGAAGATCTGAAGGCTATCCTCGGCTAAATTGTTCCCATCTATACATTCTTGCATATGCATATCTTCGGCCGGACCTGCCTGGTCCGGCCGGGGTATGCTCGGAAAAACCAACCATGACCGATACACCAAAGACCTATCTTGTGCTTCCTCAATTTCATGCCGGCATGTTGACCCCTGAAGACCTGGAACAACTGGCGGCCCTGGCCAGAAAATACCGGATTCCGCAAACGAAAATCACCGGCGCCCAGCGCATCGCCTTTCTTGGTCTCGAACCCGAGGCTCTGGAAGCGGTGAAGGAAGAGTTGCAACTTCCAGTAACCCCACCCTACACACGCAATCGCGTCCATTATGTTCAGGCCTGCCCGGGGAGCACCTGGTGTAAATTCGGGGTGGGCGACGCCTTGAGTCTGGGGGGAAAACTCGAACAGCTCGAGCTGGAAGGCCCGTTGCCCTATAAGGTGAAAGTGGGGGTCTCCGGCTGCCGGATGTGCTGCTGCGAGTCATGGGTGCGCGATGTGGGGCTGACCGCGGAGAGGAAAGGCTGGCGTTTCACCTTTGGCGGCAATGGCGCCGGTCGGCCGCGCATTGGAGATGTGGTGGCCGAAGAGTTGAGCGAGGACGAGGCAGTCACCCTGATTGTCAAGGCCCTCGATTTTTATCGTCTCGAAGCCCGCCCCAAAACCCGTTCCGCCCGGTTTATGGAACAGGTTGGCATTGAAGCGTTGAAAAAAGCAGTCCTGGGGTAACCTTTGTTCCCCAAATAGTCACATTGACGAGAAACAACATCATGAAGAGTACACGAAAGATTATCCAGATAGATGAAGAACTCTGCAACGGCTGCGGCCAGTGCGTCCCGGATTGCGCGGAAGGCTCGCTGCGGATCATTGACGGCAAGGCGCGCCTGGTGGCGGATAAGCTCTGCGACGGACTGGGTGCCTGCCTGGGCTCCTGCCCGACCGGGGCTCTCCAGGTCATTGAGCGC
>Ga0364909_10253_pt1 | contig 16450 bp, 14 predicted proteins | sample SorcelJu500001C3_3_FD_206966 | JGI IMG/M metagenome (GOLD analysis project Ga0364909, IMG submission 206966) | Enriched cells from Trout Bog Lake Hypolimnion, Wisconsin, USA - BchlTB.June25.5000.01.C3 | ecosystem: Environmental > Aquatic > Freshwater > Lake > Hypolimnion/Profundal zone | place... | reverse complement strand
CGTTCAGGAGAACCCTCGAGGACACTATCCGGATAAGGCTTTTGCCGAACTTCAGAACCTAGAGCGAGGCAGCTCCGCGACGAAGCCAAGTCATGCGGTAACCAACCCGCGTATAATCAGAGTGATCAAACGTCGCCATAGGATCCCGTCTCTGTTTTTGTCCTGGAATACATACTCAACAACAAAACCTTGTAATCAAGGGATGGGTTTCTTTTTCCCTATTGACTCTGACAACTATATCAGTGTCTCATGTGGTTAGTTCGACATAATAATTTGAGGGCTATCCAAAACAAAATGTCACAACATTACATTGCATTAACAGATGAGTTCTATAGCTCAAATCACGAAATTGGTATGCATGACTAACTGCACGGGACACCCAACTAATGGTTACACAGCAATTCACGGACGCGTTGCTCGCTATCTTCCCTGCAATAAGATAAGTCAAAGAAAGGTATTTTTTCGAGACAGATATATTGTTTCGGCTAAATACATTACGAGCAGTCGTCTACATTCCAATTGATGCACAATACAGTGACGAAGAAAGTGGCCTGAAAACACTAAAAGTTATCGGAGAATTTATTTTTAAGAATCTGCGAAATGACTAAAATATTTGGTCTTATCTTGCTTGGATATACTTTAATAAGTATAAGTAACTAATTAACCTTAATATGTATTAATTTTATGATATTAATTACAGGAGCTTCAAGAGGCATCGGCAACTTCCTAATGAAGCGTTTTATTGACGAAGGCGAAAACGTATACGGGACCTATTACCGTACAATCCCTGAAGAGGGAACTACAGAAAATTTCTCAAAGGTTAATATATCAGTTTATCGGGATGTTCAAAATTGGGTGAAAAAATTACCAATAAAATCTTCAAAAATTGTGTTACTAAATTGTGCAGGCACTAATTATACTGCATTTGCGCATAAAGCTGACCCTTTAAAATGGTCGCATGTGATTAACACCAATCTTATAGGGACGTTTAATGTAATCAATTCCATGCTTCCAGCGATGCGCGACCAACACTATGGAAGAATTATAAATTTTTCTTCTGTAGTGGCCCAATTAGGCATACCTGGAGCTAGCGCTTATGCCGCTTCAAAATCTGCACTGTGGGGGATGACAAAAAGCATTGCAGTAGAAAATGCAAAAAAGGGAATTACAGTCAACAATCTGAATCTCGGATATTTTAACATTGGTATGATTGATGATGTGTCGGAAGATTTTCAGATTTTGATTAAATCAAAAATTCCAACAGGTAACTTTGGTAACCCTGAAAATATTTGGAATGCTGTGCAATTTATTATTAAATCCGATTACACTAATGGCAGCAGCATTGATATTAATGCCGCCTTGTATTGACACAGATGAAAGTTTATTGTCAGATCTTCAACCACAAAGCGCACCTAAAAGAACAAAGATCCCTTTTTAGGGAATGCTTTCCTGAAACCAACGGGAAGCCTATGGAAACCAGGGATCATTATTTTTGGAAATTCCATTCTTTTCCTGCAGTACCTATGTCATACGAATACGCAGCTTGGGAAGGTACGGATATGACAGGATATTACGCATGTATCCCTTATCGATACCGGATTGGAGAAACAATGGCGACGGCAGGAATGGTCTGCGATGTGATGACAGGGGTAAAAGCCCGTGGCAAAGGAATTTTTACTAAATTGGGCTATTATTCTACTGATGCCATGGCAAATGAAGCTCTCGATTTTGCGATTGGTTATCCAATTCGCCCCGAAGTCATCCCTGGCCACATCAAGGTCAAATGGAAAATTGCTTATGAAATGCCAATTTATATTCGATTTTTGAAATTAACTTCTTTACTTAAAAAGAAAAAATTAGGTTTTCTGGCACCAATTGGAAATAAATTATTAAAACTGTATAACTCACTTTTCGTTAACAATGAAATTAATTCAGATTATGTTATAAACATCATTGAACAGGATTATTTTTTTAAATTAAAAAATTACGAAAAATTCTTTGAAGATTGGCAAAAAACTGTCAGTAATTCATTAATGAAAACTATGGAATTTATGCAATGGAGGCTTAGCGCACCTGGATCAACATATAAAATTGTTACTATCCATAAGCACGGACATCTTGTTGCAGTGGCTGTAACTAGAAAATCTGTAATGGAGGGGATTACGGTACTGGCGATCATTGATATGATGTTGATTCCTGGTAATGAAACATGCTTACCTGCCTTAAATCAATCTTTGTTTGAAATTTCAAAAAATTATGAAGCTGAAGCCATTGTAACAATGATGAGTAAAACATGGGCGAAAAATTATCGTTTAAGGGGATTTGGATTTGTCCCCTCACCCTATAAGTTTCGGCTAATTATAAAAAAGCTTAATGACAAGCTCAGCGATGCTCTTTTATTTAACGAGGTCAACTGGCACCTGATGTGGATTGATTCCGATGATCTTTAAAATTCCATACCAACGTGAAATCAACAGTAATAGTGTAAATGTGGTAAATTTTTTAACCTTTGACATTGAAGAATGGTACGCAGCCAACTTCGATTCGGTTGATCTGAGTGGTTTTTCTGACGACAGCAATCATCTTGATAAAAATGTGGACCGTCTGCTGAAGATTTGTGATGAAAAAGCAGTGAAGGGTACTTTCTTCATTTTGGGTGAAATAGCTGGAAAGAAGCCAACTATCGTCCGGAAAATTCACAATCAAGGCCACGAGGTAGCTTCTCACGGTCTTGGTCATCGCCTTGTTTATTCAATGACACCTGCTCAATTTCGTGAAGACCTTCAACAATCGTGTGATTTGCTTGAACAGGTAACCGGTGATAAAGTTGTTGGTTACAGGGCTCCGTCTTGGTCGGTCAACAAGGATATTTTACACTGGTATTATGAAATTCTTGAAGAACAGGGAATTATATTTTCATCTTCAATTTTTCCTGGAAAAACATTTTTATACGGCATCTATGGGTTTCCACAGACAATCCATCAGCCAATTGTAAACGGCCAAAAACAAAAAATTTGGGAAATTCCCCAAAGTTTATTTTCATTTGCTGGAAAAAATATTGGTTTCAGCGGCGGCTTCTACTTGCGCTTTTTTCCGTATTTTTTTGTAAAAAATCAAATTAAATCAGCTAACCGGAAAGGAAAATCTGTTTTTATCTACCTGCATCCTCGAGAAATCGATCAAAAATCGCCAAAATTAAATCTTCCGATCATTGAAAAAATTATTCATTATTGGGGAGTTGCCCACTGTGAAGCAAAGTTTATTCGTACCATTTCTCATTTTCAACCGTCATTTTTGCGAATGAATGACTACATCCGTCAACTATCAATAGAGCCTCTTGCAAAAGTCCAAGTCCCAAATGCCCCATGAGCTAATTTCAGTATTCAGTCAGCTTGATCAACTGGTCGGCAAAGAGGGCAATGGCACCAAACATCAAATGCAGCCTGACTTTGGCAGGCCCGCGCTCCATAACACTACGGCCGCTAAATTGTTCTTTGCATCAACTGTTGAACCATTCGGAAGCATTCCGCTCATTATATCTTTGGCCCCATGCGGACTCATGGGAAGGGCCTCGCCATTTCAAGGATTACTGATCAATGATCAACACATGATCCAACTCTTTACTTAACGTCCAAATTTGATGGGCGTCATATGCGGCATCCATCAGGTCGACAATACTGGACTTTGCTGCTGGTCAGTTTCATCAGCGGAGTGAAGCCGACATCAGAACCGCGTTCAGGGGAAGGCCTGTAACCTCTACATCTTCTGCGAGGATAACTTACACCTTCTGACCAGCCAGGAATCAGGAATTTGAATTCCTTTAGGGGTCCGGCCTGTATTTTGGCCATGTATCCAAGCCAGCAGTTCGACCAATTTGGGATCGGCACTGACGTTGACCAGTGTCTCAATCTTGAAATTTTTCCGAAAGGAAGAAATCCGGAGAGCAGTTGTTTTGCCTCTTGTTGCTCCTGGTAATATTGGGTAGTATCAATTTAAACCTACCTCACTGGTATAATTAGATATTTTAGCAGATTAAACGTATCAAAAAAGGCAAAGGCTTTCACGTTAAAATTGTGCCATTTCATCAATTTAATTACTTTTCTGTGCCAGAATAACCAAATCCGAAATTTGAGTATATATGAAAATAAGTCCGCCAAATCGATCTGTTGTTCTATCCTTGTTTTTGATTCTTTTGACGGTATTGTTGTTTGTAGCAGAAAGGTGTCAACTCATCAGCATAGAAGAGGATGCAGGTAGCGGCGGCATTCCATCATTGACGGGCTTTGTGAAAGTTAAAGAGGGGGGGTTCTGTGCTATCGATTCATCAGATAAATTCCATTCGCTTGCAAAGCCAATCGTCTTAACTCCCAATTCTTACTACAGAATTGGGTACGATATTTTGAACGTACCAAATAATAAAGTCATTGTTACGTCGGATTTTTATGCACCGGGTTACGATCGTCCGGAACAAGAACTCTCGAAAGCATACGGAATGAATGTTCTGGGAACTCGGCAATCATTTTTATTAAATTCTGGCCCAGCGCCTTCTCAGGCAAATTTCAGATTATTTTATTCTGGTCCTCCAGGGCTCGAAATTTCCAATGTAAGAATTATTCGTTTAGCAAGTTGGTGGGTGTGGCTTAAACGCGCAACTTATTTTGCAATCATTGTTTCTTTCATTATTTGGATTATCGGGGCAATAATGGAAGTACAAAAATCACAACGAATCGTTTCAACTACAATTGGTTACCAGCCAAAACTGATCGTTGAACTGCCTGCAATAATAGCAGTATATTTCGCTGCCGTACTGGTTCGTTACATTATGTATCTCTTCATACCTTACTGGTCAGGAGATGAGTATCTGTATAAGTCCATCGCTTCCGGAATTTGGCACTTTGGTCGACATGGTGTCCTCACAGAAGGAATGGTTTCACATTCGGTTGACCTGCCTACTATGCTTTACCCTTATCTTATTTCTCCAGCATTTGTGTTGGAAGAAAATTTTTATTTCGGAATAAGGCTTATTAACGCGTTGGTTATGAATGCCGCAATTTTTCCAGTATATCTTATTGCCAGGCGATTTTTAGAGAGATGGCCTGCCTTGCTGATTGCGGGTCTATCTATGGCAATACCCTTTGTTAATATTGGTGCCTTCGCTGTTACAGAAGTGCTTTTCTTTCCATTTTTCTTGTTATCTATCTTGTCGGTAATTGAGGCGCTTGATCGGCCAGAATCTGTTTGGTGGAATATTGTTTTTGGTGCTCTGGCTGCTATTTTGTTGAATATTCGCCTTAATGCTCTTGTTTTATTACCTGCATATCTATGTGCACTTTTTTGGCTATCGTTGAGGCGCAGACAGGGGTTGATCATGCTTTACCGTCCTTACTGGCTTGTGGCGGTACTTGCATTTGCTGGAATTCATTTCCTGTTGCAATATTATTTGGGTGTCAATAAACCTGGAACACTTGGGCTTTACTCGCAAGTAACTTCTCAAGCAGAGGGACCGTTTTCTGTTTTGCTAAAGAATCCTTCAGAATTCGGTTATTTGGTTCTTGGTCATTTGACTACATTGGCAATACCTTATGCGTTGCCAATTGCGCTGATGCTTACCGCTGTTGCGTCGGGGAAAAAAAAATGGGCCATTGACACCAAATTTTATGATTTCCTTGTTGTTTCCATAGTTTTTTCGATTGCTTTTTTTGCACTAGCATTGGTTTTTACTATCAGTGTCTCACAATTTGATTTGGGTGGATTGGGCCGCTGGCACTCTCGGTATTATTTTTATTTTTATCCACTAATTTTTATCTCTGGGGCCGTTCTTTTAAAACAGCGGCATCTGAATCTGGTCTCAGCTTCTAGTCGTTTCGGTGTTGCCTTAGCCGTCGTTTTAATGTTGGCTGCTAATATTTATTTTGTTCAACATGGCCCATTCAAGAGTCCATGGTTTGGTTCCACGGCAGACAATATGGATGTACAGTGGTACTGTTCCGCTTATCATTTTTATTGGTTTTTCATTTCTTTCACATTCGTGATTTTATGGCTTTGGCTTAAGCGCTCTCGTTGTCTTATAGCCTTTGTGTCGTGTTTTATATTTTCTTGGGCAATTGTCGCAAACTATGGGGTACTCAAGTACCTCGGCATCGATCGTGGAGTGCGGCAGGCTGGAGTCAAGTTGCAACATGCCACACCGACGACACTTTCGGCGCCTTGTGGTGCACTTGTAGCGAACTTTTTAGATCATCGACCCGGGCGTTTTGTTGTTGTTGGAGATTCGTCTTCAACGATGGTTTCGACGGGATTTTGGATTCCATTTGTTCCAGAAAAAACCTTTATCTACCCTGATTCAGTACGAGCACTTACTTTATCAGATATTGGAGTAAAAACTGACTATCTAGTAGTTAACGGTAATGTGACTGTTAATTTAAGCTTTCACCCTTTGTTGTCTGTCGAACATTGCGTAATTTATAAAGTTAACTAATTGAAATTATTCGAGGTCTCGTGATGCGAAATGTACTAATTACTGGAATTACCGGCCAAGACGGTGCCTACTTGGCGCAACTTCTTCTCAACAAAGGTTATACCGTATACGGCACCTATCGTCGTACCAGTTCCGTTAATTTTTGGCGGATGCAAGAATTGGGTGTCGATAAACATCCAAATCTTCATTTAGTCGAGTTTGATTTAACGGATTTATCTTCCTGTCTCCGATTATTGCAGAAAACTGAGGCCACTGAGGTCTACAACCTTGCAGCGCAGAGCTTCGTCAGCGTGTCGTTTGATCAACCCATTACAACTGCGGAAATTACCGGCGTTGGAGCGTTATATTTGTTAGAGGCTATTCGCATAGTCAATCCCAAGATTCGTTTTTATCAGGCCAGCACTTCCGAAATGTTCGGCATGGTGCGGGAAATACCGCAGGTGGAGACGACCCCGTTTCATCCCCGTAGTCCTTATGGAGTTGCCAAACTATACGCGCACTGGATTACAATAAATTATCGTGAAAGCTACGATATTTTTGGCAGCTGCGGCATTCTGTTTAATCATGAATCCCCGCTGCGTGGGCTAGAATTCGTAACCCGCAAGATCACGGATGCTGTGGCCAAGATCACACTGGGTAAATTGGACGTGCTGGAATTGGGCAACATGAATGCCAAGCGTGACTGGGGATTTGCTAAGGAATACGTTGAAGGAATGTGGCGTATGTTACAGGTCGGTGAACCGGATACCTATGTACTCGCCACGGGGCGGACAGAAACGGTCCGTGACTTTGTTTCCATGGCCTTCAAGGCTGTCGATGTTAACATTGAATTTAAAGGTGATGCTCAAGATGAAGTTGGTATTGATGCAGCGACTGGTAAGCTAGTTGTCCGGGTAAATCCCAAGTTTTATCGTCCCTCCGAGGTGGAGTTGCTGATTGGTAATCCAGAGAAAGCCAAACGAAAGCTGGACTGGGAGCCCGAAACCACCCTGGAGCAACTGTGCGCCATGATGGTCAAGTCCGATTTACAACGCAATGAGCATGGTTTTTCGTTCTGATATGCCACGAGCTCTAATTACTGGCCTGAGAGGCTTTACCGGCCATTATCTTGCACAAGCCCTTGAGGCAGATGGGTATGAGGTGTTCGGCACTGCCCATGAAACCCTGCCGGAAAATAGCAGACTGTTCGAGGTCGACCTGTGTGACCGTGAACAAGTGTGCTTGGCGGTAGCCGCGATACAACCGGATGTGGTCGCTCACTTGGCGGCGATTTCCTTTGTTGCTCATGGTGATGTCGAGGCCATTTACCGTGTCAACGTTTTCGGAACGCGTAATTTGCTCGAAGCACTGGCCGGCTTGACAAAACGGCCACAGGCGGTCCTGCTGGCAAGCAGCGCCAACATTTACGGTAATGCCCCAATCGAGGTGATCAATGAGTCGGTATTGCCGGCTCCAGCCAATGATTACGCGGTGAGTAAGTTGGCCATGGAATACATGGCACGCCTGTGGATGGACCGCCTACCCATCGTTATCACCCGGCCGTTCAATTATACTGGAGTCGGGCAAACACCACAATTTTTGCTGCCCAAAATTGTTGGTCATTTTCAACGACAAGAGAAAATTATTGAACTTGGTAATATTGATGTCGAACGCGATTTCTCGGATGTTCGCATGGTGGTGGGTGCTTATTCTACCCTCTTGCAAAAATCACCTGCAGGTGAGGTGTTCAATGTCTGTTCCGGGCAGGTGTATTCGCTTAAGGAAGTGTTGGCGATGATGGCTGAAATCGCCGGCTATGAAATTGAGGTGCATGTCAACCCAGCTTTCGTTCGGGCCAACGAGGTGAATCGCTTGCAGGGGGATGCAGGGAAACTGCGCCAGGCAATTGGTGATTTTGAGATAATTCCGTTGGTGGAGACTTTGCGCTGGATGTATGCCAATGTCTGACGCACCGTTGAGAGTTGGCCTCAATGCGACGGCCTTGCTGTCGCCGCGTACGGGTATTGGGAAGTATGTTTATCATCTTGGTCTAGAGTTTCTGGAAAGTGATGAGGTCGACCCGTATTTCTTTTATGCAAAGCGTTGGGGGACGGAGTTGCGTAGCGAGCCGCTATCCCATATATCGACGATTAAGGCACACATCAAACGGTTTGTGCCGAGATCGTATGTCATTTCGCGTTTTATCATGCAAATGAAATTTTCTGCAGGTTTATCGAATCATCCTGTCAATATTTACCACGAGCCAAATTATCTCGCGTACCAGTTTGCCGGCCCCTCGGTAGTGACAGTACATGACGCTTCATGGGTCCGTCATCCGGAAACACATCCTGCAGACCGTCTTGATGCGATCAATCGATATTTTATTCGCTCACTAGATGCCGCTTCGGCAATTTTGACGGATTCAGAATTCATCAAGCGGGAAATAGTCGAACTGTTCGGGGTGGCTCCCGAAAAAATTTGCCCCGTGCTGCTTGGAGTTTCTTCAGAATTTTTCCGCCGTGACCCGGAAGAGTGCAACCTATTTTTGGCTGAGCATGGGCTGGCATACGGCCAGTATGTGTTATCAGTAGGGACGCTGGAACCTCGAAAGAACATACCGTCTTTAATCGATGCCTATTCAATGTTGCCGACCGGCTTGCAACGGCAGTTTCCGCTGGTGCTGGTCGGTATGCGCGGGTGGCTTAGCAGTAGCCTGGAGGCACGCATGAAGCCACTCGTGGAGCGCGGTGTGATCAAGCCGCTGGGTTATGTACCCGACGTTGCGATGCCATTGATTTACAGTGGTGCGGCGGCGTTCGTTTTCCCTTCGTTGTATGAAGGTTTTGGTTTGCCACCGCTAGAGGCTATGGCATGTGGTACGCCGGTGATTTCGTCACAAACGAGTTCCTTACCGGAAGTTGTTGGCGATGCGGGCATTCTTGTCGATCCAGCGGACGTGGAGGCGATAGCGGATTCATTACGCCGCATCCTTGAAGATCGTGCGTTCGCCGAAGGGCTAGCGCAAAAGGGGATACAGCGCGCAGATGGATTTTCATGGAAGCGGACTGCTGCTGAGACGATTGGCGTTTATCGTCGCGTGCTTGCTGCTTAGCAGGTTGCATTTTGTTCACTTATGTCACCAGTGTATGCGGATGGAGTATTAGGGCATGCTGAGGCGTATTCTTGGGGCGCAGTGGCTGGCGATTGCTTTTGTCGGCGGAGTGTCATTCGTCCTCAGCGTGTTCATTGCCCGACGATTCGGTCCGGAGATATTCGGGGTCTACGCTCAGGCAATTTCACTAGGATCACTCGTGGGAATACTGGTTGACGGCGGCTTCGGCAAGTTACTGATACGCGAAACGGTCCAAACTTCGCCAGCACTTGCTGGGCATGAGGCAGAGCTGCACGGCTTTGCTTTCGGCCATGCTTGCACTGCGATTGCTCTTCTGGCACTGCTGGCCATAATGAATCCATTTTCGTTGCACTGGCCGACACTTCTAGCGACAGTTGGAGCATTTGGCGGTGCAGTGCTAGGAAATTTTTCAATGGCCATCCTGCGTGGGCAGGGGCGCCTGATGCGCGACGCCTTGTGGCAGATGGGCAGCCGCACGCTGACCGCTGCCTGCATGGCTGTGGTATTGTGGGGGGGAGGCAACGCGCCCTGGGAGGTATTGACAGCACAGTTTATAGGCGCCGGGATTTTTTTACTGCTCCTCATGCGAAAAGGCTGGGTGCGCCCTTTGTTTCGGGTCCCCAGGCAGATTTATGCCGTCGTTATACCGTTGATCTGGCTTGACCTGGCTACGGTGATCTATTTTCGATCAGACATGCTCCTGTTCAAATTGTTGAATGTGTCAAAGGCAGATGTAGGGGCTTATGGTGTGGCGTATCGACTGATCGATGCCTTCCTGCTGCTGGCTACTCCGGTGGGCTTGTTGTTGTTTCGGCGTTTTCGACTGAACGCTAACACCCTTAGTCGCTTGAATTTGATTAGGATTGTACGCCTCGCCATCTTGGCCAGCGGGGTGGGTTTGCTAATATTTTTGTTGGCGTTGCCTACGGCCGACCTTTTCTTCCGGCTTGTTTTTGGTGAAGGATTTGCTTTGGCGGGCAATTTATTCAAAGTGCTGTGTCTGATGTTGGTCTTTGCATTGACCAACGGAGTACTCGGACAGGGGGTCTTTGCCTTGGGGCTTGATCGTCATTATGTGTGGACGGCAACGGTTGCGGCTATTTTCAATGTTGCGGGAAACTTACTGCTGATGTCGACTTATGGTGTATGGGCGGCGGTGTGGATGACGGTGGCCACTGAGTTAGTGCTGGGTATAGGTTTGTCGGCTGCATTAATAGTGGCATGGAAGAGGATGCAATGTACGGAACAGGTTGGATGAGTTGAAGCCTTCTGTGCTGCATGTCTACAGGACCTACTTCCCAGACCCACAAGGAGGTATGCAGGAGGCGATTCGTCAGTTGTGTCTGGCGGCGAAAGCCGAAGGGATTTCGAATACGATTTTCACTTTATCCCCAAAGCCACAACCCGAGATTATCGAATGCCCGGAGGGTCGGGTCGTCCGCTCGCGCTCCTGGATGGCCCCTGCTTCTTGCGATCTGGGCGGTATTGATGCGCTGCTCAAGTTTCGTAGACTCGCCCGCCAGTCCGATGTGCTGCATTTTCTCTACCCTTGGCCATATGCCGACATTATGCAGGCGTTAACCGGAGTGCAGACGCCGGGGGTACTGACCTATGTTTCGGATGTGGTTCGTCAACGCTGGCTGGGGCGGGCATATACCCCATTGATGTGGCAAACTCTACGCAACATGCGTGTTATCGTTGCAAATAGTCCTGCCTATGCGCGAACCAGCCCCGTGCTTTCAGATCCTGCAATCCGCAATAAAGTGCGGGTGATCCCATTAGGAATTGTGGAGGAGTCCTATCCGACGCATGGGGATGAAGCAATTTTTTCCCGCCTAGGCCTGGTGTTAGATGAACCCTATTTCCTCTTCATCGGCGTCCTACGATATTACAAGGGCTTACACACCTTGATCACGGCTGCGCGGCAAGTAAAGGCGCGCATCGTGATTGTTGGATCTGGGCCGGAGGGGGAAAAACTACGGACTTTTTCCGACCAATCAGCCGCAACAAACGTTTTGTTTGCCGGGCAGGTTTCCGACGAGGAGAAAGTCGCCTTGCTCAAGCATTGCCGGGCAACGGTGTTACCTTCGCATTTGCGTTCGGAAGCCTATGGTATGGTCCTGGTCGAGGCTTCCATTTTCGGCAGGCCGCTGGTTTCGTGCGAAATCGGAACTGGGACATCATTTGTGAATGCGCATGAAGAGTCCGGCATTGTGGTCCCGCCCGAGAATCCGATGGCGCTGGCTGTGGCGCTGAATGCATTATTGTATGACTCTAACCTCGCCGAGTTTCTTGGTCGCGGTGCACGGGCACGCTACGAGAAGTTGTTTTCCGGCCCGGCTCTGGGGAGGGCATATGCCGATCTGTTCCGCGAGGTTGCGGGATGAGTCTGGTTTCAGGCGCTAGTGGGTTTATCGGGCAACGGTTGCTGAATGCGTTGAACAAAGACCACTGTAGTTGCATAGCGCTGAGTAGACAGCCGGTACCAGGCGTCAATAACGTGACCACCTATCTGGATGACATATCTGCGTTGGCCTCAGCATGTACCGGGGTTGACACCGTTTTCCACTGCGCCGGCTATGCTCATGCCTTTTCTTCATTGTCTGGTGAAGATGCCGAACAGCACTGGCTCGTCAATTTTGAAGGAACCCGTAACCTTGTCGAGGCAGCCGGCCGGGCCGGGGTAAAGCGTTTTGTTTTTTTATCCAGCGTCAAGGCTATGGCGGAACCGGGTGGGGTCTGCGCGGAGGAGGATTTCCCCGGCGAACCGATATCTGCCTATGGGCAATCCAAGCGTGCTGCGGAGGCTGCAGTGCAGGAGGCAGGAGAGCGTTTCGGTATGCATGTCGTCAATTTGCGGCTCACCATGGTGTATGGCGCGGGAGGCCACGGAAATTTGGAACGTATGGGCCGACTGGTCCATCGGGGCCTGTTTCCGCCTTTGCCGGAAACGGGTAATCACCGTTCTTTGGTACATGTCAGCGACGTTGTTGCTGCCATGCGTCTGGTGGCCGATGATGACCAGGCGCGGGGACGAACCTACATCATTACCGGACCACAAGCTCCCTCCGGGCGGCAGTTGTTCGACACGATGCGTAAAGTTCTGGGTCTACCTATGCGCCGTTGGGCAGTTCCGCAATCTGCGCTGTGCCTCGCGGCCCGTTGCGGTGATGGGTTGGAAGCCATGCTCAAGCGCCGCCTGCCACTTGACAGCGAAGCCCTTGATCGCTTGCTGGGTTCGGCGTGGTATTCCTCGTCGCTAATCGAGAAGGAACTGGGCTGGCAGGCGAAGATTCCATTAGAAGAGGGATTGCGGGAGATGTTCGGAAGATGAAACGTTTGTTCGATCTTGCGCTCGCCCTACTGGCCCTCGGCCTGTTGGCGCTGCCTCTGCTGGTTGTGGCTCTGCTGGTGCGCTTGACGTCTCCTGGTCCGGTTCTGTACTGGTCGGATCGGGTGGGCAGGGACAATACAATTTTCCGGATGCCCAAATTTCGCAGTATGCGCGTAGGTACACCGGCCCTCGCAACCCACCTGATGATATCGCCCGATCTTCACATGACACCCTTCGGCTCGTTCCTGCGCAAATCCAGCCTGGATGAGCTGCCGCAGTTATGGAGCATCCTCAAGGGCGACATGAGCTTTGTCGGCCCCCGGCCAGCCTTATTCAATCAGGACGATTTGATTGCTCTCAGGACGCAGAAAGGCATTCACCAACTCACTCCCGGCCTGACAGGCTGGGCACAAATTAACGGGCGGGATGAATTACCTATTCCCGCGAAGGTAGAGTTTGATCATTACTATCTCGTCCACCAATCCATGTTCTTGGATATAAAAATTCTCCTGCTGACCGCTCTGAAAATTTTTTTACGCGAAGGAGTGACTCACTAAGCGCCTATTTATCAACCTAAGGGAATCCTGAAATTTAGCTCATTAAGCCCTGGCAACACTCACCGGCATTTTTTTACACAAAGAGCATGCTTTTCTGGCAATTAATCCTATCGGTTTTGTGCCGTTGCGATGGCATTCTTTTGCCATTTTGTCGCTCGCTGGGCGCACTTTACCTGCTGGCAGCCAAAAGCATCCCATCCGGTCGATGTTGTACGTCAAGTTGCGCAAACCGATTTTCACACGAGCTCGGGCTATACCGACCGTGCGCAACAGCAAATTACCCGCTCTCTCGGCCTGCACACCAAAGATGTGTTCGATCCGCGAACGAATCTTGGACTTGGTTGAGCGGTCCAAGTTGATTAGTATCCAAAACGGCGCCGAAACGAAGAGACCGCATCATTATTGGTGCACTGTGCCCGAACGTTAGCGTGGGCCGTGTATCGTGAAAACTAAACAACCACCGACTTGAAGTCGGTGGGTTTGAAATCGCGGACTGAAAGTCCAGCAATACCGGCAGGCTGTGCAGCCGGTTCACGGCTCGACATCGAAACCGTCATGAGGTTTGGGTTCAAAATGATGCGAAAGATACTCCTGAATCATCTCTTTCGTCAGCTCACCGGCGGTGACACAGAAATAGCCCCGTGCCCAAAAATGCTGCCCCCAATACCGCTTCTTCACATGCGGAAATTCTTCGAATATTTTCCGCGATGTTCGCCCCTTCACCCATCTCATGATGGTCGATGGTGATACATCAGGGGGCGCTGACACCAGGATATGGACATGATCCTTACTGACCACTCCTCGCAAGATCTGAATTTCGTACCGTTCACAAGTTTGGCGAACAAGTTCGCGTACTCAGATGGCAAGGTCTCCCACCAGCATGGCATAGCGGTACTTGGTGGCCCAGACGAAGTGGTATTCGATCTTGTATTTTGTGTGGTTACTGTCAGTATAAGTCAGCTGCTAGCAGAATGCTACCCGCCTGAAAGGCGGGGGTTTAAACCTTCTTTTTCGGACGAAGCCTAGAAAATTGGTTACCAACTCCTTGACATTTCCAGTCCGAAACCGAAAATAACCAATACGCAAAGACGGTATGTTACTGTTAAGCTACTTGGAAGGAAGATAAAACATTGTCCAACGTTTTCGACAAACTATGTACAAAATAATCGTAAAAGTTTCGTTATCTGTCTCATCTGGCGGAACACTAAATCTTACCTGGTAATTCATGAATTTTAATAATGTTACAAAAATAGCAAGAATTGGGGTAGTTATCCCTTGTTTCAAAGTTTGCGACCATATCTTGGACGTCATTAACAAGATTGGACCAGAAGTTTCTAGCATTTATGTAGTCGATGACTGTTGCCCCGATGCATCAGGTAATTTCGTTGAAAAGAATTGCAAGGACGAACGGGTCCGGGTCATACGAAATTCCGAGAACCAGGGAGTTGGCGGCGCAGTAATAATCGGCTATCAGGCTGCGATTTCCGAGGGCATTGATATCATCGTCAAAGTGGACGGTGACGGCCAGATGGACCCAAATCTGATACCTGTTTTTGTGGCGCCAATTGTTGCCGGGGAGGCTGACTACACGAAGGGAAACCGATTTTTCGATCTTGAGGAGATACAGGCGATGCCGAAGGTGCGCCTTCTCGGTAATGCAGCGTTGTCGTTCATGACAAAGTTGTCTTCCGGATATTGGGATCTATTCGATCCAACCAATGGTTACACCGCAATACACGGGGATGTGGTGCAACGCCTTCCATTCAATAAAATTAGTCGTCGTTATTTTTTCGAAACTGATATGCTTTTTCGGTTGAACACATTACGCGCCCTAGTGGTCGACATACCCATGAACGCAAAATATGCTGGCGAAGTTAGTAATCTGAAAATAAAGAAAATCGTTGGAGAATTCTTTATCAAAAATATCCGAAATTTTGGAAAAAGAATTTTCTATAATTACTACCTCAGGGACATGTCTCTTGCCTCCATCGAACTGCCGTTGGGTTTGCTCATGATGTCCTTTGGGATCATGTTCGGGGGTTATCACTGGATCGATTCTGTACAGCGAGAGTTGACAACACCTGTCGGAACTGTGATGCTTGCTGCAATCCCTTTGATTTTGGGGCTTCAGTTTATTCTAGCTTTTCTCGCCTATGATATTGCTTCGATGCCGCGTCGTATACTGCATAGTAACATATCAAAGACAAACTAGCCGACGACACGTTTATTCATCAGCAATTTCTCTTTCGCGTTTATCGACAGGAGTACCTTGAACTCCACTGGCTTGCAACTTGAGATTCACTGTCGGATAGGTAGTCAATATCATTCGCATCAAGCCCAAACAGTGGTTAATTCTCAAATTTAGCTGGTGGATACTCTTGATTGGGATCGCAATCCTCACTGGATTGCAGCAGTAATTAGGATATTTACTGGTTTATAAATGGTCTGACATGGAAATAATTAGCAAACCAATAATTGGTCATGAAAAATGATTAAAACAATTTTATTATCGATCTTTACCACGTTACTTATCACTTCAGGGCAGATACTCTGGAAGATAGGATTTCGAGAAATTGGCGGACTTTATCTGCCTGAGAAGAGCTTCCTTCAAAATATATTTAGGGTATCACTGAATGGTTGGATATTTTCAGGCTTTATTGTATATGCAGTTGCTACGATATTTTTCATGTGGTTACTTTCAAAATATGAAATTAGTTTGGTAATTCCAATAAGTAGCGTTTCATTCATTTTTTCACTCATTGCAGGTTTCGTAATTTTTCATGAACAGATTAGTTTACTCAAGATTGCAGGAGTTGTACTCATTATGGTTGGAATTATTTTAATAATACGAAACTGATTTTTATATTTTATATTAATATTTTTTTAATACATATCCAAAAAAAACTATCATATTCACAACAGGAGTTTCAAAAGAAATTTTAAAATTTCTCAGCACAAATCTTGTGCTG
>Ga0364909_10252_pt1 | contig 16493 bp, 19 predicted proteins | sample SorcelJu500001C3_3_FD_206966 | JGI IMG/M metagenome (GOLD analysis project Ga0364909, IMG submission 206966) | Enriched cells from Trout Bog Lake Hypolimnion, Wisconsin, USA - BchlTB.June25.5000.01.C3 | ecosystem: Environmental > Aquatic > Freshwater > Lake > Hypolimnion/Profundal zone | place... | reverse complement strand
CGACGGCAAACTCCTCGTGATGAACGGCGACATTTTTGATTATTGGTTCGAATACAAACACGCCGTCCCGAAAGGTCATTATCGCTTTCTCGCCAAACTCCGCGAAGTGGTGGAGTCCGGCACGGAAGTTTTATTTAATGCAGGCAATCACGATTTTTTTCTCGGCAAATATTTCGATGAGGAACTTGGCGTCAAAACGCATTACGGGGCGATTGAACGCAATATCAATGGCAAACAGTTTTACATCGTACATGGCGACGGCGTAGGCAAAGGCGACACAGGTTATAAACTGTTTCGCTCGCTCATTCGAAATAATTTCAACATAAAGATTTTCAGATGGCTGCATCCCGACATCGGGCTTGGCATCATGGACTATCTGTCCAAAATCAGCCGCAAACATACTTACGACCCGAAGGACGAAGGCGAAAATGAACGCCTCATCGTTTTTGCCAACGAACTTGCCTCATCAATGCCCAAGTTGGATTACTTCATTTGCGGCCACCGCCACATTGTTAAACTTTACCCGTTGAAAAACGGCTACGGCTATTACGTGAACACGGGAATGTGGATTGGCACGAAGCCCACCTACGCCGTGTTCGACGGCGAGAAAATACTCATCAAAAACGCCAAGACGGGCGATGTGGTGTTTGCCGAAGGGCAGACGGCCAAAGTTGAAAGTCTGGCTTAACGAAAAATATTAATTTCAAATCAATGTCATCCGCAACCAACAAACTCAAACTCGGCCTGCCCAAAGGCAGCTTGCAAGACTCCACCATAGAACTTTTCGGCAAAGCTGGATTTCACTTCTCGGTTTCCAGTCGCTCGTACTTTCCATCGATTGATGATGAAGAACTTGAAGCCATTCTCATCAGGGCTCAAGAGATGGCTCGCTACGTGGAAAGCGGAGCATTTGACGTTGGCTTGACGGGCAAAGACTGGATTATCGAAACAGGTGCGGACGTGGTTGAAGTGGCCGACCTTGTGTATTCGAAAGCCTCAATGCGGCCAGTGCGGTGGGTTTTGGCCGTGCCGGAAAATTCCGACATCAAGTCTGTGAAAGATTTGCAAGGCAAACGCATCGCTACCGAAGTCGTCAATATCACCAAATCCTACTTGAAGCGAAATAACGTAACTGCTGAAGTTGAATTCAGTTGGGGAGCGACCGAAGTTAAACCGCCCGAACTTGCCGATGCCATCGTAGAAGTAACCGAGACGGGCAGTTCGCTTCGTGCAAACAAGCTTCGCATCGTCGAAACCATTCTCGAATCCAATACAAAACTCATCGCCAACAAAAAATCGTGGCAGGATAACTGGAAGCGTGAGAAGATTGAAAACATTGCCATGCTGCTGGCCGGAGCAATTGAAGCATCGGGCAAAGTGGGTTTGAAAATGAACATCCGCAAAGCTGATTTGGAAAAAGTCGTCAGCAAACTTCCAGCCCTTCGCAATCCTACCATCGCCGAACTCTCCGACAAAAACTGGGTAGCATTGGAAACGATTGTTGATGAAAAGACCGTTCGTAAAATCATCCCCGACCTCAAACGGGCGGGAGCAGAAGGCATCTTCGAATACGAAATCAGCAAGTTGATTTATTAAATCCTAAAACCGAGTCGTTTATGAGTCAATTAGATGTCCAATATGATTTCATAGCTATCATTGATTGCTTGCCAGTCAGCCATCGAAATGACTGGCAAATTTCAGAACAATTAGAAAGCTACTTAGATAGTGAGAAATTAGATAGTGAGAAATTTAAGCCTCTTTTAAAATATTGCGAAACAACTCAAGATGTCATTGATTTTTTAATCTACCTTGAAACGCTATCAAAAGCGGGGAAAAAATTTGTAATTCATATAGTTTCTCATGGAAATATTCGTGGTATTGCTATTGGCAACGGAGGAAGTTTCTCATGGAGTGATATGCGGCCATACTTCGAGAGGATTAATGAAAAGCAGCAAAATCAGTTAATAATAAATATGTCATCGTGCATTGGTCTCGCTGGAATTATGATGGCAGATTACAATGCGGAAAAAACTCCATTCTTTGGTTTAATTGGTTCGGCTGAAGAACTTGAGGTGAATGACGCAATAAAGGCTAATAAACTGTTTTATAAATTTCTATTAAATATTAAAGAAAAGAATATCCCGCAAGTAACTGATGCGATTGGTAGCGTAAATACAAAAATGGGAAAAGTTATACTTCAAGGCTTGTCGGCTGAATCATTCAAAGCTAAAACAAAGGCAATTGTTAATGCTCTCAATGAGTCGCCATTTAAGGATATGTTATAAGACAAAAATATCTGATGATCCCACAGACTCTTGCAGACGAGCATCTTCTCTTTGACAGTTTCATGCGTCGGCACGATTACCTTCGCATCTCGATAACGGACAAGTGCAACCTTCGCTGCAAGTATTGCATCCCCGACGAGAACGCCGAGTTTATGAAGTTCGAAGCATTGCTTACGGCTGACGAAATCATCCGCTGTGCCGAGTTCTTCGTGGCTGAACTTGGTGTAACGAAAATCCGCATCACGGGTGGCGAGCCGCTCGTGCGGAAAGAGTGCCTAGACATCATGCGTCGCCTCAAAGCCATCAACGGCCTGAAAAAACTCGCCATTACCACCAACGGCCTGTTGCTCAAAGAACAATTGCCAGCATTGAAAAGCATCGGACTGGACAGTCTAAATATCAGCTTGGATACGCTTCGCCCCGACCGATTCCAACTCATGACCGGACGAGACCAGTTTAATGACGTGATGTCAGCCATTCTTGCCGCAGTGGAGCAGGGCTTTCACCCGAAGCTCAACGCCGTGCTGATGAAAGGCATCAATGACGACGAAGTGTTAGACTTCGTTGCGTTCATCAAGGACAAACCCATTGAAGTCCGTTTCATTGAGTTCATGCCGTTTGACGACAATCACTGGAACGAATCGAAGATTGTTTCTTTTGACGAGGTTTATTCTGTTATTGGAAAAAAACACACCTCAAAAAAAATACAAAGAGAAAAAGAAAGCACATCAAACGTTTTTGAAATCAATGGTCATTTAGGAAACATCGGGTTCATCAGTTCCATCACGCAGAATTTTTGTGCAGGCTGCAACCGCATCCGCATGACGGCAGACGGCAAAGTTCGCAATTGTCTCTTTGCCGCGACGGAAGATGAGTTGGACTTGCGAGAAATTTTGCGAAGCGGGGAAGCCGATAGTACCAAAACCGCCATGTTGAAATCTGCCGTGAAAGCCTTATTTTGGAAAAAGAAATTCAAACACGCCGAGTCAAAAGAACTCGTGCAGATTCAGAACCGTAAAATGATTGCCATCGGTGGCTAAACCAATTCGTTTATCGCACGTTGCTCATGATGGCAAAGCCCGAATGGTCTCCGTCTCGGAAAAAGAAAAAACGCATCGTCTTGCGGAAGCTACGGGAATGGTGATGCTGGGAGAGGCAGCTTTCGCATTGGTCGTCAAAAACAAAAGCAAGAAGGGAGATATTTTGGCTGTTGCCAAAATCGCAGGCATCATGGCCGCCAAGAATACGGCTGGCCTTGTGCCGCTCTGTCATCCTATAGAATTGACGAAGATTGACATTTGGTTTCAATTAGACAGGGGCAAAAAGGCCGTTCATATTTTTTCCGCAGTTGAAGCCTTTGCCAAAACGGGCGTTGAAATGGAAGCGATTACCGCCGTCTCAATTGCTGCCGTAACGGTGTATGATATGGCTAAGTCCGTTGATAAGGGCATTACAATTTCGAACATCCAACTACTCAAAAAATCGGGAGGCAAATCCGGTGACTACATCCGACGCACAAAACCCCGCAACTGACACACCCTCAGGCAAACCATTTGCCAAAAAGATAACCGTCGCCATCGTTACCATCAGCGACCGAGCCTATCAAGGCATTTACAAAGACAAGTCCGGTCCCGCGGTCGCAGAAGCCTTCGATGCCGAGACTTTCGACATCGTTGAAACCAAAATCATTTCGGACAACTCGCAGATGATTTCCGACGAACTTATCCGCTTGGCCGACCGCCAAAAAGTTGATGTGATTGTAACGACGGGCAGCACGGGTTGCTCCACGCGGGATGTGGCACCGGAGGCGACTACAAAAATTTTGCATAAAGTCGTCCCCGGCATTGCTGAAACGATTCGGCTTGCCAACCGAGATAAAAATCCGAACCTCATTCTGTCTCGCGGCACAAGTGGCTTGCGTAACAGCACGCTCATTATCAACCTGCCCGGCAATCCCGAATCGGCAAAACTTTCTATCGAAACCGTTCTGCCCGCCGTGCCGCATTGCATCAAAACCATGCAGTCACAAAAGCCAATGTTTAAAAAACCATCCGGCGATAAAAAGAAACCGCCGCCTGCACAAGCCAACTACAACACGAAGATGGCGGATGCCTTTAAGAAGAGTGGTGTGGGTTTCGTAAAGCCAAAATAAATCTGAATACAAACCGAATAAAAAAAACCTCTCCTTGCGGGAAGAGGTTTTTGGCGTTGAACAAAACTTTTCCGGTTAGAAAAACTTTCCGAATGACAATGTGATGACCGGCCCGCCGAAAAACGATTTGCTTTGATTTTGTATAATCTGCACACCTTTAGCAAATACATTGGCTTCATAACGAATACTCACGCCTTGAATCGCCTTTAGGTCATGCCCGAAATTTGCTCCGAAGCCCACAATCACATTAGCTCCCAACATTGAATAGCCCGCACCGAAACTTTTAAAAAACGGCTGGTCAACTGGCAGCACATATCCCAATGAAGGGCCGCCGCCAAGTTCAATGTATGGACGAAAGCTATTGGTAATGTCTTTGCGGAACAAGCGATATTGAAGGCCGAAGGATAACGGAAAGATGATAAAGTTATTGACTTGATTCAGCGTGTAAGGGTTTCCGTAGATGTCATAGTAAGTGATTTCATTATCTTCTTTGCCTGCCGTATAGGACAAACTTGCATAGCCCGTCATGTCTGGCGAGAATTGTTTTAAGTAGGATGCACTCACGCCAAAGCCATCGTTTGAAATGCTGATGATGCCGGATATGCCGGTTGTCGGCTTGAATGGCGGATTGTCATCATCGTCATCGCCGCTAAATCGCGTGTGACTGTCTGCTTGTGGGGTAGCAGTGGTTTGTGCCACTGAAGGCAAGGCTGGGCAGAGCAATAGCACAGCCATGATAAAAAATGCCGAGAGAATGGTTGGGTTCATCGTCGTTAATCTTCACTAATTCTTCTTTTAAAACCCCGCGATTTTTTTTACATTTAAGATTCCTTGCGAACCGCTACGCCAAATCGCTATGGGCAACATAAAAACACCAATCAATTTATAAAAAGTTTTATGAAACACAAGAGAAGAACACATATCCTTAACCAACTCAGCACCAAAAATGCAGGGGAAACCGTAACGATTATGGGCTGGGTCGCCGTGCGGCGGGACTTGGGCGGACTGATATTCATTGAACTCCGCGACCGCTACGGTAAACTGCAAGTGGTGTTTTCACCTGAGCGATGCTCACCAGCCGTTTTTGAATCCGCTAAATTATTACGAAGCGAATTTGTTATATCTGTTATTGCAAAAGTTCATAACCGACCAACAAACTCAATAAACAAAAATACAGCAACAGGAGAAATCGAAGGCTACGCCGAAGACTTGGAGATTTTGAATGAAGCCGATACGCCACCGTTTCCGATTGAAGACAATATCGATGTTGCCGAAGACCTGCGTCTTAAATACCGATACCTCGATCTTCGCCGCGAAACGCTGCAACGCAACTTAATGGTTCGTCATCAGACGGCACAGGCCATTCGCAATTATTTTTCCGAAAACCGTTTCATTGAAATTGAAACGCCCGTCTTAATGAAATCTACACCCGAAGGAGCACGGGATTATCTTGTACCAAGCCGTATCCAAAAAGGGAAGTTCTATGCGTTACCGCAGTCACCGCAAACCTACAAACAACTTTTGATGGTTGCCGGACTTGACCGTTATTTTCAAATCGTCAAATGTTTCCGCGACGAAGATTTGCGTGCCGACCGCCAGCCCGAATTCACACAGATCGATGTGGAGATGAGTTTTGTGGACGAAGAAGAAGTCTATGAAACAGCTGAAGGTTTGATGAAACGGCTACTCAAAGAAATCAAAGGTATTGATTTACAATTACCCATTGAGCGGATTTCTTACAAAACCGCAATTGAAAAATATGGCTCCGACAAGCCCGACCTACGGTTTGACATGCCGATTCATCATCTTAACGATGTTGTTGCCGGAACGACCTTCAAAGCCTTTAATGATACGCTTGCCACAAACGGTAACGTCTTGGGACTGTGTGCATCAGGCTGTGCATCATATTCCCGCAAGCAATTGGATGATCTTACCGAGTTCGTCAAGAGCCGGGGAGCAGGCGGACTCGTTACAATAAAACTCACGGCTGACGGTATCGAGTCGTCCATCAAAAAGTTCACCACCGATGAAATGCTCAGGAAAATCGCCGAGACGGTCGGGGCTAAAACAGGCGACCTTGTCCTCATTACGAACGGCGACGTAACTGACAAACGCTCGCAAACCAAGACTGGCCGCGAACTCTTCGAACTCATGGGCGACTTGCGTTTAGAGATGGCGAAACGGTTGAATCTGCAAGACCCCAAAGTCTATAAACTCTTATGGGTCACGGATTTCCCTTTGTTGGATTATGACAAAGAAGAAAATCGTTTTATCGCCATGCACCATCCTTTTACATCGCCGAAATTGGAAGATGCTGAACTCCTCAAAACCGATCCGCTCAAAGCCCGTGCAAGGGCTTACGACCTTGTGATGAACGGAAACGAAATAGCTGGCGGAAGCATTCGAATCCATAAGCAGGAGATGCAGTCCAAAGTTTTTGAACTGATGGGGATTTCAAAAGAGGAAGCCGAGATGAAATTCGGATTTCTGCTTGGGGCATTCCGGTTCGGGGCTCCGCCGCACGGCGGGTTTGCCTTCGGCTTTGATCGACTCATTATGCTCTTTACGGAAAGCAAGTCACTTCGAGATGTCATCGCCTTTCCGAAAACATCCAGTGCCACGTCACTGATGGACAATGCTCCAAGCTACGTCGACCCTAGACAACTTGACGACTTGCATATCAGCATCAAACAGAACGGATAAACCGCTTGCTAGGTTTGCGAGTTCAACTTTTGCCAAAGAATGACACAATCTATTTGCGAAGTTCTTCTAGCTCTGTATATTGAATTTTAATTGTGATTGAAATGCAAACATCTAGACCATCAAGTTCAGTGTCTCAAGAAAAAAAACGAAAGATTTCCATTTGCGTCCACGTGCGAAACGGCGGGCCGGAAAGTCCATCGTGCGGCGGGCAAGAGTCCCGAGTTCTAATTAAGGAACTGACAGAACTACTAGTGAAGAAAAATTTGACTGATATTACGGTTGCCGAAAGTCGCTGTATGGGTCTATGTGAAAATGGCTGTATGATGTACATTGAACCGGATGATGTACGTTATCAAAACGTGAAACTGTCGGACTTAAATGAAATCGTATCGTCTCACTTGATGCAAGGCCAAGTGGTCAAACGCTTGCGGTTTGTTTAATTAATTTCTATTTGCATTGTTCTCACCACTGGCCTTAAAAAACGCTGGTGATCATTTTCATAAACTTAATTTCATAAGTACCCATGTCAGCACTTGAAGTAGGCTCTGTTGCTCCCGATTTTGAGTTGGATAGTACCGACGGCTCAAAAGTCAAACTTAGCAGTTTTAAAGGCAAGAAAAACGTCTTGCTCTCATTTTACCCGCTGGATTTCACGCCAACCTGTACTGCTCAAAACTGCACATACTCTCAAGAGTATTCCAAGTTCGAACAGTTTGATACGGTTGTACTGCCCATCAGCATTGACTCGAAGTTTGCTCATAATGCGTTTCGTGAAAAGTATGCTATGACGCATCACTTGCTAAGTGACATCCACCGTGATGCAACCAACAAATACGATATCCTTTTTGCCCCAATGAACGTCAGCAAACGGGCATATTTTCTGGTAGGCAAAGACGGGCTAATCAAATGGCTTAAAATCGAAGACGAACTCAGCCATAGCCGCACCAATGATGAACTGCTGGCAGCCGTCAAAGCAAATGTCGCCTAAACATCAACCATGAAAAAACGGGTGTCAAACGCCCGTTCTTTTATCCGTCATTCTTTTTCGTTCGAACCAATTGAAAAGATATTTAGGCTTTTGCAGTGTTGAGCCTAATAATTTATAGCAAGCCAAATTAACAATCAGCAATGCAAACAACCCCAAACGACATTTTTGATATTACCATTATAGGGGCAGGGCCTGTTGGTCTTTACGCTGCTTTTTACGCCGGCCTTAGAACAATGCGGGTGAAAATCGTCGATAGTCTGGGCGTTATCGGCGGACAACTCACCACCCTGTACCCAAAGAAATTGATTTATGATGTCGCAGGTTACCCGAAAGTGATAGCCGAAGACCTTGTCACGAGCCTTTACGCACAGGCGGCTCAATACAATCCTGTGCTGCTAACGGATTGTAAAATTGAAACCTTAAAACGGACGGGTGACTTTTTCACGCTTGGTGCTGAAAACGGCACGGAGCATTTCAGCAAAACCGTCTTAATTGCCGCTGGTGTTGGAGCATTTATGCCTCGCAAATTAGACAATCATGATGCAGTAAGGTTAGAACACCATGGTCTATATTACGCGGTCAAAGATCCCAAAGTCTTTCATGGCAAACGCCTACTCGTTGTAGGCGGTGGCGACTCTGCAATGGATTGGGTGATGGCCTTGGCAAACCATGCCGATATTACACAGATTCATCGGCGTGATAAATTCACCGCTCATGAGGATAGTATTGAAAAAGTCAAAAATTTGCCGGTTAAAATATTGACTTTCCACGAAATCAAGCAAATCATTGGCGAAGATAAAGTAGAAAAAGTTGTCATTTTTGATAACCGAACCAACGAGGAAAAAGAACTAACGGTTGATGCTATCCTTTGCAACCTTGGGTTTCTAACCAACCTTGGCCCGATTAAAGATTGGGGGGTAGATATCTTCAACAATGCCGTTAAGGTTGATATCAATATGGAAACGACGCTCGAAGGCATTTATGCAGCAGGGGATATCGTTTGGCATCCGGCGAAGTTAAAACTCATCGCAACAGGTTTTGGCGAGGCTGCAATTGCTGTAAATAACGCACGAATATATACAGACCCCAATGCAAACTTTTTCCCCGGCCACAGCAGCAATACCAACGAAAAGAAACAAAAGGAAAAAGTCCATTGATTAAATCCCCTGATAATATGAGTATGAATATTTTAACACGGGCTGACATGGACGGGTTGGTCTGTGCCGCCCTTTTTCAGATTACCGAGAAAACAGGGACAATCCGGTTTACAGAACCGAAGTTCATGCAGGATGGGGAAGTGAAGGTCTTCGGAGATGATATTATCGCAAACCTTCCTTACGACCCTGCGTGTGCAATGTGGTTTGACCATCATATCTCGAATAACATTCCTCAAAAATTCAAGGGAGCATTTCGCATTGCCCCAAGTGCGGCTCGCGTCGTGTTTGAGTATTATTTACCCCATTTCCCTGATTTATACCGTTACGACTTTTTACTTCATCATACCGACAAAATAGATGCTGCGTACTTATCCCGTGAGGATGTTTTGAATCCGGAAGGATACTTGCTGATTTCAATGACGGTTGATGGCAAGTATTATGAAGATGCTCCATATTGGTTGCACCTCATTGATTTGTTCAAGAATACCTCGTTAGATGATACAATGAGTGATTCAGAGGTTATAAAACGGTGCAAAATCTTTCTTGATAGTAATCAGTTGTTTCAGCAAGTGCTGAAAGCTCATTCGCACATTCATCGTAATATTTTAATTACAGACTTTAGAGGCGTTCCTTCTTTGCCAAATGGAAACCGTTATCTGAATTATGCTTACTACCCAGAATCTAACATTTCACTTAAAATCTCTAATGACAAAGAACGGGATGGGTATATTTCCATTGGGGTAGGGCATAATATTTTTAACCGGACAAGCCGTGCAAATGTTGGAGAGCTTTTGAAAAAATACGGTGGTGGTGGGCATCGTGCTGTTGGCAGTACGAGAGTCACCGCGTCTGAAGCGGACAGAACCGTTGCTGAAATTATAGCTCATCTTGAAAATACTTGATTATAACCTTACTTATGTAAAGATGTCATGCCAAAGATATTATCTATCGGTACGGCTGTTCCACCGTATGTTTTAAAGCAATCCGATGTTAAACAGTTTGCGAAAGATCTTTATGGAGCGGCTTATACGGATATTGAGCGGATAATTGCTGTTTTTGACCATGCTGAAATTAGTGAACGTCATTTTTGCGTCCCGCTGGAGTGGTTTGGAACGCCAAAATCCTTTACAGAGAAAAACAACCTATATATTGAAAATGCAATTGCATTAAGCAGCCAATCTATTGAAGCCTGCCTGTCTCAATTTCAAATCACACTTTCTGAAATCAGTTACATTATTTTCGTGTCATCTACAGGCTTTTCCACGCCTACGATTGATGCTCGCCTTATCCAAAGCCTTCCGTTTAGTAAAAGCATTAAGCGTGTCCCGCTTTGGGGATTGGGATGTGCAGGCGGAGCATCTGGATTATCTCGTGCAATGGAGATTGCAAAAGCTGATCCGAAAGCTAAGATTTTGTTGGTTGCTACTGAACTATGCGGCTTAACATTTATACACAACGACTTTTCAAAAAGTGCGTTAATTTCAACATCACTTTTTGGTGATGGTTCAGCCACAGTGCTTATTGCCGGCGATAGCGTAACGTTTGCTGGCACGGATAGGCGACCTGAATTGGTTAGCTCGGCGACGGAAACGATGCCAGACTCTCTTAATGTGATGGGCTGGACTTTCAGGGAAAATGGATTGCAGGTTGTGTTGTCAAAAGATATTCCTGAAATTGTAAAAACATTTATGAAAGCATCTGTTAAAAACTTCCTCACGGATATCGGCCTAACATTAAAAGATATTGATCATTATATCACCCATCCGGGAGGAGCTAAAGTGCTAAAAGCCTATGAAGAATCCTTTGATTTACAACCCGATAAATTGTATCACGCACGAACCATACTAAGGTATAACGGAAATATGTCGGCACCATCTGTACTGTTTATTCTTCAGAGATTTTTAGATGACCTACGCAATGCCCACAATCAATATGGTCTTGTTGGAGCATTAGGCCCTGGTTTTAGTGCGGAGCTTCTTTTGCTGAAATGGTAAGTAAAATGTGGAAATATGTTTTGGATACTCATTGGCATTTTGATTCTGCAACGACTGGGCGAACTCGTATTGGCACATAGAAATTTATCTATCCTGAAACAGCGAGGCGGATATGAGGTTGGAGCATCGCATTATAAATATATCGTATTCATTCATCTCGGCTGGTTCATCTCTATGATAGGGGAGTATTATCTCTGGGGAACACTTAGTTCTCTTTGGTTTATTTACGTGGGCATCTTCATATTTGCCCAAATTGGGCGTTATTGGGTTATTAGTACTTTAGGCATTTTTTGGAACACAAGAATTGTTGTTATACCCAATACATTACCCATAAAAAATGGTCCGTATCGCTTTCTTCGCCACCCGAATTACTTGATTGTGAAGGTCGAGTTACTTGTTTTTCCATTGATATTCAATCTTTTTTTTACAGCGATTGTGTTTGCAGTTTTAAATTATTTTATTTTAAAAATAAGAATTACAGAGGAAGAAAAAGTATTATCAAAAATACGTTAAATATTTAAAATAAAATGTTTAATAGTTTTATGATATATATCAGCTTTACTATTTTTCTCATGTCATTTATTTTTGGAATGGCTGTAAAAAAAAATCTTTTTAATACAGCAAAACTTCATTTCATGCATCATGTTTTTTTCTTTTTAGTGATTTCATCCGCAGCTTTAGCTGCCATGCAAATGCTATTTGATGGGACTCATGGGGCATGGTTTATGATTTTGATGGTGTTTTTATTGCTGGGAATGCGACTCTTTCTTGGACGAACGTCCCAACATTGGAAATATGCTACATTTTGCCTGATTGCGTATACTGCTTTAATGATTTTCTTATAAAAGAGGTATAAATGGATATTTTAGAAGCCATTCGTAATCGCCGAACAACGAATTCTCGGTTTGCCGACAAACCCATCAGTACGGAGCATTTGAAAACTATCCTTGAGTCGGCCAGCCACGCCCCGTCTCATTTCAATTCCCAGCCATGGCGATTTGTCTTGATTCAGGATAAAGAACGCCGAAACGAACTTGGGAAGATTGCAGGCGAGTCCATGCGATTGATGATGGCCGCTGGCAACTTTTGGAAGAGATATGTAAAATACTTCAGATTTTCAAAAGAAGAGATTGAGAAGTCAAAAGATGGCATTTATATTGATAATATGCCAACCGTCTTAAAGCCTTTTATTAAGTATATTTTTTCTGAAAAAGGCGGGGAAGTTATGAACAAGTTGCGAGTTCCGTATATTTTAGCGATTGATTCAAAGCGACTGGTTTCTTCATCACCGCTCATTTTGGGTGTGCTGTTATCCAAAGCTGAATACCGAAAAGAGGAGCTATCAGGCATGTATTGTATGCTTGCCTTGGGTATGGCGATAGAAAACATTTGGCTAACGGCCAATTCGCTCGGAATCGGGGTTCAGTTCATTTCTCTCCCGATGGAGGCTGGCGGTCAGCAATGGCAGAAATGTATTGATATGATAGATGCTCCGCCCGAATTTGAACTCATTGCCTTGTTTCGTCTGGGATACATTGACCCCGATATGAAGCGACCGACTATTGACTGGTCAAGTCCGCAACGCAAGAAACTAAGTGAGTTTTGCTTTGAGGAGCATTTTGGGAAGGGTTGGAATCCGTAAGCTCGATTGTTTAGGATGTTTTCATTGGTCAACATCATCGAAAAATAGAGCAAGGCAGACAAGAATCGGAAGCGGACAAAATAGCCCGCTTCCGATTCCATAATTCGTTACAAATTAAACTTTTGAAATCATGGCAACTTTAGAAAGCAACTTCCTCATGTGATTTAGTTGGATCATCACTTTTAGCATAAAAATAATATCCATTATCTTTACGTTCGTAAAAGTCAGCTTCTATTTCCGCAGTTTCCGACTTACCTGCTAAGAAATTGTTCGAAAATGTAAAAAAATAAGGGAATCGGTATAGATTGCAAGTTTTCAAGCCAGAAGACGATGCAACTCTATACAACAGACTTAACCGATTCCCAATGGAATCCGATCAAAAAATTCTTTGAGACTCAACGCAGACGAAAACATAAACCCAGAAAAGTCTGCAACGCCATATTTTATCTGCTCAAAACCGGTTGCCAATGGCGGATGCTCCCCAAATCCTTCGGGCGATGGTCAAGCCTGTATTATTACTTTGACCTTTGGAAACGCAACGGCTTATGGCAAAAGGTATTAGACGAACTGCGTTCAGTCCACCGTGAAAAACAAGGCCGTTCGGCTTGTCCGTCAGCGGCTTGCATAGACAGCCAGAGTGTCAAAACCACCCGACGAGGCGGGCAAAGGGGATTTGACGGATTCAAAAACATTAAAGGCCGCAAACGCCATATCATTGTTGATACCCAAGGTATTCTGCTCAGGGTGTTGGTTCATCGGGCAAATGTCCACGACAGTCAAGCCGTTTTGGATTTACGGATGCGTCTGAAAGACCGATTTCCGCGTCTGAAAACGATTTTTGCCGATGGTGGCTACCAAGGTCCGGTCGGCGGCTTTGTAGAAGCCGCATTTGGTTGGAAACTTGAAGTCGTTATGCATGGCAAAGACATTCAGGGGTTTAAAGTTCTTCCCAAGCGATGGGTGGTTGAGCGTTCTTTTGCATGGTTTGAAAGTTATCGCCGACTCAGTAAAGACTTTGAATTTCACCCGCTGACGAGTGAAACCATGATTCAACTTGCTTTTGTTCGCTTGCTTTTAAACCGATTATGATTTTCGAACAGTTTCTAATTCATAGACAACAACGTATGCACGCATAGGAGTATTGATTTAAGTTAGGAAAGGAATATTGAGTTTTGAACACAAGGCCAAAATATAAAAAGCACGTAACAAATTTGCAAGTTAGCTTTTAAACAACAAACCGTTACCATCAACATTGTTTCATAATGTTAATTATGTAAATCAAAATTATTTATTTTTCCAACAATTCAATTGGATTCTGGTAGGCTTTTGTTAATGCTGCAAGGTCTTGGAATAGTTTTTTTAGAATCCCCATAAAGGATTTATTTACTGCAAATTTCTTTCCGTAATCAGTCATTGCATAATTTAACCCGACATCTTTACCCAACTTTTCGCTTAAAAAATATTTATTTTCCATGATTTCGAGGTATAGATCTAACTCTGTTTTGTTTGGAAAATAATCATTAAATCTATTGGCTAACAGTTTTGATCTAATCGGCTCAAAGATATTGATGTACCAATCGACCGTCGCTTCCCGCAATGAAACTTCCCGCTTTAGCTTCTCGCTCAAATACCATTTGTGCTCGGCCAATTGTTTAAGAAGTACCTTTGAGTAAACAGCTTTTGAAAACCTGCCAAAGTGCCTTTCCGAATGAAAACCCGTAATGCGATCAAACTCAACTTGCGATCGGTATGTTGGGAGTTTATCTTCATATATTTGCTGGATGTAATCAATATCCCGCTCGGTAATCAGATGATCACGAACCATTCCTTTGCTTCTCAGGTCTTCATCAAACCACATCATGGATTCAAAGAAAAAATCAATATCTGCCGTAGCCATCGCTGATGACAGAGACTGGCGGACTTCAACCGTTTCGGCATCAGACAAAATGACTTCCAGTTTTCGCTTTTTTTGAAACGATGCAGTTGTAACTTTACGAAACTTAATTAGCAGGTTTTGCAAAGAGGCATCTCCCCAGTAAATATTTTTGGCATGAATTTGTGCAAAAAATTCTGCAATGACATCCCAGATCTCACTTTTTGCTTCCCACGTTAATCTCAAATTATATAACGTGGATTGCGGCAAAACGGATTCTGCTAAAACCGTTATAAGGTAAGCGGTTTTATCTGATTCATACATCCTGCCAACCTTCGTCGGCACTTCAATATTACCTGACGTTCGGATGATGACCCCAATCGGCTTAATGGTTTGAATATCCGATTGGGCGATTTTTTCGTAATTGTGGAGTTCTTTGTAGGCAAGGCGTTCGGTGGTTTCTTTAATGGCAAAACGGACTGTGCCACTACGGACAAAGACAACCGGATGGCGTGAGTTTCCGTGACGGATGGTGATGAGATTAACTTCGGGACTGCTCCACTCTTCAAGCGACTTGTGAAATGGTAACTTGGCTACCAAATCCAAGTACCGATCATCAATGTCATAAATGAGTTTATCGCGTCCCACAGTAGCCAAATTGGTTTGGATGAGGTCTCGTGAGTGAATATGCAAATTAACACGGATGCGTTTGTGGCTTGTTGTTTATGTAGTCAAGGATAGCTTGCTCAAAAAACACGACTCGTTCCGCATCGGTCATTTCAGGCATTTGGCGAATGGCTTTCCACTTTTCTGTCACCGGGTGGCTAATGCCTTGGACTTCCTGAAAATACCCCTTTGCTTCAAAAACCTTATAGAATCCGTGTGCAATGACATCGGTTTTCTCCTCTTTTTCTAACGCTTTACCCGTGTAAGTTTCTTCAAGACCAATGATAAAAAAAACGCTGTCGGTCGTCGGCAATTTACCGAATTTTTCCCGGAACTCGGCTGAAAACTTTTGCCACCGCTCGGCATGAGATACAGGCATGCTTAGTCTTTGAGATGCTTTTTGAAGTCGATGATGGGAATGTTAATGTATCCTTCTTCGGCGTCGCCAACAGGCTCAGTAAGTTTGTTGTGAAACAGCATGGCGGTATAGGCCGCGAAGATGGCATCTATCTCATCATCACTGAGAACAAGTTTAGAGGCGTGAGGAATATTTTTGATGAACTTGGAGAGTTTGTTCTGCGTCTTCTTACGGCTCTCAATTTCAGCTTTTTTCTCTTGAACATCGAAGCCAAGTCGAATTTTTGTGGCGTAGGGGTAAACTTCGATTAAGTCATACTTCGGGGAAAAAATTTTGCGAAGGGTTAAGGCACGAAACGTTAGTGCTGCAAGCATAGAAGTTGAGAATGTGGGAATTCCCAGCCGCATCATATCGCGGTCGCATTGTCTGCTGGCGTAAGTGCCGAACTTGCCTGTTGGAATGGACATTGGGGCGTCAAAACCAATAACTGCGGGCTTGTAATAATCAACGTAATTCAAAATCGCCACATCAGGCTTGACTTCATTGACGAAAATGAGTTCGCGGTTTTCCGAGATGGCTGCGATGCCCGTTGCATTATCTAATTTGGCGGCTAAGTCGACGCCAAAAAATATTTTACTTCTCTTCAAGGTACTGGCCTTTCCTTTTTACTACTGC
>Ga0364909_10251_pt1 | contig 16505 bp, 16 predicted proteins | sample SorcelJu500001C3_3_FD_206966 | JGI IMG/M metagenome (GOLD analysis project Ga0364909, IMG submission 206966) | Enriched cells from Trout Bog Lake Hypolimnion, Wisconsin, USA - BchlTB.June25.5000.01.C3 | ecosystem: Environmental > Aquatic > Freshwater > Lake > Hypolimnion/Profundal zone | place... | reverse complement strand
CAAAGGTACAAGCGAAATCATCATCAGGATTAACATGATGATACGAGTTTTAATTGGGAGCCCAAGTTCCATTCGAAAGAGGCGAGCAAACCAGGCGACGGCTTCAGCACAGACAACAGAGTCGCGGATTGCGTAGTGACAGAACGCGTATGGCTCTTCCTCAAGGAATTTATCCATTTCGGAATACCGGCGTTGTTCGATTTGTATTTTTTCGATGCCAATGATTTCACCAAGGCTAGCAAGACTGCTGGCATGAAGGCCCATTGTATCGACATAGTAGAGCGTCCTTGTATTGAGGATCGCAGGGCTGGATTTACCGAAACCTTTATAAGATTTCTTTTTTCCGTCAACATTCAGATTGAGAAGTTGTCGAATAAGTGTTTCCGGTAAAATGTTGGGATGTTTTTCAGTCCGAGTTCGATGAATCGTTAGGATGCAGTTGAAATATCCGTTTTTAACAGCATCAAGAGTTACCGACGGTACTTTTTGTCCAGGCTGAATTACCGTTTTAATTGCAGTCAGTATAAAAAATAGCAGATCTTCTTGAGCGTTGAAAACCGGCTTTATGTTGTTTTGAAGTGCTGAAATCGTACGACGGCGGTAATCTTGTTTCTCTTGTCGAGTTGGAAGTCGCATGATTCCATGCCACGTTTTGTCACGTTTGGGAACCAGAGGAAACTTTGGCGCTGTTATCAGTTTAAAGAGTTCTTCGGTATATTTCGAAACCTTAATGAGCTCGAGCTTGCGAGAGCAGACAAGATTGAAAGCTTCGTAGTCAGTTTTGCATTTAAGCAGTTGATCGATTTTTTTCTTATCAATCCATGAATACTCAGACTCTTCAAGAATACGATGGCATTCAACAAAATTATCTTCAGGATCGAATGAAAGTTCAGTTTTTTTATTATTGTTAGTAAATATCGATACAATTAAAGATTTAATCAACGCGATTTCAGCTATAGCGTAGTAGCACTCCCACGGATTTGCATGGCATGCATCAAGGAAATTGAGATTATTTAAATAATCTCTTTGGTTATGGAAACTCTCAATTAGCCATCCAGCTTCAGCTAGAGAGAAATGGGCAGCTAGATAAACCGATTTCGCGGTATTAGGTGTCGATTTAGCAATTATTTCAAGAAATTCCCTTTCAGGGAAGCGCTCGTTTGTAAGAATTATGATGCATTTTCTTTTGCCGTAGTGAGCAAAGTAGAATTGATGCGAGATCAGCGTAGCCTTTAGTTCATTTTTATCCGGCTGGACATATTCAACGTCATAACCAACATAGCAGCGAGTTTTCTCTGCCCTTCGAAGTTTGGTTTGGCGCTCACGCTCTTGCCGCCTTAACATTCCCAGTCGAAACTTGCCCCAATGCATCAACAGGCAGATATGTAACCTCAACGCCCCTCTGTTCAAGTGAATGACAAGCATTCAGGACGGAATGGTGTTCGATTGCAGAGGTAATAATGTGCATCGGCTCATTGCGGTAAGTATCAGCGGCACATCTAATCACCCAACTGTTCGCTTCCGAACCACCAGAGGTGAAGGTGATTTCTGATGGCTCAGCACCAATGGCAACCGCGACTTGTTTCCGAGCAAGTTCAACGGCGCGTTTGGCTTTTGCCCCAAGTGAATACTGGCTGGATGCGTTGCCGTATTGATCGCGCAGAAACGGAAGCATCTTCTCAAAGACGCTGTCGGATATTTTCGTTGTCGCCGCGTTGTCAACGTAAATCACGGTTTCGCCTTCTCAGAATAGTGTGCAGCCTTGCTCTTTAAACTCCTCGATCTTCGCGAGCAGGAACTCGGTATCGACTTCCAAATACTCGGCGAGGCAATCAAGGCAATAGAACCGCTTTGAATCCTTGTCGAGCAGTTTCTTGGTCAGCCCGATTTCGTTTTTCCTTAGGGCTTTTTTCCCGCAGATATAGCAGCATTTTGTCTCCACACAATTACCCCACTTCTTCGGGGTCTGGTCTGACGCTGAACGTAGGGATGTCTTTCCCGCGATACTCCACATCAAGCATTCCCAACTGGTACTTGATCGTATCCCTCATCTTTCGCGCCCTATCGAGGCAATAACGCTTGAACTCTCGTGCGGTTATGTCATTTGCGCTTCGAACATGTGGGAACAGCAGTTTCAGGTAAGCTGTGGCAATACGTTTGACCGCCTCGGTGTCACGGGTATCTGCCGCTTCAGGGACTTCGATGAATTCATCCACAATGGCGCGGTAACTCATATCATCGCGCAATTCGTGCATAATCGAGCAGAAGTATTCCGAATTTAACGCCCAACCCGCAATCTTGAGGTCGTCGTTCATTCTGGGGATATTCCACCCTTTGATGAAGCCGTGGAAACGCTCAATCAAAGCCGATTCGTGGAACACGGACGGCAGTTCCTTAAACATATTTCCAAAGCCGTCCACATGTCTTGTTGCACGGCATCACTATCCGTGATCATATAGTCGCTACAATGTGGACACTTGATGTTATATGGATTCAAAGGATCTGTATCATGGAAGGTCCAGTATCCGCCTAACTTCCAAAGGCGTGTCCCACAGCCCCCGCTGAAATTCCAAACTATCATCTGCTGGCAGTCTTTGCACCAAACTGCGTTGCTGTTAACATATTGTGACCTCCTAACTTCAGCTAAAGGACTCTCTGACATTTCGAATCCCCCGCAGGCTGGACAAATCCGAGGATACCGAGGCGGGCGATCTTCGTTGGCATAAGCTCCAAGAGTGTCATCTAGGCTTAAATACAAGTGCATTGTGATCAGTCTGGCAAGATGATCAGTTGCACCTGGCCTCAGTAACACTGCACCATGACGATGGCCGGGGTGCCCTTGATCCCATGTTGGGCGTGTTTGTGGAACTGCTGTAAAATGCGAACCACCATAGTGGCAAAACCGCTTCCAGTCCTTCGTTGATTCCGTATCCCATCCAGGGTGAATTACAAATACTCTATTATGAGCCCCTTCATCATAGCCACGTTTAGCTATCAGTTCTTGCAACTCACCGGAGAGAGTCACTCCATCTTCCGCCGAAAAGATGGGGGCAAACCTCTTGCATTTCGCGTCAAGAACCAACTTGGGGTAATATTTTACATCAAGCAAAGACTCGGAGTTAACCGTAGATTTGACTGTAAGAACAAAATCAGGAATTCGATCCGGCTGTCCCTGTTGCTGAATCTTCGGCTGATACTCCAAGAGGACATCACGTTGAATTTGTAGTCCCTCGAACCGGATGGCCAGTGTCGCTTTAGAGCGCCACTCCGAGGCTAATCGTTCGAGCAAATTATCTCGAAAATTTGGCTCCGGTATTAATTTAAATTGTTCACGGAGCACACGAATAATCTTCAGCAGACACCACCGCTCATAGACCATCGGCAAGTCGAGAATACCCACTTCATCAAGGCGGAAAAGCTGGTCAAGCTTGGAAGTATCGAGATTGGCTGCGTCCATTGCCCGCCGATACGCAGCCAACGTGCCACGATAATTTGGATTTTGCACATAAGTCATCGAACCGGAAAACGTCAGTCTCAAGCTCTGAGAGATTCCTAGCACCTTTGCGCGATTGATTAGCTGAGCCGCCTGCATTATCAACGGTTCCAACTCGATGCTTTTTTTGTTCCAGCGGTTTTGATCCTCGTGAAAACGGTGCTGTTGCATCATTTCGGCTTCCCAATCGCGATGCTGCTCGTCCTTCTCTTTCTTTTTGAGTTCGCGCCAAAAGTCATTTTTTTCTAGCGTGACCTGCTCTCTCTTGAGGGAGGTGATGTGGCCCGCGATCTTCGGCTCTAACGATGATTTAAGTTGAAACATCTGAAGGAGTTGCCTCCTTTTAAAAATTCGACCACCTTTAGAATGAAAATCCGGAAGCAGCCTACGTGTAGCGCGGATAGTATAGATTTCTCTCCTCACGAAAACCAAATTAATCGCGTCGATATCGTGATTGAATATAAGCCTGAAATTTTCTTGTTCAGCTGGTTCCTGCCCTTGAATGCTAAGGAGTTCTGACCAGCATCCAACACTTCCGTCGCGCCACTGTTCTACATCGCTCGTAAGTTTAATTTCAAATGTATAGGTATTGGCAGATTCGGGTGACTGATCACTAAGCAAAAGAGCTTTTGCAATACTAATTGCGCTTAATCGTTCTTGCAGTTCAGCAATCTCCTGGCGCAGCCGTTCAGGATCGACCTTAGTCCTGCCTTCGATTAGCTTCAGATAGTCGGCGCGCCCTTTCGCATCATCAGCACGCCTCTTGAAATCATCAGCAGCGCCTTGTGCAGCATTGTATAGGGCCTGCAAGGACCGGAACAGGCGCGATGTCATCGCCAGCAGTTGTCGGTTTTCTATAGTATTAAACGTTGGGGCATGGCCACGGCCTGTGATGTGTCGAGGTAACCCGCGCAACGCAAGTTCCTGGAAAGTCCTTGTTGTCGGGCGCACCCGTGACAATAGTTGCTGCTCCTGTCGTTCCCTCAGCTCTCGATGAGGTTGATCGAGTGCTCGATTAGCATGACGGATGTGGTCGCGCACTGCTTCAAGGAATTCTTCGCTTAGACCTCCTTCCGGTCGGCAATCTGTTGCGGTTGCTGGGCTCCTAGGGTCTAGGATAAGCTGCCATAATCCATTGCGGAACTCATCAAGCAGTGTTTCGAATTCAGTCTCGGTGAATCCTGGAGCGGCGACCCATAGACGTACGGCGTCCTGGCCTAACCAAAGGTGCGCTTCACCCGCATGCCTACACAAAGGCGCGTCATAGTATCCACCATCCTCGACCTTTTTCCAATTGCCTTTTTCGATCCACCAGGTGCGCCCGTCACCACCCTTGACCGGACTAAGCTCACACCGATTTCCGTCGGCAAGTACTAATTCCGGAGGCGAAACCAAGTCAGGTGCAGAAACGGCTATCTGGCCTTGCCGTTGGGGGCTGACTTCCGGATAAGCAGTAACTTCAGCACGGTATTTTTTTTCTCCATCATCAAGGAGGGGAATCGGTGCCTGGGCTGTTTCAAGGTCCAAGCACACATCCTTGGAAGCCCAGCGAACCCGTACTATACGAATCTCGAATTGTGATTCGCTTGCCATCAGGTCCAGTAGTTAAAGATATTATGATTGGCTTTAGCCCTGTCGATCAGGTCGGCCAACTCCGTCTTTGCGCTGAACATCTCAAGGTCCGGTAGCTTTCCTGTAATTTCCCTATAAAATGCTTCAAGGACAGCCGTACAATCGTTTTCAGTACGACCACGCGGTTTCTTGGTCCCATCGAACGAGAAACGCGGTAACAACTTTTGACGGAGCAGATTGTTGAGGGCTATTTGGTCGACGGAGTCGGCTGACGTCACCTCGCTGAGTTGATTTCTATAAAGAATAGATTGGCGTATTGTACGAACACCAATTTCGATACCGATCGGAGTGAGGTACAGTTTGGCCCATTCTGAGATTATTTCCACAAGTTCATCCTTGGAATCGGGATCAAAGGAAGGGTAATCAACACGCTTTGGGAACTCTTCAGTCGGAATACAAATTCCCGTTTTCGGGAGATCGTATCCCTTCACCTCGTTAGCTACGAGCGACCAATAATTGAGCGGACTCTCAAACTGGAGCACATGGGCACGATCAAGGACCTTTGGTGACAAGAAATGTGTCGTATCATCCATGTTCACCGCACCGACGAAGCGAACGTTGCTTGGAATTTTCAACCTGGAAGGAACGCTCAACACACCACCAACCATGCGTCGCAGACGAGCGTGGAGCTGAAGCATTGACTCACCGTTCTCGATGCCGAGCATTTTTTTCAGTTGCCTCATAACATCTTCGGCCTTCAGAAAATCACCCAGAGAGTCAAGTTTCAGGCCCTGTGCAACATTGGTCAAGGTTTCGACGAACAGACGGAACTCACTGAGAACGTTTCCAGCTTCTTCATCAGAATAAAGGGGAATCGTTGGCGTTTTGGCCCGTTCTTCCAATGCGGAAAGAAAGTCGGCGAAGTAATATTCAACCCGTGCCAGGTTCATTTCATCAAGACAGATAATGTGCAAATGGTCGGGATCTCTTTTGGCGGCAATCACCGCATCCAAAAAAGGTGTTGTCAGATAGGACCGCTGCAGAGGGTTGTAATAACCGGTGAGGTCTTCAGAACTAGTCCAGTTGGGCTTGACAGCGATTATATGGGCAACATTGCCGGTGGCATCGGCGAAAGACTTCACGAGATTGGTCTTACCGGAGCCGGATAGGCCGGAGAGTATTATCAGGTCACCAGTGCATATCAATGCAAAAAAATTTTCCAACAGCGCTCTTGGATAGACAATATTTTTGCCATAGAGATAATGCTGGATGTGTGTAATTGCCTCAGATCGGGCGCCTGGCATTTTATCAATGATTGGCCAATTCATTGTTTCATCACGCTGGGTCCGATTTCCAGGAAAGAGAGCATCCATTTGCGTTTGGGTGATGAATTCAAGTTGTACTAGACGTTCCGCTTTGCTACGAACATAGTCACGCAATTCATCTGTCTGGCTTCGAAGCTTCCTATCTTCAATGTTATACCTCGATCGCATATCATCGATTGTTTCTCGGAGTTGACTAAGCTCCTGACCATATAGCTCTTTCTGCAGGTCAAAATTGCTTTCAAGATCAGCTGTACGTTTTTCTATTTCTTCATCAAGCAGCTGTCTCTTATTTTCCATTTCAGTCAAAATATTGTCACGCTCGATCTTTGCCGACGTGAGTTGCTCTGCCAATTCTAGGGATTCCTGATGTTTAGATGCAACATCCTTGTCTGTTTCTGCGTTGCGGGTTTTGAGTTCAACAGCCTGATTCTGGAGTTTTTCAATGACCTCTTCAATCTCCCGGTGTTCTTGGCCTAATGCGAACTGTTTTTGTTCCACATAGTTTTGATATAGCGATTCGTCCAGATCGATACTTCCGTCCACACGTTTATAGACATACTCTGGGGGAATCCGTTGTAGAACTTTAAGGGTATTTCGTCCTATATCGACCAATAGGGGGTTACCTTGCTTGTCACGTTCTTTCGAATTCGACAGTCTGAATTTAGCTGTTACGTATTGCCCTTCTTCTACTCCTTGCTGGATCTCTGAACCAATGAATACCCCCGCTTGGTCAAGTGGCTTAACGCGTGAAAGGTCGAATAAAGGATATTCCAACCGGGTCCCGTGCGTGTCTGTCACCTCAATCAGTTTCCAAAATGAGCCCTGAAGCGTGAGTTTGCCCACAATCTCCGGCGACTTCAGCGACCATTGTTGCATTAGGTACATCAAACGTTGTTTGTCGCTTAACTCGTTTATTTGCTCGATTGTCTTATATTCAGGTTTCGGATCTTCCATACTAATTTATCTCCACGGCACATGGGGTGAGAGAAGCACCACTCACCCAGACCACTCGTCATCATAGTGTTGTTTAATTGCAGATTCGAATTGCCTTGCGGAGGACGTGACAGTCCACGCACTTGCCGCCCCCTCCACTACGCATTGGACAAGACAAATAACCATTTCGAATACCATGCAGTCACAGATTAAGCTTATATATTCCCGGCCGACGACAGACAACAGTCGAATTCGCGATTAAACAACACTCCGCTCCAAGGGAGACAATCACCTTGCAAGAGCAAAAAAGGTCTGCTATCTCATCCAAAAGAGATTTTTTTTCAAAACAACGCCGTATTGAAAAGGAGAGAATATGAACAAAGGTGAGTTGGTAGATAAAGTGGCCAAAGAATGTGAATTAGGCAAAGCAGCCGCCGAACAGGTTCTGGCTAGTATCTTCGGTGCAATCTCGGACGCAATGGCTGCCGGTGAAAAGGTTACGTTGCTCGGCTTTGGTACCTTCTCGGTATCAGAACGAGCCGCTCGTGAAGGGCGCAATCCTCAGTCCGGCAAAACTATCAACATTCCGGCAAAAAAGGTCGTTAAGTTCAAGGCCGGTACCAAACTGACTGATTTGGTAAAATAGCCAGCCATCCCAACTTTATCCTGCAATATGATCAATGGCTTCGCCTTTAGATATTAATTGGTAATTTTTATGTGAAGATTTCATTTTTCATTAATGATTCATAAATAACCAAAGTTCAAAGAAGCGCTTGAAAAAATTGACTGGAGATTAACGAGTTCGTTTGTTATTTGGCAACACAGGGTACGGAAGCTATACTCGGCGTGCGAGAAAAATTGACATTCGACAGTTTTGGTGCCGAGGTTGTCAACAAATTTAATGCATAAAATAAAAAGATGTTATGGCTAGAAAAGAAAAAGGTTTTCACGAATATCTGATAGCAGATGCGCCGTTTCATATTTCTCAGTCTGAGTATATTAATAGTCCAGCGACGGCATTTTTAAGTTATACCTCAGACGCAAAGGACGCAATTGGACATTGTGTTAGAAAATTTAAGAATTCAAGCGGAAGTCTTAGTAGACAATCAACAGTAAGTATGCAGCATATACTTTCATCGATGCTTCCATCCGTCATGGGGCATTTTGAAACATTTCAAAAATATTTATTTGCTGGCATATTTGAAAATACAAGTTTTCTTAAAGATTTTAGCATTAATAACTTTTTCCAAAAGTTAACAGGCGGCAAGATGTCAATAGACATCATTAGGCTCTCAGCATACCGTGGATATACCGCTCCAGTCGGAATGCTTCTTGCCGACAATTTAAGCGGATGGCATGATCCTGATATTGTAAATAAATATTTTCATGCATTTGGTCTAAACTCCACATTATTCTCTAATGACGATTGTAAGAAGTTAAAAATTTTATGGCAATTACGCCATTCTATCGTCCATACAGGATGTACTATTACGCACCCTGACGCACAGAAGGTACCAGAATTACAGCAACTAGGTGGAAAAAATATTGTTTTCGAAAGCCAATTCATATTTGAGGTCGCAAGGAAAATGCATCCTCTCATTGAACTTTCAACACATCGAATGAAAACTTCATTTGATGCAAACATGATTCAAGGAATAGGTAAAAAAGATAAAAAGCGTATTGATAAACTTTTTGAGGTTAAATCGAGAACAGCCATTTGGCTAACGAATCCAACTTAGCAAGTGCTTCTGATCGGTTAACTATTGAATTTCAGATTATTTCCGCAGCCCAAATTGCCGAAAAATCGACTGATGCATCCGGCCGATAATGTCACCCAGATGAAGAATCGGTTGAAAACCAGAGATGTCGAGCCCTCTACGCAAGACGAAAAACACTGTTGAACCGGTTTTCGGCAGCATAAAAGCAGTAATGGGATTCCGCCAGTTCCTTCTCCGAGGAGAGGAGTCCGGTCAGAAAAGAGTGGAATCTGGTCTGTATAGCCTGGAACCTGAAACGGTTGCATGCCTTAAGAGCATAAAACCGTCCGGAAAAGCTCTGCTCGCCTCGAATTGACACCATCCCGACCGGGTAAGGATCGAAAAACTACAAAGACCCGTGAGGGTTCAACGTTTGCCCTTTTATTGCCTTTCGATCAAAGTGTCGAATAGTCCGATAAGAGCTGTATAAACAAGAGATCGAAGCCGAATATGTTCCACCCAACGGTGACGACGCGGCGAGAGAGAGACATTCCGGTTGTGTGTTTTTATATGCAACCACTACAGAACGAAAGCAACTATCTGAAATTACAGTATCGATATAAAGATCCGTTCCAATAACGGATTAGATTAGAGACAAGAGAACGTACGCAACCTGATAAGGATTTTCTTGGACAATTTACTTCTCGGCATTTTCGCGATTCTTTTGTTGCTGCACGCTTTCTCAAAAATAAGCGGCTTCAAATTGTTGAGCTCCATCCTGATCGTTCCAACGGGGATCATCTTTCTGGTTTTGCTGATTCTATTTGGTATGCGCTTTTGGTCATGACACAAGTCGGATCAGGCAGAGGTAACTGAGTATGCTCGATGAATGGTTAATGCGACAAATAGCACTGAGGAATTTTGGTGCCATCTACACACAGGTTGCCAGAGACAATTCACTCTGCATGTTTCGCGGCACCATAGCAGATGCTATTTATAAAGAGATTGACGATCCCGGTGGTGACCGTGAATTTTGTTTAAGTACACTAAGGGCAATGCTGGATAGAGGTTGGCAGTGGAGCAATACACGAAAAGACATTCATCGGCTGTTACCTTTGCACTGCCAATTGGAGAGATTGGGCGTACCTGGTGCGGAAAGGAAACGATATTATGATTCAGCTACTTGCGTCACGGCGGCGAGCACCTGGGGTAGTGACATGACAGTAAATGACTTTCAGGCGTTGCTAAGGAGCGGTCGGAGATCATCAGTTCCGCTTGGTTTGTAGTCAATTCAATTCCCAGATCCACAATCGAATTCAGCATCAATAATTCTAAAAAATACCTGTACTTGGGCACCGGGATTCATTAAAAATACATCAGGAGGTACCCCACAAGTACCCCACAAACCAGTTAAACGTAAAATAAAGCGCTGCCGGTAAAATACTTAAAAATCAACAACTTGTCAAAACAAGACTAGGGTGTACCACTTCCATGCACCCCCCCTGCCCTTTCCAGGAACAAAACCTTTACAGCAACTCGCCACTACCTCACACAACAAAATATAGAATTTCTTTCCGACTTGCACTGCCGGAGAAATTATGATCATTCCGGTATTTAGGTTTAGGATAGAGCCCCCGTCTTTTTTTGGATTGAACACTTCGTATCACCACCGTCAGTAGTTGAATTAACCTCCCAGGGGAAGATCAATTCCTGATGCGCCCTTCTTGAACGATCTAGAAGATAAAATAATAAGTATATTTCATATTCACAAAATATAGGTATTTACTATATTTTCTCTATCTCTGAAGCTTGGTAAGTAATTATGGTGGGATTCCGCTACGGCCTCGAATCTGCTGTACTTCGCTTTGTCGCTCAAGAAAATATTGAGAAGGAAGGTTACGGTAGACACTTAAGATTGTTCAAATAAGCGCTAATGGAATCCTTAGCTAACCCACATCCCAACTACTTGTATAAAGCAGTAAGGTGTAGAAATGGGTACATGTCGTGCCCGATTAGATCGTCAATCTAAACGCAAGGAGAAAGTCCCAATGAAGAAAATTTTACGTTCTTTAGTAGCAATGACTTTTGTATTCTGTTTCTTGCAGACATCAGGCTTAGCCAAAGCCGCCGACATGGACAAAGGCATGCCGATGGATAACGGTAAGATGTCGATGGACAAAGGCATGACGCCGGAAAAAAGCGGTATGATGGCGGATAATGACATGATGATGGGTAACGCTAAGATGATGATGGATAATGGCAAGATGATGATGGATAACGGCAAAATGATGATGGACAAAGGCATGCAAAAAGAAGGTAAGATGATGATGAAAGACGGCAAGACCATGATGAAACACGGTGAAATGATGATGAAAAAATGTGAGATGATGGAAAAAAAAGACATGAAAAGCGGCACGATGAAGCAATAAATCTAACGGGCTGCGAACAATCAGGAGGGCTGCAGAATAGCCCAGTCCTCCTGGTTTATTCAGGTTGAGATGCAATGGAAGGAGAGTGGGCAAGCTAATGCCCAGCTGCGACTTAAGGCAGCCTAATTCGCAGGAGTTTCACATGTCATCCAGAACAGGCCGGTTTATTGCCCTCTCTATTCTCACCCTCTGTCTCACCGCTCTATCACTGCTGGTCACTACTTATTCCGTTGCTAGTGCAGGCTTACCAGAAACCCATGAAATAGCCACGCGACAGCCTTTCGAGATTCTCATTAAGCATCTCATAAAATCAATTGCCGACAACAAGATGGGCTTGATCGCTCAGGCCAGCGCCAGTCGTGGCGCCGCTAGCCGGGGCATAAAAATTCCAGGCAACATGGTACTCATGGTATTTCGAAATGATTTTGCAGTCCGAATGCTCAATGCCAGTATTCCCGCCGGATTTGAAGCACCGTTACGGATTTATGTCACCGAAAATGAGGATGGTTCAGCCACCGTTAGCTATCGTTCTCCGACTGCCGTATTTTCTCCTTACCGAAATAGTGAGCTTGATGCGTTAGCTGCGGAACTGGATCCAATTCTTAAACGCATCGTTAATGATGCGGTGAAAGCTCAATAGATTCGCACAACCGCTGAGGCTGGGATTTGTCTACTTTCCGAAAGCAGCCAAACCAATTTCTGATGAAATGATTACTAACCAATTTCCAGCTGCAATCAAGCTAACTAGATCGTAAGGCATTACCTACAACCCTTCATGAAATTTACCGTTAAACTTTTTTCAAATGAGGATACGCCACATGGCAACTTCACGCGGAAATCAGTTAGCCCAAGACATCCGACAGAAAGTAACAGCTCTGAAGCAGGTATGCCAAGGAGTGGATGAGAATCTAGCCTCGCGCGCACCGAGGGACAGATGGTCACCCAAGCAGATACTTTCCCACTTGTGCGGTCCTGAGGGCGTGGGACATCTGCCGATCCTAAAGGCTTTTGTAGATAGCGATATTCCTATGATTGATCTGGACACCGAGAATCCGTTCTTTACCGAAAATCGGGCACGCATGAGCTTCCTCGAACTTGTTGCTGAGTGCGAGAGGAATTATCAAAATATTGCCCACTTCGCTGAAAAATTAACCGAGGAACAACTGGGAAGGAAAGCGCATATCCCAAAGATGAAAGATTCTCCGCTGGGCGAATACCCAACTCTCGAAGGGATGATCAATGGACTGGGAGAGTACCACGTCCAGTTTCACATCGACCACTTAGTCGAGATCATTGCTTTTCTTTCAAATGGATGATGTCGGAATTTTTCGGACACTGCAGTAGCCATTGAGCAAGGCCAGCCCGCCCCTGAACAGTAATGCTATACTGAACGGTATTCCGCCGCGCCAACGAGTAAGGAAATAGCAGGATAATTTCGAACAATAAAATTTTGGACAACAAAGGAGAAACCCAATGCCAAAGATCGTTCGCTTTTATGAAACAGGAGGAGCAGAGGTACTCAAGATCGAGGATCTGCCACTTATGGAGCCTGGTGAGGGCGAAGTGCGACTGACGGTCGAGGCCATTGGCATAAACCGTGCTGAGGTAATGTTTCGCCAGGGACAGTATCTTGAGACCCCACAGCTACCATCACGACTAGGCTATGAAGCAGCAGGCGTCGTAGACGCTGTAGGGCCAGGCACAACCGGCATCAAAGTTGGCGACAGAGTGAGCACCATCCCCTCCTTTTCAATTGGTGCCTATGGAGTCTACGGTGAAAGCGCTATCGTTCCAGCCTACGCTGTAGCGCAGTATCCCAAGAATCTATCCTCAATCGAAGGCGCAGCTATCTGGATGCAGTTTTTAACGGCTTTCGGTGCACTTATTGAATTCGGTCGATTGCAAAAAAACACCTACGTCCTGACCACTGCTGCGAGTAGCAGTGTGGGGCTGGCCGCGATTCAGATCGCAAAGTCTGTCGGTGCGCATGTCATCGCAGCTACTCGCGGTGCCGGAAAGAAATCGTTTCTCATGGAAGCAGGAGCAGATCACGTTATAGCGACTGATGAAGAAGACCTGGTTGAAAGCGTGAAGACGATAACCTCAGGGAAAGGTGTCAGCTTGGTCTTTGATCCGGTTGCTGGGCCTTTACGTCAAAACTTGCCGATGCTGCAGCTTCTGGTGCGACTATTTTCGAATATGGTGCATTATCGCCGGAACCTACTACCTACCCTTTGTTCTCAGCGCTAGCCAAAGGCCTAACCGTGCGTGGGTATACCCTGTTTGAAATTGTAAAGAATCCCGAGCGACTGGCCCGTGGTAAACAATTCATTTACAGCGGCCTCGAATCCGGTTTTCTAAAACCCATCATTGACCGCACGTTCCCACTGGAACAGATTGTTGACGCCCACCGATACATGGAATCCAACCAACAAAAAGGCAAGATTGTCGTTACGGTTTGAACAACTTGTGATTGAACAGCTCGATCAGTTGGCACTCTTTCATCGGTTATCCTGCAAAGGATCAGAAATCAGGAGAATTATCCATGTTTTCTCTTATGGATGCACGCAATATCGCTGTTCAGATTGAGCAGAATGGGGAAGAAACCTATCGTCGGGCCGCCGGTCAAGCCAGGGACCCTGAACTGGCTCGTATCTTCAGCTGGATGGCTGATGAAGAGAAAAATCACGGCGTGCTCTTCACCACCATCATCCCAGACAGAACGCCAACCACCGAGCAAGCGGAGCTTGAAGCCATGGGCCGTTCTCTGCTTCAGGACATCGTCCGCAACCAGACATTCTCGCTGGAGCAGCAGCGGCTAGGCAAGGCCACAAGCCTGGAAGACCTGCTGCTTCAATCCATCGAATTCGAGACGGACACCATTGGGTTTTACGAATTCCTGGCCGGTTTCCTTGACGACCCGGAAGCTATCATCCAACTCAACGGCATCATCGAACAGGAACGTGGACACGTGCGGCAATTTGAGCAGATGCGGATCGAGGCAAAACGACGATCCGCCGCATTTTCACCTAATGAACGATGATTGGTATACTTCTTGAAATTTGAGGTAAATCTCACTAATTTCAAGCCGTTATGGAGCATTTACTATCGGTAGCCGTTGGCCTTGCCTTTGATTTGGTGGCGTCCGAAAACGACATTGCCATGGAAGATCTATCTCACTATAGACATACTAGCTCTTAGCTGGGTTGATCCTTATATCGATGGAATTTTCTCGTGCTATCAATGAGTACTTCAAGCCGCTTAAAAAAACTATAAAACTGGGACATGAATGGGCAAGACTAGGCTCGAAGCCTTCAGCGATGGAGTGATTGCCATTATTATCACTATCATGGTGTTAGAGCTGAAAGTACCCCGTGGCGAGAGCATTGAGGCTCTTGTGCCATTGATCCCTGTATTCTTAAGTTACGTGTTAAGTTTTGTCTATGTTGGCATTTATTGGAACAACCATCACCATATGCTGCATGCGAGCCACAAAGTGACCGGATCGATTCTGTGGGCAAACCTACATCTATTGTTCTGGCTCTCCTTGTTTCCTTTTGTTACAGGTTGGATGGGTGAGAATTACTATGCTGCAGTACCATCAGCCATTTATGGTGCAGTTCTGCTAATGGCCGCTGTCGCGTACTGGATACTGCAACAAATGATTATCGCGTCACAAGGGCGTGACTCCCTCTTGAAGGAGGCTATAGGCAGTGACTGGAAAGGAAAGCTATCGCCCTTAATATACCTCATCGCCATACCGGCGGCATTCTGGTCCCAATGGATTTCACAAGGACTCTATGTATTGGTTGCACTCATCTGGCTTGTGCCTGATCGACGCATCGAGAATGCTCTTGTAGGCAAAGAAACATAACCAATCGACCTCGTAAAGGAGACCAGAAAATGTCAAATAAATATGCCAATGTTTCAGGTGCAATCTTCGGTTTGGTTGCAATTCTTCAGGCGGTGCGTGCCATAAACCACTGGCCTGCGCAAATCGGAACTTTAGAAGTACCGGTTTGGGCTTCATGGATTGCTATGGTTGCTGCGGGCAGTCTTTGCGCGTGGGCATTCCGTTCTCAGGGAAAATAGTATCGGCACCCCAAAAAGCTATACGCGCTTCAATATGGATGTATCGATGAGGTTAGGTTTGCTGTTCTTGAGAATAACGGAAGCTTGAGTGTGATCGGCCACGATCATAAATCCGATTTCAACAATAAAAACGCAGAAATTTCATCGTAGCATCGCTTTTAACAGGACAAAAAGCAACAGTATACCCGGTATGCGAAAAAAACGGACCTTCGACCGCTTTTAGCTGCGGTAGGTGCAATTGATTATTGATGCATCAAATTGACGGCTTAGAGGAGCGCAGGATCGTAAATCCCTCTCAGGAAGATAAGTTAAAAGCTCATGAATCAGATTCTCCGCGAGGAGAATTGCCTCCATTGCCATAATTTTTATAAGCTGCCGGAGGCGCATTATGCGTAGAACTGAACGCGAAATCTTGAACTCAGAATTTATGCACCAGGTACTCCGGGACGCAACGGAAATATACATTGCTCTCAATACCGGTGCGGCTCCATACATACTCCCGGTGAATTATATCTTCCTAAATGGAAGCATTTTTTTTCATTGTGCCCTGGAAGGCCGAAAGCTGGATCTGCTACGGGCAGACCCACGTATCGGCTTTTCAGTGGCCGTAGATATCAAGGTGGAGAAGACTACTACCCCCTATCGTAGCGTGTGTGGCACAGGAGTTGGGGAGCCGGTAGACGATCCCAAACTGAAAAACGAAGTTCTCAAAGCCTTCGCAGCTCGATACAACGCACCGTGCGTCTTTCCTGTGTCTGCTGCAAAATTTGCTAATACTGGAATCGTCCGTATCCGAATTGAAACTCTCACAGGGAAACATTCCCGCCCTGACGAGGGTCCGAGACCTGTTCCACATTTCGAGAGATAAGATCTAGCAAATACAGCAGGCAGTAACATCTATTGGGTGAACGGGAGAGCTATACCAGGTACGCGAAAAAAACTGACATTCGGCCGCTTCTGGCAC
>Ga0364909_10250_pt1 | contig 16666 bp, 18 predicted proteins | sample SorcelJu500001C3_3_FD_206966 | JGI IMG/M metagenome (GOLD analysis project Ga0364909, IMG submission 206966) | Enriched cells from Trout Bog Lake Hypolimnion, Wisconsin, USA - BchlTB.June25.5000.01.C3 | ecosystem: Environmental > Aquatic > Freshwater > Lake > Hypolimnion/Profundal zone | place... | reverse complement strand
GCTCGGCTTCCTTGTCGGACGGGGCGGCAATGACAGGGGCAGGGGGGACAGGATCCAACGGCTTGATGAATAGCTGCTGGGCAGGCAGAGGTGACTTTGGAGCGGACAGGAAGAGCGCTTCGTGGTTGGGATGAAAAAAAAGCAGGAGAAAGAGGGCCAAAGCCAAAAGACCGGCCAGCAGCCACAGCAACCGTTGCCACCGGTCCCTGGCTGTGGTGGGGATGCCCATTGCCCAGGTCTCGTCTGCAGGCGGCGCTGCAGGCGGCGCTGCAGGCGGCGCAATCAACTGTGGGACAGCTTGCAGACCTTCCGGTTTCCGCTGATCAGTTTTGCCAGCCATGCGGGCGAGAAGGGCCTCAGCGCCTGCCAGGACTTGCTTATCCTCAGCTATACCGGGCACATCAATAGCAAGCTGTTCAATGTCCCGATACAACTTTTCAGCCAGATGGCTCTGCCCCTTTTCGGTGTAGTCCCGGGCCTGCTGCTGCATTTTTTTGACTTGAGTCAGGACATTTGACAATTCCTGCTCCAGCGCAATTTTTTCCCTCTCCTCGATCTCAGCGCCCAGCTGGCGATAGAGAAATCGGGCCTCAAAAATCCGTTTTTCCCTGAGCCTGGAACGGATCAGAGCGGAGGGATTCTCAACAGGGAGCTCAAGCTTGCTGGCAGGCATTGGCATGCAACCGTTAAAAAAGGGCTTTCAACACCACATAAACGACCAGCCCCGTACCTACGGAGCCGTACAGCAGTAGTCAGGGAAGGCAATCTCCGCGTGACCGTTTGAACAGAACCGTAGAGGTGGCGATCCCGGCGAGGACCGCCACCCCGATCAAAAGCAGTTCTTTCATATCTTTTTCCCCGGAGGGAAAAATTCATCCCCGTATTTTCGCATCTTTTTTCTTGCGTAACCGAATGGCTTTCGGGGTGATCTCCACCAGTTCGTCGTCATTGATATATGATATGCAATCTTCAAGGCTCATGTCAACGGGGGGAACCAGCACGACCGCCTCATCCGAGCCGGAGGCCCGCATGTTGGTCAGTTTTTTCCCCTTGGCCGGGTTGACGATCAGATCAGCCGGACGGCAGTGCTCGCCGATGATCATGCCCGGATAGGCGTCGACGCCCGGCCCGACAAAAAGCTTGCCCCGATCCTGGAGATTGAACAGGGCATAGGCCACAGTGGTGCTGGGTTCTTTGACAATGATCACCCCGTTGGTGCGATTCTGGATATCCCCGGCATAGGGACCCCATTCGGCGAAAATATAGTTCATGACGCCCATACCGCGGGTGTCGGTCATGAAGGCCGAACGATAGCCGAGCAGGCCCCGGGTGGGCACCTTGAATTTCATCCGGGTCATCGATTTTTCCACCTGCATATCGAGCAGTACCCCTTTCAGCTTGCCCAATTTTTCAATAACCACTCCTTGATACTGCTCATCGACATCCACCGACAGCTCTTCATAGGGTTCCATGGTCTTGCCGTCGACCTGCCGCATGATCACTTCGGGCTTGGTCACCTGAAGCTCGTAGTCTTCCCGACGCATCTTTTCGATGAGGATGGAGAGATGCAGCTCGCCGCGCCCGGAGACCCGATAACCGACCGCATCGGTCAGCGGTTCGACCTGGAGGGCGACATCGGCCAGCGTCTCTTTCGCCAGCCGCTCTTCCAGATGGCGGGAGGTCACAAACTTGCCGTCCTGACCGGCAAACGGCGAATCATTGGGGATAAAGTTCATGGAAATGGTGGGCGGATCGATCTCCATCAGCGGCAGGGGCTGCGGATTGAGGGGATCGGTGAAGGTGACGCCGACCGTGACATCATCCATACCGGCCACCGCGACGATATCGCCGACCGAGGCGCTTTCAATCGGCACCTTCTGATCAGCGCAGAAACCGAAAATTTTGTTGATCCGCACCGGGGTGATAGAGCCGTCGCGCCGGGAGACCACCAGAGGGGTCTTCAGGTTCAGACTGCCGTTGACGATCTTGCCGATGCCCAGGCGACCGAGATAGGGAGAATAGTCAATGGTGTTGACCTGCAGCTGCAAGGGGGCATCAGGGCTGCCCGAAGGCGGCGGCACATACCTGACGATCATCTCCGACACCGCATGCATTCCGGTTTCCGGAGTCACCGCCATTTCCGGATCGTCGATCGCGTATCCGGCCTTGGCCGAGGCGTAAACCACTGGAAAATCCAAGACAGAATCCGGGGCGTCGAGACGATCGAGCAGACCGAAAACCTGATCGACCGCCCAATCGCAGCGGGCTGCCGGCTTATCGATCTTGTTAATCACTACCAGAATAGGGAGTCCGGCGGCCAGGGCCTTCTTGACCACGAAATAGGTTTGCGGCATCGGGCCTTCCTGGGCATCAACCAGCAACACCGCGCCGTCGGCCATCCGCAGCACCCGCTCGACCTGGCCACCGAAATCGGCATGTCCAGGGGTATCGATGATATTGATCTGGTATTCCCCATAGAGATAGGATCCGTTTTTCGAAGCAATGGTAATGCCCCGTTCGCGTTCGAGGTCCATGGAATCCATCAACCGCTCGGCCACCTGCTGATTGTCGCGAAACATGCCGCTCTGCCGAAATAATTGATCAACAAGCGTTGTTTTGCCGTGATCGACATGGGCGATAATAGCAACATTACGAATATACTTCTGTTCCATACTGCTCCTGCCCCCCGGATGGGGGTTTCCTGATTATTGAAATAACTATGATGTCCCGGACTGCCGGGAAGCGAGACGATTCGGGGTATGCGCCGGCAGAATATCGCCGGCCTGGTGGTTCCGGGAAAAGCTGGTCGATCTCCGAACAGAGATAAAAAACAAAAAATATACAGGAAGAATGACAAAAAGACAAGGAGATTGAGACCCGTGCCGCTCACCATCCTGAAAAAACTTCACGGCGGGCGGCAGCCGATCGCCGCAACGCCGGGATGTTTTCATCGACATAATCAATCACCCTGGCCTTTTTCCCTTCTGCCGGCCGCATGATCCGGCCAACCACCTGCAACAGCCGGCCCTCGAATTTAATGGGGGTTGCCAACACCAATGTGGACAACCCCTGACAATCAAAACCCTCCCCGATGAGTTGCAGGGTGGCAATGAGCACCCCGACGCGTCCCGCCTGGACATCTTCAACGATTTGCGCCCGTTTGTCCTGGGCTGTCTGGCCGGTTAAGACCAGCGCGGTCACGCCCTCCGCCTCCACGAGCCGCGCCAGGGTTTCACAATGCGCCACCCGGTCGGAGACCACCAGAATCGTCCCCTGATGATCATCGCGGATCAGGGCCACAATATCCCCGGCGATCTGACGGTTGCGGCGGCCATCGGCTGCCAGCGCCTTAATCAGCTTGGCATACTCCCCTTGAAAAAAATGGGCAAAGCCGGTTGGCCGCTGCAGCAGTTCCGGCCGCACCACCGCGCCGCTGGCCGCCAGCATTCGACCATCGACCGCATGCACCCGCTCGCCCATATAGGTATAAATCAGCTGGGTCATGCCGTCCTCGCGGCGAAAAGCGGTGGCTGACAACCCCAGCATGTACTGGCTGTCAAAGGCCGAGACCACATCGGTGAACAGACTGGCCGGAACGCGGTGGCATTCGTCCACTACAATCTGGCCGAAACGAACAAACAGGGTCTCCAGATATTTTTTGGCTGTATTGACGATAGCAACCGTCACCGGCTGGATGTCGAGCCTGCCATCGCCGGCCAGCCCGGCTTCAATCCCCAAGAACTGTCGGATCCGGTCCTGCCACTGGTGCATCAACTCCTTGGAGTGAACAAGAATCAAGGTCGGCTGGCGACGCCGGGCAATAACATCCAGGGCCATGACCGTCTTGCCCGACCCGGTACCGGCCTCAAGCACCCCGAAGGAATGGGCATAAATCGCCTCGACCGCCTGCTGCTGATAGAGCCGCAACACTCCCTTGAAGCCGAGGTCGATTTTCGGCAAGAGACGGCGCTGATCAACGATCTCGGGCAGGCATCCCGTTTCCTGGCGGCAAATCCGGACCGCTTGGTTGCCGAAACCCCGAGGGAAAAAAATCCTGCCGTTCTCCTCCCTGAAAAAAAAGAGCTGCGGCTTGAGCTGTTTTCCAATCCAGCGGCTGTACCGCTTAGCTGCGTGATATTTTGGATTATCGATGGTCAGGGCGGTCCGCAGAGCGGTCAACAGCGCGGGTGGCGCCCCGGTGAAGCAGCATTCCCGGTTCACCGTGAGACAGACAACCGCGCTCCGCTGCGCCGTAGTATCATTGCTTACGGGTTCCATACGCCCCCTTCCGGCAACCGTTGCCTAGATCGAACATGTCCGGACCAATTGATCCGCCGGGACACCAGGAATGATCTTTTCTTATCGGGCGGCTTGACAGCGGTAAGAATATATTGCATTTTGTTCTCTTATACTTTTCGGGCCAGTGCGATACACGGTATGGCTCGTCAGTTGTTGCCCTTTTGGATACCAAGCCCCTTCTTGCGGCTGCCTATCAAACTTCCACACTCAAACCGGGCGGGCAGCATCCCTGACAATTCTTCTTCTTTTGATGATACAAATGATACAGAAATATTGCATCCGCTCCCTTTGCCTCCTGGCCGCCCTCCTGCTCCTGCCGCACTCCGGGGAATGCGCCCCGGTCAACAATAAGGACCAAGGGGATATCACCATTATCCTGCCGGCAGAAACGGTGCTGACGTCGCTTAAAAAAATCCTGCCGCTGGACATTCCTTCCCGGAGCGAGCAGTTGCAGGGAGACATTGTTCTCGAATCCCTGGACCGGTTGGTCATCCATGACAACATCATTTCCGTTCATGGGGTTCTTTCAGGAAAAAATCTAGTGGTGGTGACCAATATTGCTGGTCAGGATATCCAACTCAGAGTTGGCGAGGTGCATCTCCCCATGACCTGCGACCTGCACACCCGTTTCGACCCGACCCAACGGAAACTTTTTGTCACCCCCCGGTTTTCGGACACCGGCGCCAGCAATAACGGCCAGGAGGCTTCGCTCACCCCCCTGCTCGGGGCTTTGGGCGGCAAGGAACACCCTGTCAATCTGGACGCCCTGCAACTCCTGCATATCAAAGTTGGCAACAGATCAATTCCCATTGCCATGGAACCGGTCAAGATTGTCGGCGCGGACAACGCGCTGATTTTCCATCTGCTCCCCCAAGTCGGCAACCCCAGATAAACGCAACCCCATCTCTCCAATCACAAGGGAGGACGCCTCATGCCTGACAACTGTCTCTTCTGCAAAATCATCCGTGGTGAAATTCCGGCCGCCAAGCTCTATGAGGACGATGAGGTTCTCGCCTTTCGCGATATCGGCCCGCAGGCTCCGGTCCATTTCCTGGTTATTCCCAAAAAGCATCTCAGCGGCCCGGCCGCGGTGACGATAGAGGAAGAACGGATTGTGGGAAAAATGATGCGGGTGGGAAACGAAATCGCCACCCAAGAGGGTATCGCCCATTACCGGGTCGTCTTCAACAACGGCTCACAGGCGGGACAGTCGGTGTTTCATCTGCACATGCACATCCTGGGGGGAAGAAACATGGCCTGGCCTCCGGGTTAAGCTATCTTAACTGTAACTGCAGAATCCTTCTGCAGGAAAACCTCAGTCCCGAACACGCGCATTACCGCTCCGTCCTTCTTGAGGACAAAAGGCGAACCCTCGCCAGGGGACTTGCGCCCACTGCCATCTTGAGCCCTCGATCGACATCCTCGATACCGATGCCGTTAACAGCATTGCACAAGGTCGGAAGGCTGCAGCAAATCAGCGGTGCCAATCCTTATTCGGTTGCTGACCCGTACTGAGCGATACTTGAATTCTATCGGCGTGCCCCCCAATTTTTGCCACAGCGCACGACTTAAACGCGAGCTCGAAGGTCGCCAGGGTCGCTATCGGATCTGCAATAATCAAGGAGATACCGACCGTTTCACCGGCTGCTATCGCACAGCCAACCACATCACCCCAGGAGGCGTTGAGAAGATCGCCAGGGGCGCATATCTCCGCATAAGCGACCGTTGAGGTTGTCCTGAAGTACATATACGGTGCGGGAATAGGGCTTCCTTCCCATTTAACCATCGTTTCCGGGGTGGAACCGCTCCGCCCAATTTCTACTCGTCGACATACATGAGCCATGATTATCTCCTTTCACATTGTCAAATTACAGGAGAAACGACCCTGCACTACGCCTGACTATTTCAACTCTCCATAAGAAGCAAAATCACCAAGCATCACTCTTTTTTCGACAGGTTTCGTTGACTAAAAAAATAAGGATCAAACGGCAAATTGACAATTGATGAATCCCCCTTTGTTTTTGCCTAGCTATCCCCAACCCTCATTATCGCGGAAGGAGCAAAGGAATCTGGAATATATATTGCTTTTAATCTGCAATTTTTGATGAATCAGGATTGTTAAATCGTAAGAATCACCTTACTTTTCTCTACAGAAAGCTGTCACCCGGCTGCTGACCGCTCATTTGACTGCATAAGGAGGCACATCATGCGAGACATTCGAAACATTGCCGTACCTGTTGATTTCAATCAACATACCAATATGTTAGTTGAATTTGCCGTTGGCATTGCCAATAAGCTGGAAGCAAAGATAACATTTCTTCACGTAGGGGGGAAAATAGAATACCACTCTGAATTCAGGCCGGAACTTGCGGTGCGGATCGATGCGGAAATTCAAAGCTTTGCTGAAAAAAAGATGACCGCGCTGCTTGAAAAAACCAAGGTCAGCTGTCCGACTTGCACGGGTCTGGTACTCGCGGGCGATGTTACCGACAGTGTCGTTGAATATGTCAGGGAGCACGATATCGACCTGATTATCATAGGTACTCACGGAGCACGGGGCATTGGCAAGATTCTGCTGGGCAGCGTAGCGGAGAGGGTACTGAAACGGGCCCCCTGCCCAACACTTGTCTTCAATCCTTACAAAGGCGAGTGAAGCTTTCCGCAGTTCATTCAGAAGTGATGCGGGAAATTTGGACAGCTGTTTTATATCGAATCGGCGGCGCCATCACTCATTCTTACCTGGCTCCTCTGTTCGCTAACCGCACGGGACACGATCTACTGGTCTCATAGAATCACCGATGAGCATCGTATTGTATATAAGGTCGAAAACGAGTCCCTGATAATTGCCCCACTCCGATATCATTATTGATTTTCTTCCCGCGCCCATCTCCAAGCCCAACGAGTCTGTAGAAAACCCATTTTGGGAAGGGCTTGCCGAATGAGGGTGGCATGATTTTTTGCGGCTTTTTGCTTACCTTTCGGGATATTATTCCGTTTCTTTGCTGCCTGCTCCCATTTTTCGCTTTACTTGATCTGCGCAAAACTTCTATCCTCCACCTGTTTTCGCCTATATCTGCGAGCAGAGCACTGATTGTTCAATGCCGCTACGGTCCCTGGAGGGCCAGGATGGCAAAGACCGTTCCGTCGAGACAGGCCTTAGGTGGTTGGTCTATGGGAAATGCCAAATGATCCAAATAGTTGTCTTTATCATCGCCTCTGTCTGTTTTGTTTCTATTTCTAGAAACATGCTGTTTCGCCCTCGCTCGCATGGGTTTTACCGATTCTTTGCGTGGGAGTGTATCTTGGCTCTTGTCCTAATGAATGCACCTCATTGGATGAAAAACCCATTTGCCTCCTTTTGCCAGTTCATTTCAGGGCTGCTTCTGCTTGTTTCCATTTTTTTGGTGGTTCATGGAGTGCATTTGCTTAAGGTTATCGGGAAACCAAATCAGAATCGATCTGATGCCGAGCTGTTAGCCTTTGAGAAAACCTCTCACTTGGTAACTGTCGGTGCCTACAAATACATCCGCCATCCACTCTATTCTTCCTTGCTGTTTCTTGCCTGGGGGGCATTTTTCAAGCATCCCTCAGTGCTGGCCCTATTTTTGGCCCTTACCGCTTCATTATTTCTAGTGATTACAGCAAGGAAAGATGAATCGGAATGTCTGCAATTTTTCGGCCCTGCGTATCAGGCATATATGCAGGAGACTAAGAAATTTATTCCGTTTTTGTTTTAAAGAGTAGATTCCAACGTTGCAGTGCAACAGCTGACGGCTGCTTGGCGTAAGCCCATGTAAACCGGGACGAATTCTTTGTCACGCTCAAGCAACAGCTTCAGGAGAAGTAAATAGGTTGGAGGCAGTCGCACAATGAGTGACAACAGGCGGGTAGACCGTTTAGGTGCGGGAATGGCTTACGGCGGGTGGTGTTTATTACGGTGCGTCTTAACGAAGTTTTTTCACTAAAGATGCCTGAAGAAGACTTTTATCGTATTCGTCGCTTGTCCAATCACAACCAGAGCATTTTGATCGGGATGTTGTTACAGATTTAATTGTTTTTTTCTCTTTAAGGATATCCTGTCCACAGACAGGACAAATTTCGACACCAATACAATTAGCAACGTGGTGAAACCATGACCTGCTGGTCCTACTGTATCGAGAAAGTCTTCCTATTTGATTTTTGATTATATTTTTCATTATATCTCCCATTACATTTCTCCTGCAGTGAGATTGTTTATAGGGATGGATGTAACTGAAAATTAGATTGTTATCTTACCATTGAAAGCTCAAGGGATGGTGAGGTTTGATATTAAAAAATTGTTGATTAGGGTTCTATTTGCTTTTGGGGATAGACCTTTTCGGAGCAATAATATGAAAGAGTTCAATGTGCTAAATTTCAGCGAGTCAGTCCGATACACCCCGACAGCGGCCACCGTACAAGTTACCTTTCTGGATGAAGACGGGACCGAGTTCACCGACACCGTGCACCTTTCTCCGCGATGGGCGGCATCCCTGATTAAAGCCATTCGTGAACCCGGCATTTCTAGAATTGGTCTTGACCAATGCCTCCCATCCGATGCCAAAGATGTCCATCCCAGCGATCAGCATTTTTTACTGGACCGTGGCAGCCTGCCTTATGGTAACTGGCAGTTTTGGTTAAGGAATAAACCAGCGGGCCAATAATTTACTTATCCCCCGTCGTCTCACCTGACTTCATATCGGTTATAGGCTTGTCCACCATCTTGTCCGATTTCATATTTTTTGTTGGTTTGCCCATTTTCTTTTTTGACTTCGTACCAGTTATGGATTTCTTCGTCTTCTTTTTCGATTTAATATCTGTTTTGGACTTATCCATCATCTTGTCTGATCTCATATCTTTCATGTCGGTCATAGGTTGGTCCGTCATTCCATCCGAATATGTATCAGTCTTAGATCTGTCTATGGGGGGGTGATCTGTCATATCCGTTGCTGTTTTGGAGTATGCGGCGATCGGTACGAGAAGCATCATTGCGCCAATTATCAAAAAAAAGTGTTTTTTCATGACCATCCATTTTTATTGTAAGTAAGTAGATAATTTGGTCCTAAAATTGTAAGGTAGTTCTTTGCTATCAACAAGTTTACAGGGAGATATTACTGTGATTCACCAATTACCATTCATTATATGCGTAATTCTGGAGCAGGATGTGGCAACAGGAAACGTTCAAAACGAGACTTCGACCGCTTGACTATTTAGCCATACCGGTTTTATTTCCCTCGATTGAGAGATCAGGTTCCTGATGTTCGACACGGTAGAAGTAGTACGTGGCAGTGTATGGAACCCTTACAATCTGCTTGGTATTTTCCGAACCACACGACTGGGACGGCGCAATTCCGCCGACGGTTTGCACCCGTTGGATGCTTTTCGTTTGGCTGAACATACCGTTGCCAGTAGTTGACTTGCTGGTCAGCAACAACCATGGGATCGCAGACTGGTTTGGCCCGGGATCGCGAGCCTTAACTTCTCCAGTAACTGTGCTTCCATCAAGAAACTCCCACGTTGGTCCGGCGTAGTGCTTTCCGATTGGTTTTCCTCTAGGGTCAGCGAGAACTGCCTCTGGAGCCTGAAAAATCCACTCAAACGTGGATGGCTGGTCTAGTTTGGGTGTGCATTCGTAGATTTGCACTCCTGTGGCCAAGGCTTCAAGGAAGACGGATTGACCTGCAGGAGCGCGAAGCGGCACTGGTACCTCTGGGGGGGAAAGGCCCCCCGCATTTGCGTAACCATTTGCCTCAAGGATAATGGCCCAAAAAGCGAAGATAAGTACAAAGAACGATTTCATCGTTTACCTTCTCAGCGAGAACTGACAGAGAATGATGCACTCTGTGTTATCACTTTAACTTAACAACATTTTCAGCCGCCGGACCTTTTTGGCCATCAACAACTTTGAAACTTACCCGGTCTCCCTCCTGAAGAGATTTGAAACCCTCCGCCTGGATTGCTGAATGATGCACAAACACATCCTTCCCGCCATCTTGCTCAATAAAACCAAATCCTTTAGAATCGTTAAACCATTTCACGGTGCCTTCAGCCATTGCAATTACTCCTTTTTGTTGTACGGACGTGTCCCATAATCATGTGGTTGGCCTTATGGGGAGTTGATAAGACCCTAAACTGTTGAACAGTATGACTGAATGTACAGAAGATATCTATAGGGTAATACTATACACATAGTGGATATAAGAATTAATCGGAGCTTGTTTTGGTGGTTCTCCACGTGTCCCTCCACAAACAACCAGATATGGCGACGAACCAGCGACGTTGATTGGTCCCCAAAAATTGGTCCCCAAAAACCGAAGAGTTGAGCTGGTGAAAAAGTGAACAAATTCTGCTATGCTCTGCGTGGTTTTTGTTGAACTGGACAAGGTTAACCGCTTAAGCTTTCAGCTTCGTTCGGTACCCAACCCTAACAAGGCCTCTGGTTGGCATCAGATAAAGATATCCGGGAGAGATAAAATCATCATTCTGCAGCCATACGGTTATCTGCTCCAAGACATACCCCTGATTGGGGTAGCCTCGACCTGCCGATTTTATCACCAATAACCTATTGAATAGTCGACGACAAAAAAGATGTTAAACAAGAAATCAAATAGCTTCAAAGTGACTGATCACTTGGTGTTTATTCTGGAGTTTTTGAAACATCCGTTGCAAATCGGATCGGTTATTCCAAGTTCTCGTTTCCTGGAACGGCGAATTGTGGAAGCTTCCGGGGCAGATTCGGTCAATGTTATCATCGAATTAGGCCCTGGAACAGGAGGCGTCACTCGGGCAATACTGCGGGCGATGCCGCAGCACGCCAAACTTCTGAGCATCGAAATCAATCCGCATTTCAAAACGTTGATGAGCAGAATTGAAGACAATCGATTCATAGCCCACCTGGGTAGCGCGAGTGAACTTAAGGAAATCGCTTCGATATATGGTCTGGATTCACCGAATGCAATAGTTTCTGGCATCCCTTTTTCTACCATGAGCCATAGTGCTGGATCCCAGATCCTCGCGACAGTTTCATCACTGCTCGCACCAAGCGGACGTTTCGTGGCATACCAAGTGAGTAATCAGGTTGCCACCCTGACTCAACCTTTCCTGGGCCTGGCGCAAACTTCCACAGAATTTCTCAACATCCCGCCAATGCGTATTTTCCAGTGGGTGAAGAAGGGGTAGCACCGGGAGGCGCTGTCATAAAGGAGAGAAGATGAACAACATTCATGAAAAGGATTGGGCGGAGGATAGTTGGAGTGGACATACCGGAATGGACAGCTTTTCCGACTACAGTATTGAAGGTGAAAAGGCCGCCGAAGTATTAAATGACAAGCCGGAGGCAGTTACAGATCATACCAGCATTATCGAGGAAGAATAAATATCTTTCGATAAACTGATCGGATGCGTCACCTGGAACGGGTGCAACAGCGAGGAGTCGCAAGTTTATAAGTGCTAACATACCACTTTTTCACCAGCCAAAAAGTAGGTAAGGCTATGTACTTTAAATCTTAGAAAATCTGAATAATGGTAACATTATGGCCAAGAAAAAAATATATCAGCACTTATATCTTCAAGTATTAACCGCAATTGTAATCGGTGTGGCACTTGGCTTTTTCATGCCTAAAGTGGGCGAGGCGATGAAACCTTTGGGAGACGGTTTCATCAAGTTGATCAAAATGGTCATTGCTCCAATTGTTTTCTGCACCGTGGTCTCAGGCATAGCAGGAATGCAGGATATGAAGAAAGTTGGACGGGTAGGAGCAAAGACTTTGCTCTATTTTGAGGTTGTCAGCACCCTGGCCCTCATTATCGGCTTAGCTGTTATATCTATCCTTCAACCTGGAGCTGGCTTCAATGCGGATGTCTCTAAACTGGATACGAAAGCTTTAGAAACGTTTACAACAGGAGCAAAATCGCTTTCGACCGCAGATTTTTTTATGAATATTATCCCCACGAGTGTTGTGGATGCCTTCGCAAAAGGGGATATTCTCCAGGTTCTTTTCTTCGCGCTTTTGTTTGGCTTTTCCTTGTCGCTTTTCGGTGAAAAAGGAAAGGCTGTCAAAAACCTGATTGATCAATTGAGCCATGTGATGTTCGGAATCGTAGGCTTTATCATGAGGCTCGCACCAATAGGTGCTTTTGGCGCCATGGCCTTTACAATAGGCAAATTTGGCGTGGGGTCTCTTTCCAAACTTGGGCTTCTTATGGGGAGTTTTTACCTGACATGCCTCATCTTTATTTTTGGAGTACTCGGCATTATTGCTCGAATCACAGGATTCAGTATTTTGAAATTTATCAGATACATCAAGGAAGAACTTCTCATTGTTCTCGGTACATCGTCATCCGAATCAGTCTTGCCAAGGATAATGGCTAAGATGGAAAATCTCGGATGCACCAAATCGGTTGTTGGCCTGGTTATCCCCACAGGCTATTCTTTCAATCTTGATGGCACATCCATTTATCTGACCATGGCGGCTGTTTTTGTCGCTCAGGCAACCAATACTCACCTTACTCTTACCCAAACCCTGACTATTTTGACAGTGCTCATGCTGACGTCAAAGGGGGCGGCAGCCGTTACTGGCGGGGGATTCATAACGCTCGCTGCAACCTTTGCCGCTATCCCCACAATTCCGGTTGCAGGGTTAGCGCTTATATTGGGCATTGATCGCTTTATGTCCGAAGCCAGAGCATTAACAAATCTCGTGGGCAATGGGGTCGCAACCATTGTCATTTCAAAATGGGAAGGCGAGCTTGACTCAATAAAGATGCAGAGGGTGCTTAACGGCGAGACAGATACCGAAGCAGATGATCCTGAATTGATTCTGGAAGGGTTGGCGCCAACAGAAGAAGTAGAGAGCTGAATCCGCGACCTGAACAGGTTACCCCCTATTTGTGAATCTGTTGCTAGTATCATATACATGAGATATATACCTTGAATTACTGGGCATTCGAGTCATTAACGAAATATTCGAATAAACCTTATCCCTGCTTTTGAAGGTCCAACGAATCAAAGAGCTGATCCATCAGGGTCTCTATCTCCATAACAAACCCCCCGCTCGGGGCCCTTGGGTTACTCCGGACAGGTGCAGCCCCCTGAGTTGAGACGTTGTCATGATCGGAACGTTGTTGACGCCGGGATGACGCCTCGCCCTCAATTTTCAGATTTTTCCTTATATTCCGGCAAAGTCCTGTGATTGCGGGGAAAGTAGTGGGCCAATACTTTCAAGATAGCTGGTTATTTTTGCAGCTTGACATAATGAGCATATGCCCTTATTTGTTTGCCAGGAGTTAAGAATATGCCACGACCCAGTTGCCAGAGAACTGTTCATACCATTTCGACATGTGCAGTGTTCACACCTGACGGAATACCGCTGAGTGCCCTTGAGGAAATTATTCTCAGTCTCGATGAACTTGAAGCGTTGCGGCTTTCCGACTTGGAAGGCCTATACCAGGATGCCGCGGCTCGGGCGATGGACATTTCACGTCAAACTTTTGGGCGCATCATAAAATCAGCCCGAGAAAAAACCGCCAATGCTCTGTTCAACGGTAAAGCATTGCGAATAACTGGCGGCAACATTCGCCTTAAAAATGCAGGAGAAGATATCATGAAAATTGCAGTCCCCACAGTTGGAGATCAGATCGATCAGCATTTCGGACATTGTGAAAAGTATTCGGTTTTTACCATTGCAGATAACGCCATCCAAACCCTGGAATATATGGATTCTCCGGCGGGATGCGGTTGCAAATCCAATATAGCTGGCGTACTTGCCCAAAGCGGTGTGAAAATTTTGATTGCGGGCGGCATTGGCAATGGCGCCGTGAATGTTTTGGCAAACAACGGGATTAAAACTATCAAGGGCGCCTCCGGAACAGTCAGGACGGCGGTAGAATTATTTTTACAGGGTAAGCTTGTCGACAGCGGCGATATTTGCCAATCCCACGCTCACGACCCAAATCATGTCTGTCAGCATTAGAAGCGCAGTTTAAATGTTTATTTCCAACTGAAACGAAACGTTCTCTGTCACCTCCTTCTTACCCGAGGCGCCAGGTTGCCCCGGCTTTCCGGTCTGTACTCCAAGAAAAAATATCCCCCTGGTTGGCTTCAGCTGACCAGGGGTTTTCTTTTCCCCCACCATCAGCAAACCCCTGTATGGGGCGGCGTTCCACCCAGCCGGCGACACCGACCGCTTGGCAGGCCGCCAAGGTGATCGCGATCTTTTCGGCCAGGGCTTTGCCCGTCCCCGAAGGCCCGGCATCCAGGCAACGCAACTGCGCGGTTAAGAGAAAAGTAATTTTTCAGCCAATGCTTGAGGTGGTTGGCCAACTTGGTTGTGGTTTCCCCTCAACGTCTCTGAGGTCTCAACCGAAACGGCCGGTGATATAATCTTCGGTGAGCTGGTGGCGGGGATTGGTGAAGATGCGGTCCGTGGGGCCGACCTCAACCAAATCGCCGAGATGGAAATAGGCGGTGCGCTGGGAGACCCGGGCCGCCTGCTGCATGTTGTGGGTGACGATGACGATCGTGTAGTGCCTTTTCAGTTCGGTGATCAGGTCTTCTATCGTCGCGGTAGCGATCGGGTCGAGGGCGGAGCAGGGTTCATCCATGAGGATCACCTCCGGCCGCACCGCAATGGCCCGGGCAATGCAGAGGCGCTGCTGCTGGCCGCCGGAGAGCCCGGTTCCCGGTTGATCAAGGCGATCGCTCACTTCGCTCCATAGCCCGGCTTTTTTGATGGAGTCTTCCACGATATCGGCGAGTTCCGATTTAGTATTGACCAGGCCGTGAATTTTCGGTCCATAGGCGACGTTGTCGAAAATGGATTTGGGAAAGGGGTTGGGTTTCTGGAAAACCATGCCCACTTGGGCCCGCAGGGGCACCACATCCACCTTTTTGTCATAGATGTTAAAATCATCGAGCAGGATTTCGCCGGTCACCCGGCAGCCGGCAATCGTGTCGTTCATCCGGTTGAGGCAGCGCAGAAAGGTCGACTTGCCGCAGCCGGAAGGGCCGATCATCGCCAACACCTCGTTCTTGCCGACATCAATGGTCACGTTGTTGATGGCATGCTTGTCGCCGTAATAGACATTCACTTCCCGGCAGATCATCCGCGGCTCTTCGACAAAGGGGACGCCAACGGTCTGACGCAGATCGCGGTCGACCTTTCGCGTCTTGGCCGCTACCGCTTCCGCCTCATTCCCTGTCAAGAGCGCATCCCGCATATCAAAAACCGATCCCGTTGCTGTTGTCATCATCTTGCTCCACTCGCCTCCACCCAATTGAGCGGCAACGGGCGGAACTGCAAGCCCCGCCCGTCTGCCTGAACTGCCGTCATTCTTTTTTTGCTTATTTCATCACCATGGGCTTCAGAGATTTAGCAATCGCCGCATTGGTTTTCTGTTCTGCCACAGGCGACGGGATCAGCCCCTTTTCCGCCAGGTAGCCCTCTTTTCCCCAGGCGCGGTCGCTGGTGAATTCAGCTAGGTATTCATTGATCCCGGGGATAACGCCGACATGCGCCTTCTTCACATAGATGAAGAGCGGACGGGAAACCACATACTTGCCTGAGGCAATGTTTTCGAAGGTCGGGCTCGAACCGTCTATTGTGGAACCCTGGATCTTGTCACCGTTCTGGTCAAGATAGCTGTACCCAAAGATGCCGACAGTCGCCGGGCTGGTTTCCAGTTTCTGCACGATCAGGTTGTCGTTCTCGCCAGCCTCGACATAGCCGCCGTCTTCACGAAGGGTCTGGCAGACGGCCTTGAACTGCTTGGCATCGCTCTTCTCCATGGCCTTGATGAAGGGGAAGGCTTCGCAACCATTGTCCATGACCAGCTCGGTGAAGGCGTCGCGGGTCCCGGAGGTCGGGGGCGGACCCAGCACCTCAATCTTGTTGGCCGGCAGGGCGGGATTCACATCCTTCCAGGTCTTGTAGGGATTGGCAACCAGTTTGTCGCCGCCCGCAGGGCTGGGTACCTGCTTAGCCAGAGCGAGATAGATGTCTTTCCGGCTCAGTTGCATGGGCGCTGCCTTCTTGCTGTTGGCAAAGACGATCCCGTCATAACCGACCTTGACCTCGACCACCTCGGTGACGCCGTTTTTTTCACAGGCCTCCATCTCCGATTTTTTCATCTGCCGGGAGGCATTGGTGATATCCGGGGTATCGACCCCCGCACCAGCGCAGAACAGCTTCATGCCGCCGCCGGTGCCGGTGGATTCGATTTTTGGTGTCTTGAATTTGCTGGTCTTGCCAAACTGCTCAGCCACAGCGGCGGCAAAGGGGTAGACGGTGGACGAACCGACCATAGAGATGTAGTCACGGCCCTCAGCGGCCAGGGTGGTAGTGGCGGCGGA
>Ga0364909_10249_pt1 | contig 16757 bp, 13 predicted proteins | sample SorcelJu500001C3_3_FD_206966 | JGI IMG/M metagenome (GOLD analysis project Ga0364909, IMG submission 206966) | Enriched cells from Trout Bog Lake Hypolimnion, Wisconsin, USA - BchlTB.June25.5000.01.C3 | ecosystem: Environmental > Aquatic > Freshwater > Lake > Hypolimnion/Profundal zone | place... | reverse complement strand
TTCCTCTATTTCCTTGGCACTTAGACCGTTGTACACCCACACTACGCTGACCACCGGAATATTTATTTCCGGAAAAATGTCCGTTGGTGTGCGCAAGAGCACGAACGGGGTGAGCAATAAAAGCACCAGCGCCGCCACCACAAAGGTATAGGGCCGGCTTAAAGCGAGTCGAACAATCCACATATTTCACTTCCTTTTAAAACGACAGTGTCGAAATCACATGTCCTGCAAAGAAACACGCGCAGAGTGTTCAATCTCCAGGGCTCAATGAACGCTTCTTAATTCATTAAACTGACGGGGAACGAAAAACCTGCGGTTTATTTTAAGGAGGAAATCGATTTCTACGAAAGTGTGCTTGTTCGACTTAAATAGTGACTTCTTGGGACGATGGCAGATTCAGTTATCTGAAGAATCTTGACCGCCCGTCCCCTGACAGAATTTCAGGTTCATATGTCAGAATCTTTCCCCCAAATTGCTCTATCAGCACCATGGCGACGTTGTAATCGGGGTCTCCATGCTCAGGGTCGTTACCGACCATGCTGTAACAGGTCCTTATGGACTCCTCCACGCTCTTTTCAATTTCAATAACACCATCAACCGTGATCGACCCTTGGTCAAGAGTCACCCGCTGTTTTGAGCCATCGTTGCCGACGTAAATCATAATCATGGCATCTGGCCGAGATTGAGTTTGTTTGTCCTCAGGGTGGGGCTTTGAGGGGTAAAGCTATTTCCAGATCGGTTTATTAGGTGTTTGATCATACTGCAGCCCCGACGAACTTGCCGACCGCAGCGGTTATCGCCATCGCCACCGAGCCCCAGAAACATACCCTTACGGCTCCACGAAAGATTTGTGCTCCCCCAGTGGCAGCGGCAACCCCTCCTAAAGCACCTAAAAGGCCAATTGCCAGGATCGGCACAAGCCACAGCAGCAAAGAAACTGGAGCTATAATGGTTGTGACAACCGGGACTGCAGCACCTATGGAAAATGAAGCAGCTGAATACAATGCCGCCTGTATTGGTTGCGCACTTAATTCGGTGGTTATCCCGATCTCATCTCGTGCATGAGCACCCAGAGCGTCATGTCTCATTAATTGGCGTGCAACCTCTTTAGCCAGGTTTTCGTCCAGTCCACGATCTCGGTAAATGGTTGCCAGCTCCTGTTCTTCCTCTTCTCGATTATTCTCAAGAGCGTCCGACTCCATCTGCAGATCAGCATGTTCCGTGTCCTCTTGGGATTTCACTGAAACATACTCGCCGGCGGCCATCGCCATGGCTCCAGCCACCAAGCCAGCCGTGCCCGCCAGAATAATGCTCTCCCTGCTTGAACCTGCCGCGGCAACTCCAACGATCAGGCTGGCAGTGGATACGATGCCGTCGTTGGCACCCAGGACGGCCGCACGCAGCCAGCCAGAACGATGAATTCGGTGATGTTCAGGATGACGCATATTCAATCCGGATTGAGGTTAATTTGAGCTTCCAGGTATGTTGATTAATTCACAGAAAGATGGCATCACTGTCAAGGTTCGCCTGGTCGTGATCCATATGAGGTGAGGTATGCTGAACTCTGATTTTTTTTTTGATCACCTGTTAATTTTTACGCTGGCAATCCACCATCCAATACCCTTCTGAGGAGTGTGGCGATGTCCTTCCTGGCTATGGGTTTCATGGCAAATCCTTTGATTCCCAAGGACCTTGCCTTTTCTTCTGATATAACACTGCTGTAACCAGTACAGAGAATGATCGGAAGTTCTGGTCGTATCTGCAGCATCCTCCTGGCTAGATCTATCCCGGTCATGCCTGACATCGTCAGGTCAGTGATCACCGCGTCGAACTGGTCCGGTTGGCTTTGAAAGGCGTGTAGAGCTTCCAGGCTACTGGTTTGGATAGTCACCTCATAGCCAAGGGGTTCCAGCATGGTCTTGCCCAAATTGGCAAGCATTTCTTCATCATCAACAAAGAGGATACGTTCCTTACCGGACGGAGTCGCTTCAACAACTTTGGAGACAGGACTCATATCCTGCTCGATAACAGGAAAGAAGACGTGGAAGACCGTACCTTTCCCTGGTTCGCTCTCGCAGGTGATGAAACCGCCATAACTGGTAACGATACCATGTGTTATGGCGAGTCCCATGCCAGTGCCCTTGCCGATTTCCTTGGTTGTGAAAAAGGGATCAAATATTCTATCCTTTATCTCCGGCGCTATTCCCGGACCCGAATCGCTAACGGAGAGCTCGACATACCAACCTGGTAGCACATGGGGCTGGCTCTGAAGGTTTTGTGGGGAGAGCTCACTATTCCTGAGGGAGATATCAAGATTGCCTCCGGTATGTTCCATGGCATGAAACGAGTTGGTGCAAAGATTCATCACAATTTGATGGATCTGGGTTGGATCAGCGAGAATTAATCCGGTATCGGAATCAAGTTGCAGCTTGATCGATATAGTTGACGGCAGGACTTGTCGAAGTAGTTTAATGGCTTCCATGACCAGGGCGGTCGGCACCAGGGGGATACGATCGGTGGCGGACTGGCGGCTGAAGGCAAGAATCTGTTTGACGAGGCCAGACGCCCTATAACTTGCGCCTTGAACCTTGTTCAGATATTCGATGACCATTGATTCTGGCGGAAGAGAATCAATAGCCAGTTCTGTATATCCGATGATGCCGCCGAGGATATTGTTGAAATCATGAGCAATGCCACCAGCCAAAGTGCCGATGGCCTCCATCTTCTGCGCTTGATGAAGTTGTTGCAGAAGCAGTAGTTTTTGTTCTTCGGCCTTTATGCGGTCAGTGACGACTTCTGTATAAAGAACAAACCCGCCAACCTCTCCGTTTGCTTCATACCAGGGACGACATTCCCAAGTGGTCCACTCTACAGAACCATCCTCTTTATCATATCTGTCGTTTTCTGCTTTTGAGGTAATGCCAGCAAGTGCCATTTGGTGGATATCCCTCCATTTTTGAGGCAGGTCTGGAAAAACATCATAATGATGTTTGCCGATAACGTCCTTGTCCTTTACCTTATAATCATCCAGATAACGCTCACTCACGAAAAGGTATTTTAATTCCTTATCATGGACGGCCAGGGCACTTGTATTGTGCTTGATGATGTAACTCATTAACTCATGGGATTGTCTCAATTCCTGCTCAGCGTGCTTGCGCTCGGTAATATTCCTGGCGACTCCCATTACAGCTTGTTGCCCGGCAAGATCAATGAGACAGACGTTAAGCTCGACCGGAAATACCGATCCATCTTTGCGGCGATGGCTGGTCTCAAAGGTGATAGCATTGTTTGCAAGCAGAAAAAGATTTGCCGCAAAAATATCGTCAGCGCCTGCACTGGCATCTACCTCAGACATATGCAATCGCAGTATTTCTTCAAGAGTGTACCCAAGCTCCCGACAGGACTGATCGTTAGCTGCGATGATCTTCCCTTTGGTGTCGGCTATAAATATCGAATCGGCAACCTTTTGAAATAATGCCTCAAATCGTTTTGCATTGGCTATTGCAACCTGCTCTGAGTTTATGGTCTTTTTGTCGTACAGCTTGATAAGGATATAGAGGAGAAGTGAGGTGAGGATGATAAATGCGCCGCCTTTGAAAATAGCGATCTGCGTCGTAATCTTGGGGTCAAGTACAAACAGCTCCAGCACTGTATCTGAGGTGTAAATCCAGAGGAAGCCGAATACGGCGTATATGCCGACTATCTTAAGAATATTGTAATTTCGGTCTATTAACAGGGGTTTTGCCATGAATTATTCTCAGTTTGCAGTCGTTGTGAGGTTCACTTATTTCCATAAAAATGAGCTCCCTACTTTCTAAAATCCAGTTTCAATAATGGTTAATCTGTCAGCGAGAAGAGAGGGGTAGAAAACATACTTCTCATCGCGAGACCAACAAACAGGATATGCCTCTTTTTCGGTAGTGAATTGAAGTTTAATTACACCACCTATGGGACTTCCCTTGGCAACAGAAAATATCTGGTGATAATGCTGGCCCTTTGAGTTTTGGCCCCCACCAATAAAAGGCATGATGCTATTCTTCCGTGGCCCATCAGCTGATAGGATGGCCACGGCATTACCGCCAGGAGAACAGGAGGTAGATACAAGAACCGCGCCTTGTACAGGAACCTCCTGATTGTCGAAGAATAGCTTCTCCCCAGTGACCTTGAATTTATCCGAATAATTCTGTGGACGTGAAACACACTCCGATATGGGGTTCGAGGATGCATCCCATTTTGAATCAGGGACCTTTCGCAACCTTTTAGCATCAGGGTCATATTCATAAACAGTCCTATGCTTGATCCCTTTTTCAAGTTCATCATGCAAATCATGCATGGTGAGGAGGATATTTCCCCCAATTATCCCGGTACGGATAAGCAATTTGCCTGGCATCTGAGTATTCACCCAGCCGACAGTATCAATAATCGGACATTTATGGGATGCTTCTACCTGGAGATCAACCATGACACCTATGAACAATAGAATGATAATCAACCAAGGCAGATGAGGCTTTATCCGATTGAACATTTCATCGCCTCATTTGTCCACAGGAGGGTACTGAGCAGCAGCATCTGCTGAATGACAGGGATACTTCCCGAGAATGACAGCACTCACCAGCACTGTTGCGGACAAGGCCAGTCCGTAACAAAGATACAGGGCTGGCAGGCCGTGGGATCGTATGATCGCACCACCAATGGCTGTGCCGATACCGCCGCTGCCCATGAAGGAGAAGGCGACTAAAGACATAGCCGTTCCTGTCGCCTTCTTGGCAAATTCGCTAGCCCTGGTCACTAAGGTGGAATGCGCGGTGATGAACCCAAAACCCATGAGGGCGATGGCCGTAGAAAAGATCAGGATCTGGCTACCCATCAGCCAGATGAGGAGGTCGGCCCCTGCCGTTATCGCAAGTCCGAGCACCACGACCTTTCTTGAGCCGAACCTGCGAACCATTTTGCCACTGATCCTGCCGCCGATCACCGACATCGCTCCGAAACCGGTCATGACCAAACCGATACTCAAGGCATTGAGCTGGTGCACTGCTGCCAGGTAGGCCCCACCGTAAGAGAAACTACCGATGATGAACAGTCCCTCCAGCAGGATAATACCGTAGGTGTACAAACTCTCGGGGTTGGTCAACAGGTCGAGATAGGGAGCCAAAATGTTGCCGCCTCTGTTCTTTGTCGACGGCAGCTGTCGGTAATAGCGGATCAGCAGGGCTGTGGGAATCAGCGATAACAGCGCGTAAGCGACGAAGACACCCTGCCAGTTGCTGAGATGAGCGATCGTGCCGCCGATAATCATACTCATGCCTTGACCGAGAAAAGCGATGCCGAGAAATGTGCCAATAGCTTTCTGACGCTGCTGGATGGGAAAAATATCAGCGATCAGGGCAAAGGAGACCGGGATCACCGATGCGGCGAAGACGCCGGTGACCGCCCGGAACAGTGACAGGCTGGCCAGGCTTCGGCCGGCAGCGCACAAGCCTGTGGCCAGGGTGAACATGATCATTGCCAGGGTGATGACCTCTTTTTTACCATATCGGTCTGCCAGAGGTCCGAACAGGATTTGACAGACGCCAAAGGGAATCATGTAGGCGGTGATCAACAGGCCAGCCTTCGGGAGATCTGAGTGGAGGTCTGCCATAATAACGGGGAGGATGGGCGACACTACCCAGTTGTCGGCAACGACCATGAAACCAGCCAGGCCGAGTAGCAAGATGATTTTGCTGTGCAGCGTATCTTCTTTCATATGTACGATCACTTCCCCTATCCACAGGGGTGGGGGTTCGAGAATGTGTTTCCTGAACGATATCGTTTTCAATAACAGCATCTATCAAGATCTTGAATCAGCACAATGATTCTTTTGCATACGATTCTCTGATCCATACAACAGTCCAAAGAGGACCAGCGAGCCGCTGATAATACCACCGGTGAGAAAAAAACCAGCCCGAAAGCCGTATTCACGGATCACTATCCCCATGCCTAAAGCACAAAGCATCATCCCTAAGTATACGCAGGTGTTGTAACACCCCATGGCCAGGCCTCGCATCTTATTGGGCACGGCATCGGCGATCAGGGCGCATATCACTGTGAAAGCGATACCCATGCTGAAGCCCATGGCGGCAGCGGTCACCAGCAGGGCAAGCAGTGTGTGACAGAGTCCAAAAGCGGCCATTGCCAAGGAGAGCACAGATGTGCCCGAGAAGACCAGGATGCGTCGGTCGTTTACCCGGTCACAGAGCCAACCTGCGGGGATACGGGCAATGGCATTGGCAAGCGCCTGGGTAGCGCAAACAAATCCCACCGCTATGGTTTGCATGCCCAGGCTGCGGATATAGAGTGGCATGAAGGAGATGAACATTCCAAAGCCGACGCAGCCACCGGTGGTGGTCAGCAGGCAGGCTATCAGGCGACGGTTATGCCGCAGGTTGCTGAAAGTGGCACGGAAGTCGATTGGCGCGAGGCATTTCCGTTCCTTGTCCGAGTCGTGGATCAGGCAATAGGCTGCACCAAACACCAACAAGATGAGGCATCCCGAACAGGCAAAGATTGGGCGAAAACCGATCAAGCCGCCGAGGAGACCGCCAACAGCAGGTCCCAGGGTCATGCCGCTGTAGAGAGACATGGTATACCAACCAAAGGCCTGCCCTAAGGCTTCAGGAGGGGTGATATCAGCCACGTAGGACATCAAGGTGGGGGAGAGGGCGGCGAGTCCGATTCCGAAGACCAGGTAAATACATCCCATCTGCAGTGGACTTTGACTGACGGCGAGCAGAAATGATGAACCAGAAAGGAGCACTAACCCAATCAGCAGCGGCCGTCGCCGTCCGATCCGATCGGAAAGCAATCCCGTAGGAATAGAAAGGAGCCCGGCCATGATCATGAAGGCGCTGTTGATCAGCCCGACCTGCACCGTATCCGCCCCAAGGGAAATGGCGAAAAGCGGAGCTATCGGGATGCGCATGTAGGACCCGAGAAAACAGACGAAGGCGATGACGCAGGTGGTCAGCAGTATACGACCAGCAGAGCGAGAGTGATCAGTCATGGATAAAATAACGAGGTTATCGTGCCAACTTTTGAGGCTGGAATGGTGGTCTCTCCAATTCCCCCCTCTGGACACGCTGTAAGCGGACTAGGTATTCAAGTCGAATGAATACAGGACTTCTCCCTTACTTGGAAAGATAGAAATGCAATCGTTCCTTGCGGTACGCAAAAATCCGATCCAATGTTTTTCTGATGTAGAGGTGATGGAGCAGTCGGCCCAGTATCCCGAAAGGTGGTTGGTACATGACCTTGTCGATCAACAACACTTCATTATTTTCCTGCCGAATTTCATGGTAGTGGTACCAGAATCGGTAAGGGCCAAGTCGCTGTTCATCGACAAAGGAATGTCCGATACGAATATGCTTGATCTCCGTCACCCAGGTATGGGTACCCCCCAGGGGGATAGTGATCCGGTACTCGACAATAAGCCCGTTGTGCATGATTGCCGGGATATCGGAAACAATATGAAATCGGAGATCTTCCGGGGTAATCCGGTCAAGATTGGCGGGATTCTGGAGGAATGCCCATGCTTGCTCCATTGATGTCGCTACCCGCTGCTTGCGTTCTAAGATATACATTTCTTTTTTCTATGCGCATTATCCAAACCATAAAGACGGGATCGCTGAGATCGAGAAGCGCGCGTCAAGGGTTGGAGAAGACCGCTGCTCCATGGGAGCCGGCGATATCTCCAAAAAAAATGCCATGGTAGTGGATACGGAGGTTCGGATTACTTGACCAGCTAATATGCTTCAAAATCAGACAATGCCTACCACATTCTTAGGGTATTGCCAACCAATTGAATTTACCTGTTAATCCCATTGTAGTTCTACCTGAAACGTCTTTATCCTGGTGACAGGACTGCCTTAGGGACACCACAAAATATCAATTTGCATTCTCTTCCTTGACCAGGTGTGCCATTTTGGGGGTCATCCTCATGGATCATGGCACCTATCCACATATGTGGGCGTGTGGTACGTTGCGGGGAGAATGGGGCGGTACGCACTTCATCCAGGCAAACCTTGCTCGCAGCGTCAGCCCGTAACAGCCCTCTGCTATTTCCGGAGCAGCCTCAGAATGACACGTCCTATTCATCCCTTGCAACATTTCGTCCCTCTCCTTAAACCCTACTGGAAACCGGCCCTTCTGGCCCTGACATGCCTGCTTATCCTGGTGATGCTTGATCTTTCCATCCCCCGTTTAATCCAGCGAATTATAGACCAGGGAATCAAGGCTAAAAATCAGGACGTCGTGCTCCATACCGGCCTCCTGATGGTCCTCATTTCCTTGCTCAGCATGGGGATGGCGGTCATAAACAATATTCTCTCGGTCAAGGTAGGCGAAAGTGTGGCCAGAGACCTGCGAGATAGTGTCTTTCTCAAAATCCAGAGCCTTTCTTTTGGCAACCTCGACCGGATGAAAACCGGCGGTCTCATGGTTCGCCTCTCCAGCGACACCGCAGCCATCCAACGGATTGTCAATATCTCGCTGCGTATCGGCACCCGCGCCCCTCTGCTTATGCTCGGCAGCCTGATTTTGATGGTGAAGACCAGTCCCTCCCTGGCGCTTGTCCTGCTGCCGCTGATCCTGCTTACCCTCGGAGTAATCTTTTTTTTCATCGTCAAAATGGAGCCGCTGTTTCTCCTGGTGCAACAGAAGTTTGATCGTTTGAACACCGTGCTCCAGGAGAACGTTGCCGGGGTTCGCCTGATCAAGGCCTTTGTCCGTGCCGATCATGAGGGCGAGCGTTTTGCGGCCGCCAATACCGATTTTACCCGCCATTCGGTCAAAATACTGCGGTTTATGTCGGGAATGTCGCCGCTCCTGACCCTCTGTGTCAATACCGGCATGGTGGTGGTGATCTGGTCCGGAGGGATGGAAGTATCCAAGGGCGCGTTGACCGTCGGCCAGATTGTCGCCTTTACAAATTATTTGCTTACAACACTAACGCCATTGGCCATGATGACCATGCTCTCCAATGCCTGGGCAGGTGGAATCGCCTCGGCGAAACGACTGAACGATCTCTTGACCATGCCAGCAGAAGTGGTGGACCATAACGATGCCCTGTCTCTGACCCAAGCCGGACTGGCCGATGAGCCGGTACGAATCAAGTTTGAAGCGGTTGCTTTTCGATTTGAGGGGGAGGAAAGTGGCAGAGGGGTTGGGTGCGAATGGATTTTGCAGGATATTGATCTGGTCGCTGAACCGGGCAAGACGCTTGCCATTCTCGGCGCCACTGGTGCGGGCAAATCGACCCTGGTCAATCTGGTTCCCCGATTTTATGAAGTGACAGGCGGCCGGATTCTCTGCAACGGTATCGACATCCGCCACCTGCAACAAAAGGCGCTGCGGTCGTTGATTGCCGTGGTGCCGCAGGAGACCATCCTTTTCTCTGGCAGCGTCGCTGATAATATTCGGTATGGTGCGCCCACAGCCAATGAAACCGAGATCAGGGCTGCGGCTCAAGCGGCTCAAGCCCATGACTTTATCTGCAGGCTGCCACAAGGCTATGAGACTCGAATTGAAGAGCGCGGCATCAATCTCTCCGGCGGACAAAAACAGCGCCTGGCCATCGCCCGTGCTCTCCTGACCAAGCCACGCATCCTGATTCTGGATGACAGCACCAGCGCCGTCGATGTCGAGACCGAGACCCGCATCCAGGAGGCCTTGGAGCAACTACCGTTCAAGCACACGCGCCTGGTAGTCGCCCAGCGGGTCAGTACGGTGTTGAACGCTGATTCGATCGTCATCTTGGAAAAGGGACGCATTGTCAGCCAGGGAACGCACAGTCAACTGCTGGCTGGTTGCCCGATCTACCAGGAAATTTATGCCTCCCAATTGGGCAATGGCCGGGAAGATGACCAGGAAACAAGTCGGGGAGAACGGCTATGAGCGCCGCCCCGGAACGTGCCAATGCCGGGCTGCGCGAGACGTTGCAGCCCCGCCGGCCGGGAGCGGTCGGCAGGATTGAGAAGGCGAAAAATCCAAAGCATGCTCTGCTGCGTCTGCTCCCGTATCTGCGTCCCTACCGCCTGACTCTGGTCCTGGTCTTTGCGAGTGTAATCGTCTATACCCTGTTCGGCCTGATCGGACCATATCTCATGGGCGTGGCCATTGATCGCTTTATCGGTCCCGGTCAGGCTGAGGGGTTGACGCGGATGGCCCTGTGGATGCTGATCGTTTATCTGTTGTATAACGGGTTCCAGATCGTTGCCGCCTGGTTGATGTCCGGTATCTCCCAGGAGGCCCTGCAACAACTGCGTCGCGATCTCTTTTCTCATGTTCAGCAATTGCCGCTCAGTTTTTTTGACCACCGATCAACCGGCGAATTGATGAGCCGGCTGACCAACGATATTGACGCCATCAACCAGGCCGTTTCCCAGAACGTGACCACCCTGCTGGCCGGAGTGCTCTCGCTGGTCGGGATTCTGGCCGCAATGTTCGTGCTTGACGTCTGGCTGGCCCTGTCCGCGATCCTGGTAGTGCCGGTGATTTTCGGGTTTACCCGTTTCGTCGCCCGTTATACGCGCAAAGGATACCGCGACCTCCAGGAGCAACTTGGGGGGCTCAATGCGGTTACCGAAGAGGCTATCGGCGGGCAAAAAGTAGTAACGGCCTTTGGCCGCAATGAATCGGTTCTGGCCGCCTTCCGGGAACACAATGAGCAGGTCTTTCGGGCCGGAGTCTATGCCAACAACTACAGCATGCTGCTCATGCCGCTCACCGGCGTGCTCGGAAACTTTTTTGTCATAATCCTGGCGGCATTGGGTGGCTGGCTCGCGCTGCGGGGGCTGGTCAGCATCGGTGTCATTGCCACCTTCATTATCTACGGCCAGAATTTCATCCAGCCGTTGCGGCTGCTTGCCAATATTTACAACTCCATCCAGGCGGCACTGGCGGGAGCGGAACGCATTTTCGAGATCCTGGATACGGAGATTGAAATCGACGAGGGGGCTTTGGCTCCCATGCCGTTAATCAGGGGCGAGGTCTGTTTCGACCAGGTCCAGTTCGCCTATGAGCCTGGGCATCCGGTGGTTAGGGATATGAGCCTGGAAGTGCAAGCGGGAAAAATGATTGCTCTCGTGGGGCCGACCGGGGCGGGCAAGACCACAATCATGAATCTGCTCAGCCGCTTTTACGAAATTGATGGCGGCCGGATCACCCTGGATGGCCGTGATCTGCGGACCATTGCCAAAGCCGATCTCCGCCGCTGTATCGGACTCGTTCCGCAGGACACCTTTCTCTTTGCTGAATCCGTTTTGGAAAACATCCGTTTCGGCCGCTTGGACGCCAGTGACGAGGAATGCATGGAGGCAGCGAAACTGGCCGATGCTGATCATTTTATCCGCCAGCTGCCCCAGGGCTATCAGACCGATTTGTCAGAACGAGCCGGCAATCTCAGCCAAGGGCAGCGGCAGTTGCTGGCAATTACCCGGGCTATTCTCGCCAAGCCTTCTATCCTCATTCTCGATGAGGCCACCAGCAGCGTCGACACCCGTACCGAGGCGCGGATCCAGAAAGCGCTTTTACGTTTCATGGAACAGCAAACAAGTTTTGTGATTGCCCACCGCCTCAGCACTATCCGTGATGCCGATCAGGTTCTGGTGATCGATGACGGCCGCATCGTGGAACGGGGCACACATTTTGAACTGTTACGACAAGGAGGTGTCTACCATCATCTCTATACCAGCCAGTTCAAGGGGCATGCGATCTGAGGCGCCCCTCTAAAAAAACAAATCGCCACCTCTCCGTCGCTGTCTCCTGTCGAATCCTCTGCCGGATGCAACCCGAAGTGAAGTAGTCCCCCCATTGGCAGTATCAGCCTTGAATATAGTGGCAACATATAGCGATCGATTGTTACTATTGATTTATGGATAAAGGAAAAAAATATCAGGGTGAGTCAACAATGTGGAAAAGGGGCCTCATCCAGAGTGGTAGCGCTTCTTTTCGTCAGGCTAATCTGGCTTTATTTGCAGCAGGATTCGTGACCTTCATCACCCTGTACGATGTGCAGCCGCTTTTACCGGAATTTGCTCGTGAATTCAGCATTCCCCCGGCCCTGGCCAGCCTGCCGTTGTCAGCGGCCAGTTTCACTCTGGCGGGGTCTATGCTGATGGCCGGGACGATATCAGAAACCCTGGGGCGAAAGCCGGTAATGATGTTCTCGCTATTTTTGACTTCAATACTGGCGCTGCTGACCGCTTTCAGTCATACGCTGACATCCTTGGTCATCCTTAGATGTTTGCAGGGGATTGTACTCGCTGGTCTTCCTCCGGTTGCGATGGCTTATTTGAGCGAAGAAATCGAGCCTGCCACTATTGGCACAGCTATGGGACTGTATATAAGCGGGAATGCCATCGGCGGCATGTCGGGACGTATATTCACCGCGACCATTACTGATTATTTTTCATGGCATACTGCACTAGGCCTCATCGGGATTATCTGTTTAGGGCTCAGCATCTATTTTACCTGCAACCTCCCTCCTTCTACTCATTTTCAACGCCGCCCCTTTGAGGCACGGTACCTTTTCACTTCTCTCTACCAGCAGTTGCGCGACCCGAGCCTCTTGTGTCTATATGGCATTTCCTTTATGGTTATGGGGAGCTTTGTCACTCTTTTTAATTACATCACTTTTCGGCTGGTTGGGCATGAATACAATCTTAGCCAGTCCCTCGTGAGCCTAATTTTCCTGGTTTACATCCTCGGCGCATTCAGCTCTTCTTCCATAGGGAAGATTGCCAACCGCTTTGGCCGTTACACGGCAATCCGTGCCTGCCTCATAACAATGGCAATCGGCACAATAATTACGCTGGCGTCGTCACTACCATTGATCATTCTGGGAATAGCTATTTTCACCTGTGGATTTTTCGGCACACATACCGTCGCCTCAACATGGGTTGGAAGGCACGCAAAGACGGCGAGGGCACAAGCCTCTTCGCTCTATCTTTTTTTCTATTATTTGGGTGCGAGCATTTCAGGGACGGTGGGAGGGTTCTGTTGGACGCATGCCGGGTGGAATGGTGTTGCAAGTCTCATTGGCCTGCTGTTAGTGGGTGCGCTTTTGATAACAGCTGTGCTTGCCACGCTAAAGAAAGCAGAGGGAATTGATGGAGGCCTATCCGATGGGCCGCAGGGTCAACAGTTCCCGAAATAACGATGGCTGTCCCTTTAATTTGGTATCAACGGAGACTTCTGTGAGCAAACTATTTTCACCACTTGAACTGCGATCCATCACCTTTCGCAACCGAATTTTTGTATCTCCCATGTGCCAGTATTCCAGCCACGACGGATTGGCCACCTCCTGGCATCTGGTCCATCTTGGCAGTCGCGCTGTGGGTGGAGCTGGGCTAGTGATGGTCGAGGCTACAGCGGTCAGTCCAGAAGGTCGAATAAGCCCATGCGATAGCGGTATTTGGAATGAATCCCATGTTGAGGCCCTTGCACCCATTGCCGGCTTCCTAACCGAACAGGGAGCTGTCCCTGGAATCCAGTTGGCCCATGCTGGCCGCAAAGGATCCTGTGCCGTTCCGTGGCAAGGTGGTGCTCCTCTGGAACCTGGGTCCGGCGGCTGGCAACCAACGGCTCCCAGCGCTCTCCCTTTTGACACCGGGCACCCACTGCCCAGGGCGATGACTTTTAAGGAAATGGATTTGGTCGAGGCCCAGTTCCGGGCGAGCACTCGCAGAGCGCTTGCCGCCGGATTCAAAGTAGTGGAGGTGCACATGGCTCATGGTTATTTGCTGCATGAGTTTCTGTCCCCACTGGTGAATCAACGGACGGATGAGTATGGTGGCAGTTTAGAGAACAGGCTTCGTTTCCCATTGCGGGTAGTCGGTGCTGTGCGTGAGGAGTGGCCTGGGGAACTGCCTTTATTTGTCCGTATTTCCGCGACAGATTGGGCTTCAGGTGGATGGGATATCGACCAGTCAATATTTTTGGCCAGGCAGCTCAAAGAGAGCGGCGTGGACCTTATTGACTGCTCATCGGGCTTTGCAGTGCCAAGGGAGAAAGTGCCCTTTGGGCCTGGGTTCCAGGTGCCCTTTGCAGCAAAGGTGCGTGCTGAGGCAGGAATTGCCAGCGGAGCGGTGGGTTTCATCATTGATCCGGCGCAGGCTGAACAAATAGTGGCTACTGGCCAGGCTGATGCCGTGTTTCTTGCTCGACAGATGCTTCGAGATCCTTACTGGCCACTTCATGCAGCTCAAGCATTACACTTTGATGCGCCTTGGCCGAATCAATACTTGCGAGCCAAATAGGGAACTTTTGCCTGAGGATAGCGTAAGGAGCGTAGTTGCAAAGCCGATGCGACCAGATATTTATTGCCGCCAAACTCTCCAGCGCGGTTGCCAAATAGAATATTAGCCAACAGAAAGACAAACCATGCGTTTTCATTTTTTGATCGTTTGCTGTGCCGTGCTTCTCTCGTTACTGCTGGTGATCCCTGTCCGGGCTGATATCGACGGTTTCAAAGAGATGAAGTGGGGGACGGCCTTGTCCGAAATCCAAAAGACGAGAAAGCTGGTTCTGACCAAGGAGAATGGGCCCAACGGTTCATCCCTCTATTCCCTGCAAAATGAAGATCTCCACTTTGGCGGAGCCGCGCTCACCGGCATTCACTGCTCTTTCTCCCAGGACCGTTTACAGGGCGTTATCCTGCTGTTCCAAGGGGTCAAAGATTTTGCCGCCATGAGAGCGGAGGCCTTTTCCCAGTTTGGCGAGACCAAACGGTATGACCAGGAAGGCGAGGAACTGTACAACTGGGTCGGCGAGTTCACCAGTATCGTCCTCTCGTTCAACCGGGCTTCCGAGGCCGGTATTTTATTTCTGAAGTCCAAAAAGCCCTTGGAGCAACACTACCTACCCGAGAAAGAAACGGAACAGGAAACCGCGCTGGATCGGGCGCCGCCAATTGTGCCGCAGGAAGAGCAGGCTCCCGAGGCTATCACCCCGGAAATCCAGAAACTGATCGACCGCGACCAGGAACTGACCCGTCTGTGCTGGGGTACGGTCGGACCGGAAGCCGAAGTGGCCTGCGATCTGATGCGAGAAGGTGTAATAAGGCTCAAGGATTTGGGGATGTGCAATAAACCAGGCGATCCAGGAGGGGCAGGACCGGAAACCCTCTGGTACCGATGTAATCCGCAGGTTGGGTACAAACCTGCCGACGATGGTAAAGAAACTAAAGAAACCTTGTGCCGGCTGGTTAAGGAGCTGTTCAACTCGGCGGCCTGGATGAGAGATAATGATGTTTCTCCGCAAATCGCCGAAGAGGAGATACTGTCACAGTGGGCAGGGCGAGCATCGGAAATAACAAGAGAACGGATACAGGAAACCGTGAAGCTGGTCTATTTCGATCCGGGTTATACATCCTCCTGGGGTCAGGAATTGCAGCAGCGTGTCTATGACAGCTGCTTGAGCGGCAAGGGACCCTACGCCCAACCTCTCAAATAGGGATCACAGATTCAGGCGCGAGCAGTCCGCTGATATTGGCTTGGTGACGCCCCGATCCATGATAACCAGGGTGCCGATCGGCGTGTCAAGCCCGACCCCCTTCTGATTGTGTCCGTTTTTGAAACAATAGGTTGTTGCTATAAAATATACGTTTTATCAGCAGGTTATACCCTGTCCCTTTTAGCAATGTCTGATTTTCGGACATTTTCCTCGTTTTCATTGTTCTAGCTTTCGCCTTTGTCCTGATTTTCTGTTGCCCACGGTATATTCCATAAAAATAAATTGAATGGTTACAGGTTGATCTGTTTATTTATTACTTATGGCACAGATGCTGCTTCAAATCATGCAACCTGCCTGCTACAGCTGTAAACAGGAAAGGTGGTCCCAGTTACACGCATTGTAATGGTGAGATCAGTAATATTTTACAACTAAAGATTGAAGTCAGGCAGGCGCTTGGAATCTTAGCCAAAAATGGAGCGGCGTAATGGTTGAATTAAGTAAATCTTCTTTTAGATACATAACAGGCAAGGTAATGATAGGGTTAATTTTAACCGCAATAATCAGCAGTATAAACGTAGCCCCCTCGTATGGCGATGATGGGTACGGTAGGGGAAGAGGTGATCATGACCGATATAGGCATGGACACTGGCATGACAGGGGTAGATATCGATATTATGATGATGGCTACAGGGAACTGATTTATATTGATGATGGCTACAGGGAGCGTGTTTATGTGCCACCGCCGCCGGTATACTATGCTCCTCCTCAACCGGTCGGCATTGGTGTCTATTTTCCACCCATTGTTATACGGGCCCGGTAGGTAGTACTTGGCGAGGAAAGGATCAGGAAAAAGAAGAACGTCGGCAGGAGCAACAAGGACGACTATTTTGACAAGGGATGGGGACAAAGCAAACTCAATACCGGCCCTCCGGGGTCGGTTGTTTATTTGCTTTGGCCGAGGCGCATGCGGTGAAATCCCAACGCAGGAAGCTCGTTCCATCTGACGGATGAGTTTTAATCCCTTCAGACTCCTATTGTGGTCATGAACCTGGCCAAGTTCAACCATCTTTGAATGGGAGCGGTTAGTTGCTGTTGTTGATGATCAACACCTTCTCGCCTGTTCTGCCTTGATTTTGGTGTACCCCACTCTTGAGGATTATCTCTTAAGCTTGGCACAAAGCAGTTCGACCTGCTCCCGGATCGAAGTTTCGCGGGACATATCCTTGGTGATGGTCTTGATGGCATAGAGGACCGTGGAGTGGTCACGA
>Ga0364909_10154_pt3 | contig 16869 bp, 16 predicted proteins | sample SorcelJu500001C3_3_FD_206966 | JGI IMG/M metagenome (GOLD analysis project Ga0364909, IMG submission 206966) | Enriched cells from Trout Bog Lake Hypolimnion, Wisconsin, USA - BchlTB.June25.5000.01.C3 | ecosystem: Environmental > Aquatic > Freshwater > Lake > Hypolimnion/Profundal zone | place... | reverse complement strand
CAGATCCTGCTCCCGGTTGATCGTTTCATAGCTCTCCGGCAGCACGGCGGCAAAGGATTGATTGATGAACTGATACAGTCCCTTGTAGCCAGACACTGCCTTTTCGAAATAGATGGCAAAACTCGCGCCTCTCGCCAATTCTTCACCCAGGGTGTAGGCCACAGGCCGCGATTCCACATGATAGATGCCGCCGCAAAGTTGCAATTCCTCCATCTTCTCCAAGGCCTCCCGTGCGGCATCATAATCGCCGGGATGGCTGTTTTCTGCTCGCCACTCTTCGAGAATATGCAAGGCATCGTCCCGAAGCGCTGTCCGTAGCGGCAGGGCTGTATAGGTGTGGGTGCTGACAAACGCCTTGATAAGATTACGTTTCTTGTGATAATTCCTGCCCCCCAGTTCAGCCAGATCCTGCCGATGGTAGAGATAGTCAAAATTATCCCGGTCCGCCTGCACGCTATAACCCATTTTTCCCAGGATTTCCGCTTGTCCCTTAGAGGCGCATTTCATCATGCCGCAATCGCGGAAAAGTCGGTCCAGCAATGGTTGCGCGGGGAACCCGAAAGGCAGCATGAAGAAGGGGGTGTCGTTGTCCCGGCCGAGGATAACTATCGTCGTATCGGCCAGCCTGGCAAGAGTGTAGCGATGGTTTTGCCGGAACAGGTAGAGGTTGGCAAAAGTGAACTCGGAAATCCCTTCGCGCAGCTCTTGAAAAAGCGGGTGCAGCAGGGGGCGCAGGTCCAAGGTCAGTTCTATGGTTTCAGGATAGGTTGGCAGCATTTTTTGTTAACAACCAGTTTGGAAGTAATTGGATCCGAAACGAATTCTATCAGCAAAAGGGCAACAAATAGTATATCCATTCCATCGCCACGATGTCAATATGGATATTACAACGCTTTGAAGCGCTGTTGCGTACAGGCGAGCGTCATTCTTCACGACCATTTTGTAGCCGATTGATTTATGGTATTTTTCGAGAACAATACCCTCTCTGCACGCATGATATTTGCTCCTTTTCAAATCCAACCAAAATTGTGAAAACAGGATGTCAGGACTGGGCTAAAGGGGCTTCCATTAAAAACATGGACGCTGCGGCCTGGATTACCTCGGGATTGGTGAAATCCTTCATGGTGAGGATGACTCGGTTGCCGGTGTCGTGCATGGCAGCGAGAAAGTCGGCCGCATTGTCGCCGTAGGTTGCGATCATTGCGAGTGCGACCTGGGGACAAATATAGTGGATGCAGCGAGGCGATTTCAACAATCGCAGGGTGCAGCCCGTTGCGGTCAGATGGCTGCAGCAGGACGGTCTGGGAAGTCGACCCTGCTGTAGAGCATGGGCATGTTCCAGGTTTTGCAGAGTGGTGAGGACATGGGCCAGATGCAAAGTGTTTGGGGTTGGCCTGGCAATCAAAAAATCGGAACAAGAGAGAATGACATGGTGTTCGCTATTGCAGCACCCAATGGGCGGGCGTTGGCAGTCATGGGCGCATATCTCCCGGATGTTGTTCCCCTTTTCCTGGAGGGCATCGAGCTGCCGCACATACAGGGAATAGCTGATAGCTGCTTGTCGGATATGAGATGGTTGGGAACCAAGATGCGAGCTCAGGCGTTCAATCTGGTATGCGACCTGTCCGGCTTCTAAAAACGGATAGGGGGTGGTGTTCAGAACTTCGAGGTCGATCTGGACAGAGTGGGCCGTATCATCCGGCAGATTTTTGAGCCAAGTATCAATGGGCATGTTGCTCCGGCCGGAAGCCCGGATTGCAGGGAAGGAGAGACGGCGAATTTAAGTGAATCATAGAGTAGAAGAGCTCAAGGCAAAAGTTTCGCGAGAACGGGTGAAGCATGGAAATCCTCATTCAGCCGCAAGGGTTGCATGCACTCAGGACGTGAGATCGAAATGAGGTCGTCATGGTTGCATTCGGGAAGGAGTCGTATCACGGTTGAGGTTCCTCAATCGGTGGCATCTGGTCGGGAAAAACGAGCTGTTGCTGTGCTGCCTTGATTTGGGGCGGCTCCACAGGGTTAGAAGATGGTGGGATCCGCTCTTCAATGATCGGCGGCAGAGTTTCGCCATCACTCGTGGTCTGCCCTTCATGGATTATCTGTAGGGGTTTTTCGGGCAGGTTCGGTGCATCAAGCAGTTCCAGTGCTGTTGACTGGTACCCGGTTTCAGTTGGTGTCGTTGCTTCCTGCTGTGGTTGTCTCTCTGCTTCGGCCACCAACAGGGAGGGCTTGGAGCCTGGATTCGCAGCTTGGGGCAGAGAAACGCCCAGAAACGCGAACAGGAAGAAAGGAATTAGCAGTCTTTTCATATGCGGTTATTGCTTGAGGAGGTTGGGCAGGGAAGGGCACCACAACTTGGCGTCCTGCCCTTATGGGCAGCGTAACACCAATGGGGGAGCGGGGCATCCGTAAAAAAAATCGGGATCACAGCAGGGAAAACAAACAAGCAACCTGCTAACAGGGACGGCTCACTGGGCAACCTTCCTGCTGAATATCTATTCCTGCGTCCCCAGTACCTTGGCAATAATCATCTCTTTGGTATAGATATCCGGTTCCGGTGATTTCCAGCTGATGAACTGTTTTTGCACCCGGAGAAAATCGCCGTCATCGGCCTTGCACTGGTCGCAGATGGATTCGGCATGGTCCCGGTACATAATAATCTTGCTGGCAGGGTCGCCGGATTGATCAACTGCGGCCATTTTCCGGCAGCCGCAATCAAGGCGGATAACAGCAACGCCGACGGCATCCGGGCTGCCCTCGAGTATGCCTTCGATCATGGCCTGTTCCCCTTTTTCCGGGGAGGTTAAGGTTTTGTCGCTTTTTTGGAGTTTTTTTGCCATGGTGATGTGCCTCGGAAAAATGTTGTGATTGGACACGTTCTTTGTACCTTTGTTTCGGACAATATCAAATCAAAAAAAGAGCGAGTCGCCAAGGAAAGCGGTCCTCGCATTTCTGATAGCACGGGACACAACGGCCCCTGGTCCTTTCTGGAGCAGGAGGAGCCACCCTGGGACAATCTTTTGCCTTGACAAACCAAGGGCTGTCTTTTAAAGGAAAACGATTTATGCGTATTGTTTTGCCTTGTAGCCGAGGTTGCAATAACATCGTTTTTTTGTTTCTCAATTCATTTTTTTGGAGGTTGTGCCATGTGGGAAATTATTGTCGATAAAAATAAATGTTCCGGTGATGAAGAGTGTGTCAATGCTTGCCCTGCTCAGGTTTTTGAGATGCAGGACGGCAAGGCTGAACCGGTAAATTCCGATGAATGCCTGGGTTGCGAGACCTGCGTCGAAGTTTGCCCTGAAAGCGCTATCACCGTTACCGAAATCTGATCGTACCAGAAAATCCGGTCGATCAATAAGCCCACCCCTTTCTTGGGGTGGGCTTATCTTGTTTTTAGAGAGAGCCGCGAGTTGGTACGGACTAGTTATATGAGAGAAAGGCATTGTTGAGCCATGTATGGAAACCCGGAGTGCCGCGCCTTGTCCATCTTTTCGCGGCACCATTTCTCTGGACCACGATAGGCGGTCTCCTTATGTTTCGTGGCTGGGGGTGGCTCGATCCGGGAAGCGGCCGGTTGTGGCTGCTGGTTGCCATTGTCCTCGGCACGTTCAAATCGCTGTTGATTCTTGATAAAGTTGCCCGGCGTTCCCTGGCGCGCATTATCCTTTTTAAGGACGGCACCTGCCTGGGCGCTGTCTACTCCTGGAAGACCTGGCTGCTGGTGGTGTTGATGATGACCGCCGGATTGATCCTGCGCAGAGTTACCCAACCAGGACCCGTGATCGGCGTCCTCTACGGTGCTATCGGCTGGGCATTATGTCTTTCCAGCCGGTTGGGCTGGGAGCAATGGATCCGACTGTTGAGAAACCATGCCATCACTTAATCGGGTCGAAATCAGCCGGTCGGCGTTGATTCATAATTTTGACCAATGCCAACAATTGGCTGGCAACGCGGCTATCATGGCCATGGTCAAGGCCGATGGCTACGGGCACGGTATGCTCGATTGCGCCCGCATTTTTACCGAAAGGGGCGCGGTGGCACTTGGCGTGGCCGAAGCCGTGGAGGGCGTGCAGCTCCGCGTAGCTGGCATCACCCTGCCTATTCTGGTCCTGGCTGGGGTGATACCGCAGACTTTGCCGGAGATTCTGGATGCCCACCTGACACCGGTGGTGGTCGACGCGTCGATTCTTGCCGAATTGTCGCGTCAGGCTACTGTCCGCCAGGTTGAAGTCGGGCTGCATCTGAAGCTGGATGCCGGCATGGGCCGCCAGGGCGTCCTACCCGCCGATTTTCTCGCGCTGGTCCGGGCTGTCCAGGCCTTGCCTCACCTGCGGATCGATGGGGTCATTGCCCATTTCCCCCTGGCTGATGACCGCAGGTCCACCCATTCAGCGCAGGCCCTGGCCACTTTCAACCAGGCAACCGCGCAACTTGGCCGGTTGGTTCCGGGGAAATGCTGTCTGCACCTTGCCAACTCCGGCGGGTTATTCTATGTTGCTGGAGCCCGACTCGATATGGTTCGGCCAGGCATTGCGCTCTACGGCTACTACCCGGACGGTCAGGCCGGTCGGGCTGCTGCTGCCGAACCGTTGCTGCAACCGGCCATGCGTTTTTCAACCAGAGTCATTCAGGTGCGTCAGGTGCCCGCCGGAAGCGGTCTGGGGTACAACCATCTCTTCACTACCACCAGGCCGTCCACCATTGCGGTGTTGCCGGTTGGCTATGATGACGGCTACCTGCGCTGCCTTTCCAATAAAGCGGAGGTGTTGATCAACGGCAAACGGGTCCCGGTTGTGGGACGGATCTCAATGAATCTGACCCTGGTCGATGTCACCGGACTTGCCGCGGTGCAGGTTGGCGACGAGGCCGTGCTCCTTGGCCGGCAGGGTGCAGAGGAGATAACCGCCGATGATATCGCCGGCTGGATGGACACCATCAGTTACGAGGTGCTCTGTCTGTTTGGCAAATTGAATGAACGGGTATTGGTCGACTGATGGTTGAATGGTGGTTGCAACCTTGACTCGTTTTTAGACTACAATTACAGCAACCCTGTACAATTTCTTCCAATTAATTCGTAACTCATGATAAAATCACGTGTCAAAAAGATTGTCGATCGCTGTTTTGCCGAAGGTGTGGCTCAGGGATACTGGAGCATCGGAGCTGAGGGCCGCTTCACTATTGAGGTCCCCAAGCGCGAAGAACAGGGGGATTTTTCCACCAACTTTGCCCTGGTAGCAGCCGGGATCGACAAGCGCAAGCCCCTGGATCTGGCCGGACAGTTAGCCGAGCTGCTGGGGAAGGACCCCATCATTGCGCGGGTGGAGATCGCCGGGCCAGGCTTCATTAACCTTTTTCTCAGCAAAGACGTCTGGGCCTCGGTGCTGGCACCGATTTACGAGCAGAACGAGCGTTTCGGTCAATCCGATATCGGTCATGGTCGCCGGGTCCTGGTCGAATTTGTCAGCGCCAATCCCACCGGCCCTTTAAGCGTAGGTCATGGGCGCAACGCCGTGCTTGGCGACGCCATTGCCCGTGTCCTTGCCGCGAGCGGTTATGCGGTGCACCGGGAATACTATTTCAACGATGCTGGCCGGCAGATGCGGGTCCTGGGTGAATCAACCAAGGCAAGATATCTGGAATTGCTCGGACTTCCCAATACATTTCCCGAGGACGGTTATCAGGGCGACTATATCTATGATATTGCCCGCTCAATGATCGAGTCCGATGGCGACCGTTACAAAGATGTGGAAATCACGGCATTCAGGGACCGCGCCCAGCAGGCGATTTTCGCTGATATCGATGCCACCCTCAAGCGGATCGGCATAGGTTTCGACACCTATTTCAACGAGCACACCCTCTACGAAGACGGCCGGATTGATGAGGTGGTCAACACCCTCCGGGCCAAGGGGCTGGTCTATGAGCAGGAGGGGGCTACCTGGTTCAAAACTTCCGAGTTTGGCCAGGAACAGGACCGGGTGATCATCAAGAGCACCGGCGAACCCACCTACCGGCTGCCGGACATTGCCTATCATTGCGATAAGTTCAAACGCGGTTTTGACTGGATGGTCAATGTCTTCGGTTCGGACCATATTGCTACTGTGCCTGATGTTCTTGCCGGGATCCGGGCCATGGGCTACGATGACAGTCGGATTACCGTGGTCCTGTATCAGTTCGTCACCCTGCTGCGGGACGGCAAACAGGTGAAGATGTCGACCCGCAAGGCCACCTTTGTCACCGTCGATGAACTGGTGGACGAGGTCGGCCCCGATGCCCTGCGGTTCTTCTTTCTGATGCGCAAACCCGATAATTTGATCGAGTTTGATCTTGAACTGGCCAAAAAGCAAAGTCAGGAAAATCCGGTTTTCTATGTACAGTATGCCCATGCCCGCTTGTGCAGTATCGAACGGCAGGCCGGGGAACAGGGCATCACCGTTACGGCAGAGGACCAGGTATTCCACCGCCTGGTCGAGCCTGAAGAATATGCACTGCTCAAAGCCATGGCGGATTATCCCCAACTGCTAGCCGGAGCTGCTGCTGATCTGGCCCCCCATCGGGTGATCTTCTATCTGATGGAACTGGCCGGGCAATTTCACAGCTTCTACAACAAACACAAGGTGCTGACCTCTGACCGGGAGCTCAGTCAGGCCCGGCTCCTGCTCTGCGGTGCCTTGAAGCGGGTGTTCCGCAATGGCCTCGGTCTCATCGGCCTCTCTGCCCCGGAGAGTATGTAAGGGTTGTGTGGTATGTTGCTGATTATCTTGCTTCCCGGGCTTGCATTCCATGGCGGGATACTTACAAATTACCCGTCGCAACAAGATGAGCCACCCGCAACGGGCCTCGCGTTTGGCACTGCGCACCTTGGCCACTCTTGGGTATAGGGGTGGGGATATTTAAAAAAAAGACTCCGCCGCCGCAGGCGGAGCGCAGCAAACCGTTCCGTATTGAGCTCGGCTGGCGCGGCATGTTCGGCCTGGTGATGGTCTGTTTCTGTCTGTTTCTCTGGATATTTCTCTTAGGGATCTGGGCAGGCCAAACCATTCTGCTGCCGTCAAAGGAGAACCGGTTCGCTCAATCCGGGGGGGGCTCGAAAAAGGCGACCGCGACCAGGACCACGACAGAAGACAATCCTCTCAAAGAACCGCAACGACCACTGGACCATAAACTCAACAACCAATGAAAAACAAAAGGAATCATAGAGCCGTCCCAAGGACCGGAGTCTCTATCGTACATGGGGTGCGCAGGGCTTTTATCCAGCATGTCAAAAAGAGTGGGACCGCCTATGCGCCTGCGCTGGCTCCGCTTGTCTTTTTCTTTCTGGCCCATTTTGTTTCTCTGTTGGCTTTTGTATTTCTGAAAGCGGGAGCCCTGCGACAAGAGCAGTTAGTGCATAAGACGGTAGTGACCTGGGCGGTCTTTGGATTTCTCCCTCTTCTTCTCAGTTCCTACCTCTGCTTCTATCTTGTGGCCCGACCGGTGGTGGGGAGTTTGGTTCGTCAGTTTCCGCTCTGGTCCGTGATGAGGCTTAATCTGGCCATCGGGGCAATCTACGGGGCGGCCATCTCTATTTGCATGATGCTCTTGCGTAAGCCGGATGCGTGGTTCAGTATGCTCCTGCTGCTGTTCATCGGTGTTGCCGCCGGTCAGGGCAACTGGTTTTTTTATCGTAAACTCGCTGGTGGTGAACCCTGACCACAGAGACCCGGGGACAGGTCTTATCGTACCGATGGGCCTGCAATCGTTTGGCAGGATCATTTTTTTAATTATGAGGTGGTTTGTATGGCTGATACCCCCCGAAAACAGATGTCCGGCAGGATACGTCCTGCCCGGATGGGCGATGTCCGTGCCATCCATACCCTGCTCTCCATCTTTGCCACCAAGGGCTTGATGCTGCCCCGTTCCATCAGTTCCCTCTATGACCATCTGCGCGATTTTGTTGTCTATGAGGAGGATGGTATTATTCTGGGGATATGCGCCCTGCATATCTGCTGGGACGATCTTGCGGAAATACGTTCTCTGGCGGTGGTCGAGGCCAAACAACACTGCGGCATCGGCGCTCTGCTGGTTGAATCCTGTCTGGATGAGGCCAAAAGTCTGGAGATCAAAAATGTGTTTGTCCTGACCTATCAGGCCGCTTTTTTTCGAAAATTCGGTTTTGAAGATCGAGATAAACAAGATCTGCCCCACAAAATCTGGAGCGATTGTCTCCACTGCTCCAAATTTCCAGATTGCGACGAGGATGCGTTGATCCGCACCTCCGGAGATTTTCAACCGGAACATTGATCCGGTTCAACAGACTTTAATTTTTCTATGTATCCTGAGGGCTTCTGAGCCCTTAAGGGGAGATGTGTGATGTTAGGAAGGGGACTTGCAAAAATTTTCGGCAGCAAAAATGACAGGATGATCAAGCAGTATCGCAAGATCGTCAAGGTGATCAATGAACTGGAAGCAACGGTAGCGCCACTCTCCGATGAGGAACTGGCTGGGAAAACCGTGCAGTTCAAAGAGCGGGTGGCCCAGGGGGAAACTTTGGATGCCCTGCTGCCCGAGGCTTTTGCCGTGGTGCGGGAAGCGGCTAAGCGAGTGCTGGGCGAACGCCATTACGATGTGCAGCTGATCGGCGGGATCGTTCTCCATGAAGGCAAGATCGCCGAGATGAAAACCGGCGAGGGCAAGACCCTGACCTCGACCGCCCCGGTTTATCTCAATGCCCTGGCCGGCAAAGGCGTCCATCTGGTCACGGTCAACGATTATCTTGCCAGCCGCGATGTCAAGTGGATGGGCGAGGTCTACCGCTTCCTCGGCCTGACCACCAGTTGTATCCTCCATGATATGAACGACGACGAGCGGCGGGAGGCGTACGCGGCAGACGTCACCTATGGCACCAATAATGAGTTTGGGTTCGACTATCTCCGCGATAACATGAAATTTTCTCTGGAGGAGTACTGCCAGCGAGGGTTTCATTACGCTATTGTCGACGAGGTTGACTCCATCCTGGTTGACGAGGCCAGGACGCCGCTGATCATCTCCGGTCCGGCCGAAATGTCCACCGACATGTACCTCAAGGTCGATCGGATCATGCGTCATTTCAAGGCAGACGAGCACTACACCAAGGACGAGAAATCACGTCAGATCATGCTCACCGACGATGGCGTTGCCCTGGGCGAGGAACTGCTGGAGGTGGATAATCTCTATGATCCGCGCAACATCAACCAACTCCATCACATTAACCAGGCGTTGAAGGCGCATTTTATCTTTCATCGTGATGTCGATTATATCGTTAAAAACGGTGCGGTCATCATTGTCGACGAATTCACCGGTCGCACCATGGAGGGACGCCGGTATTCCGATGGCCTGCATCAGGCCCTGGAAGCTAAGGAGGGCGTCAAAATCGAGAAGGAGAACCAGACGCTGGCCTCGATCACCTTCCAAAATTACTTTCGCATGTACGACAAACTGGCGGGCATGACCGGGACCGCAGACACCGAGGCCCCGGAGTTCAAGAAAATCTATAATCTTGACGTGGTGGTCATTCCCACCCACCAGAAAATGATTCGGCTGGATTTCGCGGATCTCATTTACAAAAACCAGCAGGCCAAGTATCGGAATATCGTCCACGAAATCAGGGAACTGCACGAAAAAGGGCAGCCCATTCTTGTGGGGACCATCTCTATCGACATCTCCGAAAAGATCTCCAAGATGCTCATCAAGGAAGGCATTGAGCACGATGTCCTCAACGCCAAGCAGCATGAACGTGAGGCCGAGATTATTGCCGGGGCTGGGCAAAAGGGTCGGGTAACCATCGCCACCAACATGGCGGGCCGCGGGACCGACATCAAGCTCGGAGAAGGGGTTCGCGAACTTGGCGGCCTGCATATTTTGGGCACCAGCCGCCATGAGAGCCGCCGCATCGACAACCAGTTGCGTGGCCGTTCAGGCAGGCAGGGCGATCCCGGCTCCTCCCGTTTTTTCCTCTCCCTTGAGGATGATCTGCTCCGTATTTTCGGTTCCGACCGGTTGAGCAGCATCATGGACAAGCTGGGCATGGAGGAAGACGAGCCGATCGAGCATTCCATGGTTTCCCGAGCGATTGAAAATGCCCAGCGGAAGGTGGAGGGCCATAACTTTGATCTTCGCAAGCACCTGCTCGAATACGACGATGTCATGAACAAGCAGCGCGAGGTTATCTACAGCCAGCGGCGCGAGGTGCTTGAAGGGGATACCGTCCTGCCGATTATCAACGACATGATCAGTGATCTGGTCAAAGAGACGGTTACGGAATTCGCGACTTCGAAAAAGACGGCTGAAGAATGGGATTGGCAGGGAGTGGAAGAACGGGCCGCGCAGCTGTTCAACCTCCAGCTCGACTGGTCGCCGGAAGAGCGGCAGGAACTGAGCGCTGAGACCTTTGCTGCAAAGTTGCAGGAGACCGTGCAGCAGGCTTATACCCTCCAGGAGGAGCGCAACGGTCAAGAACAGATGCGCCAGCTCGAGCGGATCGTATTGCTGCAGATGGTCGACAACCTGTGGAAAGAACATCTGCTGCACATGGATCATCTTAAAGAGGGGATAGGGCTGCGCGGTTACGGACAGAAAAATCCGCTCATCGAATATAAACGCGAAGGATACGACCTTTTCCTGACTATGGTGGAGGCGGTCAAGCAGCATACTATTGGCAATCTGATGCGGATTCAGATCGTCCAGGAAGATGACGTGGCGCGGATGGAGGAAGAACGCCGGCAACAGCGTGAACGTGAACTGGAACAGTCGAAACGGACCAGCGGCGTTGATGCTGTTGACGTCGAACGTAAACCTGTGCAGCGGGCTGAAGATAAAATCGGCCGGAATGCGACCTGCCCCTGTGGTTCCGGCAAAAAATACAAAAAATGCTGCGGCCAGACCACCTGATCCGGTTTACCCGTGTATCACTAACCCGCAGCGATCATTTCAGCGCGCCTCACCAGCCATAGCCTTTCTCCACGGGGGGCTGATGGTTGGTCGTTTCTACCCTCTCAGTCGTTGAGGATCAAACAGGTATTTTTCCATGTGCTTGATCTCCTCAATGCCGGAGATGACGATTTTCGGGTCGGTTGCCAATTCATTCTCGGGAAGTTTCTTGTCGTAGTTAAGTTGGGAAAGAAGGTGTTTGATGCAGTTGAGCCTGGCTTGTTTTTTGTCGTCGGAACGGATAATAGTCCAGGGGCTCAGCGTCCGGTTCGACTCGTTGAGCATCTGAAATTTTTTCACGGTGTACTGATCCCAGTAGGTCTGCGCCAGGTTGTCTACTGGTGAAAGCTTGTACTGTTTGAGAATATCGGTTTTGCGGGAATCAAAGCGCCTGGCCTGCTCGTCCTTGGAAACCGAGAAGTAGAATTTGAACAGCCTGATTCCGTCCTTGACCAGCATTTCCTCAAACAACGGCACATCTTTCAAGAATCGTTTGTGTTGCTCATCGGTACAGAAACCCATGACCGGCTCCACCATTGCCCGATTGTACCAGGAACGGTCAAAGAGGACCAGTTCTCCGGCGGCGGGAAGATGGGGGACATACCGTTGGAAATACCACTGGGTCGCCTCTTTGTCGCTAGGCGCGGCGAGGGCGACGATCCTGGCGTTGCGTGGATTGAGAAAAGCGGAGATGCGCTTGATGGTGCCTCCCTTGCCCGCTGCGTCGCGGCCCTCGAAGATGGCAAAAATGCGGGTCCCATTCTTTTTCATGTCCTGCTGCAACTTCATCAGTTCGATCTGCAGCTTCTTCAACTCCATTTCATAGGCGAGCGTTTCCTTGCTCACCCATACGGCAAGGTGGTCATCATTCTGTTTTTCATCCTTGAATTGTAATGCTGTCCCCTCCTGGAGCCTGAAGTCAATGGTCTTGACGCTCTCTTGTTTTTTTTCTTTCCCGTCTTCGTGTTTCTTTTTTTTGTCACCCATGCGTGTCTCCTGTAGTCGATAATGCTAGTTGAGGAAATGGTGTTAACGGCCCTGCCGCCTTCCGGAAGAAGGTGGAGCTGGGGCCAAAGTGATTTTCAAGGGAGGAAAGTGTGTCCAAATAGAGAACAGGCTAGCACAGAACTTGTTGAAGAATAAAGACATGCAAATTCTATTTTCGTTACTTTTCCGGGGAAGAGCCCGAAACAGCCAAGGAGCAGGTAACTGATGCAAGAGGTTATTGAAGCGATAAACGCATTTCTTGAGACCTGGGAGGAGACACCGGAGCAGAATAAACAAGGGTTCATTCGTCTCAAGGACCTACTGCTCGGCAAGGCAGGGATTGATCTGGAGTATCAGCCCCGTCCCGGCTTGACCTATTCCTTGCGGGCATCGTGCCCGCAGCACCAACGGCCCCTGTTCGTGATGATCGATGTCATCGAAGACCAACCGCGATGGCTTTCCATCTGTTTTTTTGGTGATATGGTTCATGATCCAGAAGAAAAGGGAGCCTTTGTTCCCGGCGGCCTGCTGGGTGAAGATGCCCTCTGTTTCGATATTGAGAGCTGCGTTGATGAAGAGGTGGCGTATGTCGAGGCCCGGATCGAGGAGGCATATCGCTTGGCCACAGGGAGCTGATCCCGAAACCAGCATGTTGTTTTAATTGCGTTTGGTCGCAGTGCGAAACATTTCCCCGTAGATGGCGGGCAAATGGTGCTCGTGCAGCGCCCTGACCACCGCTTCCACATCGTAGGAACAGCGGTAATGGGTAACGGTGATGGTATCTTGCACCAGTTCCAGGATGGCATAGGAGGCCTCGGGGCGACCGTCGAACATCCTGCCGACCGAACCGGGATTGATGAAATGCACTCCCCCTATAATTTTGTGATAGGGCGAGTGCGAGTGGCCGGTGATTACCACTTGACAGGATGAGTCTTGTGCCAGTTCGCGGAAACGTTTTTCCTTGGTTTCTGCAAAGAGCAATTCCTCGTGGTCGGCAGGGCTGCCGTGAAAAAGACCGATAAAAATCTGGTCGAGGTGCAGAATTTTTTTCTTTTTCAATTCGAGGAGAAACTCGATGTTCTGCGCGGACAGCATCGCTGCCGTGCTAGTATACATGATCCGTTTTTCCGGCTTTGCCGGTTTTTTAAAGGTTTTGCCTTTGAGCAGTTTGATGACCTTGTCATCGGTGTTGCCCCTGATGCTCAGCGCCTTATGCTGCCGCAGCCAGTTGATGGTTTCATTGGGAAAGGGCGCATAGACGGTGGTGTCGCCACAGTTGAGGATCTGTTCGCACGCCAGCGGTTGCACATGACGGCTGACCGCCTCAAGGGCAGGAAAATTCCCGTGGATGTCGCTGATAAGGAGTATTTTCATATGTTCAGGATGCGGCCTGAGTTTTTATTAAAAATTAATTATGATAACAAATAGTTGTTCTTGCTGTAAGGCTGCCGGCAATAGAATATACGGTTGGTTTATCGTGCAGTCCAGCCAGCAAATGATTGTCCAGCAGGCGATCCGAGGCGCGTCCAGCAGAACTGCCCCGCTCAATCTGTAACCTGCCAGAAAGCCGTGTGAAAGGGTTAAGGGAAATGCCATCCAGCTGATATCTTCACTCTTTTCTTTTACACGGTATCTGGTAGAGTATCGATAAACATTTTAGCTTCGGTAACTTCAATACAATACGGGATATATTCTATGCGGGTTAAAGGATTTTCAGCCGCGGCGATACAGGCGGGGATTCGGTATGCTGACCGGCTCGATCTGGGGTTAATCTATTCCCAGGTGCCGGCTGTCACCGCAGGGTCGTTTACTACCAATAAGGTCAAGGCTGCTCCGATTCTATTAGATATGGAGCGGTTGCATTCGGGCATGGCGCAGGCTGTACTGGTCAACAGCGGCAATGCCAATGCCTGCACCGGCAAGGACGGGATGGATGTGGCGCTGGCCACAGCGGTCATGGTAGCGAAAGAACTAAACATTGAGGAGTCTCTGGTGCAGGTGGCCTCAACTGGCGTTATCGGGCAGCCATTAAAGACTGAACCCTTTTCAAGATCAATGCCGGCGCTCGTCGCCAAATTGTCCGCCGACGGTTTTGCTGACCTGGCTCAAGCCATGATGACCACCGATACCGTGTCGAAAATTGCCACCGCCACGGTCCTGATCGATGGGGTTGAGATTTCCCTGCTTGGGGTAGCCAAGGGGTCCGGGATGATTATGCCTGATATGGCCACCATGCTCTGTTTTGTGGTGACCGATGCCCAGATAGTCTGGCCGGTGCTGAACCGGCTGGTCAAAAACGGGGTGGACCAGAGCTTTAACCGGATCACTGTTGATGGTGACACCTCCACCAACGACATGGTGCTGGTGATGGCCAATGGCGCCGCCGCGAACTCCCGGATCGACGAGGAAACCCCGGGGGCGGCAGCTCTGTTCGGCAACGCCTTGCTGGGAGTCTTCAAGGATCTCGCCCTGAAAATCGTCGCTGACGGCGAAGGCGCCACCAAACTGGTGACCGTCAGGGTCACCGGAGCGCGGAATGAGGAAGAAGCATTCAGCGCCGCCCAGACCATCGCCAACTCCGCTTTGGTGAAAACTGCTTTTTTCGGTGAAGACGCCAACTGGGGCCGGATCATTGCGGCCCTGGGCCGATCAGACTGCAACTTTGATCCAGAGAGGGTGTCGATCAGTTTCGATGCGGTTCTGCTCGTTGAAAATGGGCTTGTTTTGGGACCGGAGAGAGAGGTCGCCGCCACCGAGGTGTTAAAGCAAAACCAATTTACGGTCACTGTTCATCTCAACGAAGGTAAGGCCGAGACCGAAGTGTATACTTGCGATCTTTCATATGATTACGTGAAAATCAACGCAGACTACCGAAGCTGAGGCACCTGGACCATGCATCATCCCGGCACGGACACCTGGTTCCTGCCCGATACCCTTCAGATTTCCACGCTGTTGTCTGCTCTGGCCAGAGAGTTTAAAACTGTTGCCGCTCCGGAATATGGGGCCGCCGTGGTGTATACCGATTCCTTTGATTGGCGGTTGTTCCAGCAGGGCTTTATTCTCCACTGCCATGACCGGGCCTGGACGCTGTACCATGGCGACAGCGGCGAAGTAACGGTGCAGCAGGGCGGACCCGAACTCAAGCGTTGCTGCTTCGCCCGTGACTTTCCTCCAGGCAAGCTGAAGGAACTGCTTGAACCATTGCTTGCTCTTCGCTGTCTGCTGCCGTTGGCAACGGTGCATCTGGTCGGTCGTCAGGTCCGCTTGCTCAACCGGGATGGGAAAACCGTGGCTAGAATCGTGTTCGAGGAGCAACGCCTCTCTGCGGACGGGCCGGTTTTTCGTCTGCTCCGGCTGTTCTGTATCCGCGGCTATGATCAGGAACTGGGCACGGTTCGGCGGGTCCTTGCCGAAAATGGCGTCAACCGGTCGGCTTCGCCCCTCATCGGTTTTGAGGAGGGCTGCAAAGCGGTGGGACGAAGGCCACTTGACTACAGCTCAAAATTCATTATAGAACTCGATGCTGATGGTACTGCCAGGCAGGCTATGGTTCGCATTTACCGGCAGTTGCTGACCGTCATGAACCACAATATTCCCGGTGTTCTTGAAGACCTTGACTCCGAGTTTCTCCATGACTTCAGAGTCGCTCTTCGGCGGACACGTTCCGGGTTACACCTTGTCAAAGACGTCCTGCCGACTGCGGTCGTGGATACCTTCGCCAAGGATTTCAGCATACTGGGAGGGTTGACCGGCCCCACCCGCGATCTCGATGTCTATTTGTTGAAGCAAGACGACTATCTGGCCAGGGTGCTAACCGTCTTGCAACCCGGATTGCTCGCTTTTTTCGCCGACCTTGCCGTGCGGAGGCAGGTCGAACAAAAGAAGATGGTGCGGGCGCTGCGTTCCAAGAAAAGCCGCGCCATCCTCAACGCCTGGAAACGTTTTCTTACCTCTGCTGACGAACCTGCCCCTGCAGCCGGGGTAAGAGTTGACCATCTGGCGGGGCGGATTATTTTTCGCCGGTTCAAACGAGTGATGCGGGACGGCAAGGCCCTGGACACTGCCACACCCGATCCCGAGATCCATCGCTTGCGGATTCAATGCAAGAAACTGCGTTACGCCATCGAATTTTTCAGTTCGCTCTATCCCGCAGAAGAAATCCAAATGGTAATCAGGCAATTGAAGAGACTGCAAGACATTCTGGGTTCATTCAATGATCTTTCCGTGCAGCAGCAGGTGCTCCGCCACTCCCTGGAAGCGTCGTTGCCGACCGGATCGCGCCGTAACCTCAAACTGGCTGCCGCTCTGGGGGCATTGATGCAGAGTCTTTTTCAGGAGCAACAGGAGTTGCGCACCCATTTTGCCGAGGCCTTCACCCAGTTCAGCGATCCGGAGAATACGGCGCTGTTTCATAAACTCTTCCGGCGCAAACAGGAAATGTTATGAGCATTATCGCGGTGTACAATATCAAGGGGGGGGGTAGGGAAAACCGCCACCTCGGTCAACCTCGCCTATCATTCATCGCGGCGGGGCGGCAGGACCCTGCTCTGTGACATGGATCCGCAGGGCTCCGCTTCCTTTTATTTCCGCATCCGCTCGCCCAAGAAATTCAACAGCAAGAAACTGCTCAAAGGCGGCAAGCATATCGATGAAAATATCATGGGGACTGATTTTCCCAATCTTGATATGTTGCCCGCCGATTTTTCCTACCGCAATATAGATATTGCCCTTGATGAGTGCAAAAAATCGCAGCAGCGGTTGCGCAAGGTTCTGCAGCCCCTGGAGGTGGAATATGAGCGGATTTTCCTCGATTGCCCTCCCAATATCACCCTGCTGTCGGAAAATATTTTTTTTGCCGCGGATTATATCGTGGTGCCGGTGATCCCTACCACCCTCTCGCTGCTTTCGCTCAAGCAGTTGTTCACTTTTCTCGAC
>Ga0364909_10246_pt1 | contig 16881 bp, 12 predicted proteins | sample SorcelJu500001C3_3_FD_206966 | JGI IMG/M metagenome (GOLD analysis project Ga0364909, IMG submission 206966) | Enriched cells from Trout Bog Lake Hypolimnion, Wisconsin, USA - BchlTB.June25.5000.01.C3 | ecosystem: Environmental > Aquatic > Freshwater > Lake > Hypolimnion/Profundal zone | place... | reverse complement strand
CTATTCAAAGAATAACTAACTGAAATAACGATATAGTTTCAAGTGTATCATTTTTCCATAATGTTCCAAAGCACATCAGGAGTTGATAAGGTCAATGCTCTCTCGTTATGGCGAAAGGGTAAATCAAGGATTGCGTGCGGCCTGCGGGGAAGAGAAAAGAAAATCAATCAACCGGTGGCCAGCTTACGCTTCAACTGCGGCGGCAATTTTTAGGGCCTTGGCATAGCAATTTCGGATGGTCTCAATTCCTCGGGGTTGCCTCGCAACCAGTGGCCGCCTTTTTGTTCGTAGTTGAAGGAGTCATCAACGCGATCACCCTAAAACTGCAACCCGACAACATTTGGAAACAACGGCGTCATGCTGAAATGTTTCAATTTTGCTGTTCAAGTTGCCCCGTATTGATGCTTGGCTTTTCACCTCTATTATTTTCAACTTCATTGTATAGCTCAATTGAAATCTGCTGAGCTGCGTTTAGTTCTTTCCACGACATGTCTTTAAGCAAAACATTCCTATTCTTCGCTGCTGCTGCATTTCCTTGGCTCGCTGCCAATGAGTACCACGCGTATGCACGAGCCTTGTCCATCTCTGTTCCGGTTCCTGTTGCATACATCAATCCGAGATTAGCTTGAGCGAACACATCACCATGTTTCGAAGCCTGCTTATACAAATCAAATGCTTTCGGGTAATCCTTGTCGCCTCCAAAGCCATTATACAACATGTAGGCAAGATCATTTTTTGCACTATAATTGTCTTGGTCAGCCAACAAGCAAAGCCACTTCCTGGCTTCAACATAATTTTTATCGGTGTCTGTTCCCTTAAAATATGCTTGGCCGAGAATGTTCAAGGACTCTGCAGAAAATCGACCATTTTCAGCAGCTTTCAGGAGCCACTTAAAACCTGTCTTTCGATTCTGAAACACTCCTTGTCCTGTATACAACTTTATACCAACACTAAGTTGAGCCTCTGTATCACCAGATTCTGCGGACTCGAAATCTGACTGCAATGTCTTTGCGGCTTCAGTTAATCTCTTCTCGTTACTCTCTGGCGCCAGTGGCGGTTTCAGCTTCTTTTGCGGAAGCATTGTTGAAGTCTTCACTGGAAGATTCGAATTATAAGGTATCGTTCTTTCGGGTTGTTTTGAGTCTGTCTTGTTCTCCGTCGACTCAGGTGAAAGATAGACGGAAAATGTCTGCGGCAACTTCTTTACCGGTTCTTTAACTTTTACTTTTTGATTTTCTTTTCCCGATGCCTCATTTTCTTCAAGCCACTTCTCGACGCGTTTCGTGTCGCTCTGCTCACTCGCTGTCCGGGTGCTCTCCGTTTGCTGTGACGAAGCAGTGGATGGTGTCGTTTTATGACGCTTTTTTTTCTTTAACTTCCTTTTTCCAGACTTTTTCTTATTTGATTGAATTTTATTTTCTGTTTCCGTTATTTTTTGTATGCTTGGCTGCCTTTGCACCGGCACTTTAGATTGCTCAAGAGAGGGAACCGGCTCCGGTGGCAACTTTTCAAGTAGAACTTCGCTGTCATTGAGAGCATTCTCTTTCGGTCTAGCAGTCGACGTTCCGTCCGGAATTTCAGGAATAAGGTCAGCAGCCTGAGCTGTTACGGTTGTTATTAAAAAAATAATACTGAAAATTAAGTACTTAAATGGATTCCCCATGATTCTTATTCGGCGGATTATTCTGAAGTGCAACAACTAAGCGTGGCATGATGCATGCCTACTTTTGCACCGAACATTATCACGCGATGATCTATATTTCAGTACTTTTCGCGGCCAGTGGTAAGGTTGCCGACCCCGTGATTTTTTCTCTCCTTATCGGAAATTTTAGTTATCGCAAATATCAACGCTGCATCTGATGCATATATGGTCACCTTTGCACATCAGGGAACGCTTTCATTCATCCCTTCAGTAGCCATTGAGGGCTGTAACCAGCCATGGCCATCAAGGGCAATCAGCAGGTCAGCCTCTTTCGGGCCCCAGCTGCCCGCTTTATAGAAATGACATCGGTGCGGGGATTTAAGGACTGGCTCGACCACTGCCCAGGCTGCCTCAACTGCATCCTCACGGGTAAAGAGCGCGCCATCGCCGGCCATGGCGTCTTCAAGGAGCCGTTCATAAGGACTTTCCTCTCCCGGTTGTTCTTCTTCGACCAGACAGAGTTCTCGCTGGTCGCCCACGAACTCCTTCCCGGCGCGTTTAACACGTGCCGCAAGAGCGATGGCGGAGCGGGGTGCGAGTCGGAACCGCAGATAGTTGGCCCGGCCGGTCACTGGCGCCGAGTCGGCAAAAAGCCTCTGCGGCGGAGGCTTCAACTCCACCAGGACCTCGTGTGCCGTTTCAGCCAGACATTTGCCGGAGCGCAGGTACCACGGCACCCCCTCCCAACGCCACGAGTCGATGAACAGCCGCAGTGCGCAGAACGTCTCGACATCGGAGTTTTTGGCAACGTTTGACTCCGCGCGGTAGCCATCGTACTGGCCGCGCACCAGATCGTCGGGCTGCAGTGGCCGCATGGCCTGGAAGACTTTGGCCTTCTCGTTATGTACGGCTCCAAAGCCCCTGTATGCCGGAGGCTCCATGGCAAGCAGCGAAACCACCTGGAATATATGGTTTTGGATCACGTCACGCAGGCATCCCGCGGTTTCATAAAAGGCACCTCGCTGCTCCACCCCAAATTTCTCGGATAGGGTTATCTGGATGCTGGCAATGTAATTGCGGTTCCAGATCGGCTCCAGGAATGAATTGGCAAAGCGGAAATAGAGGATGTTCATAATCGCCTCTTTTCCGAGAAAATGGTCGATACGAAAAATCGAGTCTTCCGGGAACACCGACCTGGCCACCCGGTTCAACTCACGCGCCGAGGCTAAATCGCGGCCAAACGGCTTTTCGACAATGACGCGCCCATGAGCGGTCAACTCCGCGGCTCCGAGGCCTTTAATAACCGTCCTGAAGAGCGAAGGGGGAATTGCGAGGTAATAGGCCGGACGCCGGGCGTTTCCCAACGCCACTTTAATCTTTGTGAAGGTCGCATGGCTGTTGTAATCACCGCTCACGTATCTGAATTGAGAGAGGAGCTGTTTGAGGGCATCCTGGTTATCGATCCCTCCCGACTGCTTAATAGCGTCCGTGACACTTGCATGTAACTCCTCCAAACTCCAGTCCGGGAGGGCGACGCCAACGATCGGGAACTTCAGGACACCTCGTTTTGCCATCGCATAGAGTGCCGGGAAGATTTTCTTGTGAGCGAGATCGCCCGTCACCCCGAAAAGAACCAGCGAGTCGGATCGATCAGCGGCCATCAGTCGGCCCCTTTCTTGGCATCGATCTTCTCCAGATGGCCGCCAAATCCATAACGCATTGCTGACAGGACCCGGTCGGCAAAATCGGCCTCCCCTCGCGAACTGAAGCGTTCATACAATGCAGCGCTCAGCACGTGCGCGGGCACTCCCTCTTCAATGGCGGCGATGTTCGCCCAACGTCCTTCCCCCGAATCGGATACTCGCCCCTGGTAAATCTCTAAATCGGGATTGACCAGCAACTCGTTTGCAGCAACATCGAGCAGCCATGAAGAAAGTACGCTTCCCCGCCGCCAGAGTTCAGTGATATCAGGCAGGTTAAAATCATATTGATAGCGCTCGGGATGACGCAGCGGCGTGGTTTCGGCGTCCACCTCCCGCTCCAGCTTGCCGGCATTGGCATGGTGAAGAATACCGAGCCCCTCGGCATAGGCGGCCATCAGCCCGTATTCGATGCCGTTGTGCACCATTTTGACGAAGTGTCCTGCGCCGCTGGGGCCGCAGTGGAGATACCCCTGTTCAGCTGTTCCGCCTGCCTTTTCCCTGCCCGCTGTGCGTGGCGCAGCGGCAATACCGGGTGCCAGAGCGGCAAAAATCGGGTCAAGCTGCTTCACGGCTGACTCTTCCCCACCGATCATCAGACAATACCCACGCTCCGCCCCCCAGATACCGCCGCTGGTACCAACGTCGAGATAGCGAATGCCAACTGTCTGCAATTGGGCAGATCGACGAATATCGTCCAGGTAATAGGAATTGCCGCCATCAATAATAACGTCGTTCAGGTCCAGAAGCGGAGTGAGCGTGGCAAGAATCGAATCCGTAATCGCGGCCGGCACCATCAGCCAGATGACCCGCGGCTTTATCAGTCTGGCGACGAAGTCTTCAACAGACCGAACTCCCAGAGCCCCTTCACGTTCAAGTATTTCCATAGTGTCGATTTTTCTATCAAACACGACACACTCATGACCGTGTTGCAATAAGCGCCGCACCATATCAGCGCCCATGCGCCCTAATCCAATCATACCGATTTGCATCAGTGTCCCCCTGTTTTTTGCTGATTCTTCCGTTAGAGCGTTGTTTCAGGTGAGCCCTGCCGAAGCCAGGGCCTCTCGTGTCAGCTCATAGGTTGTATGGAGCACCCCTTGAATCCCCAGGCTCCTGGCCACATCAACAAACATGGGCCGATCATCGATGCAAATCACCTTCTCCGGCGCCACCTGGGCAATATCAAGGGCGATACGGTAGATGTCCGCATCAGGTTTACGGTAGTGGACAAAGCAGGATGAAATGAAAAAATCGATGAACCTGCCGAGCCCGAACGTCCTGATGCGATATTCGTTCAGTTCACGCCCCTCGTTGCTGACTGCTGCTATTTTTAACCGATGACGCGTTTTGAGATGGGAGACCAACTCGATCATCTCCGGGAGGGCGCGTGACTGGGCAAACATGAAGTTCCGGAAACTATCCCGCGTAAAGGAGCGCTCTCTGTAAAACACCAGTCGGTCCAGATACTCATCCAAGGAAAGCTTGCCCTCTTCGTAGGTGTCAAAGGTAAGATGATGCCGTTCATCCATCTCTTCCTCATTGAGGCCGAAAGTTTCGGCTGCCAAACGACGGGCCTTTCGGTCCCAACCGTTGGTTAAAATAACGCCGCCGATATCCAGGAAAAGTGTCGATATTGTCATGAATCATCTCAGTTGTAGACGTTCAAGCGGCTACTCCGTATTTCGGTTTGCTCAAAGGGTTCGACCAGTTGACAGAATTACTATGCGAGATCTATAGAGGAATTCAATGTCCAATTATTACAGAGGTAATGGATAACATATATATCAAATAAATTTCTTCCTGTTCCCACAAGTAATCCCGCCCAGCGGCCTGGTCCTCAACAGAGCAAAATCTTACTTGATACAAACAATCCCTATTGTATCTAATATATTTCACCCTTGTCTTTTTCATGCTGATTCGCATTTTTGGTCAGATACTTGCTGCATTTTCATCATATTAAAGCATCTTGAAAAATACTGTTGGGGACGTACCACCAAAAACTGTCTGCAATAATAATCTTGCAATGCAAAACAAATATTCCGAAGCATGGAACCTTGCATCACATGAAAAATACATCAGAAACAATGAATTTTACACGTGGAGATGAATTGCCCCAAAAGGCATGAGCAAAAAATAAACTCGGGCAGACTGGCAGATACGGCGACCAGGGCGGACAAGTATTGCAGCTATAAGCTCTGGGTGGAAGGTGGCATCCGTGCTCGCCGGTATTCCAGGTTGCTCCTACTCGATAACCGGAGGACCGATACCATGAAAAAAAACCCTTTGATCCAATTGGGAATGCTGGGCCAATCGATCTGGCTTGATTACATCCGGCGCGATCTGATCGTTGGGGGTGGGCTCCGACATCTGATCGAAGCGGATGGACTGCAAGGGATGACCTCCAATCCATCCATTTTCGAAAAGGCGATTACGGACAGCCATGAATATGACGATGATATTCAGGTCATGGTGCTTAAAAGAAAAAACACAGAGGCCATCTACGAAGCCTTGAGTCAGCGTGACGTGCAAAGTGCCGCCGACGCGTTCCGGCAGCTCTACGAAAGGACAGACGGCAAAGATGGATACGTGAGCCTGGAGGTCAACCCTCACCTGGCGCATGACACTAACGGGACGATCGAGGAAGCCCGCCGGTTGTGGGCCGCGCTGAACCGGCCCAACGTTTTTATCAAAATTCCGGCGACGGTCGATGGCCTGCCCGCCATCCAACAACTTGTCAGTGAAGGCATCAACATCAACGTCACCTTGCTTTTTGGATTGCCGCTTTATCGGCAGGTAGCGGCAGCTTATCTCGCCGGCATCGAAGCGTGTCTGGCTCAAGGAAAGCCAGTGAAGCATGTAGCCTCGGTGGCCAGCTTCTTTGTCAGCCGTATTGACGCCTTGGTGGACCCACTGCTGGATAAACGTATTGCGCAAGGTGGGAAAGAGGTAGAGCTCGCAAAAAAGGTCCAGGGGCAAGTTGCTGTCGCCTGCGCGAAAGTAGCCTATCAAATCTACAAGGAAATCTTCGGCAGCGACCGGTTCAGGAAGCTGGCCGCCCAAGGCGCCCGCGTCCAGCGATTGCTCTGGGCCAGCACCAGCACCAAAAACCCGGCTTACAGTGATGTAAAATATATCGAATCCCTCATCGGACCGGACACGGTTAACACCGCTCCACTGGAAACCATTGAGGCCTATCGCGACCATGGAGAGCCGCAGGCCCGGCTCGAACAAGGTGTCGATGAAGCTCGCTGGGTGCTGGATCAATTACCGCAACTGGGTCTCGATCTCGATAGTATGACGCAGAAGCTTGAAGATGAAGGAGTCGAAAAATTCAACCAGCCGTTTGACAAACTGCTGGCAACTCTGGCGCGAGAGACCCGGCCGTAAGGAGAAGAACATCACCGCGTGGCGGCAAGACAATTGCGCCTTCGCTTCTCGCCACCGACCATGCCCGCCCGCTTCGGCATGAAAGTCGACGTGCCGGACCTCCTGGCGCCGAGGACCGGGGCTCCAATGGGCAATAACCATTTGTGAGGGACACTCGTATGGATCTCGATACCCAATGCATCAATGCCATTCGCTTTCTCGCCGTTGATGCCGTGCAGAAGGCCGAAAGCGGCCACCCGGGCCTGCCGCTGGATGCCGCACCCATGGCCTATGTGCTATGGACTCGATACCTCTGTCATAATCCGGCCAATCCTCAATGGTTTGACCGGGACCGGTTCGTGTTGTCCGCCGGTCACGGTTCAGCTTTATTATACAGCCTGCTGCACCTGACCGGTTATGAAGTGCCGATGGAACAACTCCAGCAGTTCCGCCAATGGGGCAGCCTCACTCCCGGACATCCTGAACGCGGCTTGACGCCGGGTGTCGAGATCACCACCGGACCGCTCGGCCAGGGATTCGCCAATGGGGTGGGCATGGCCATGGCGGAGGCGCATCTTGCCGCGCGCTATAACCGGCCCGGATTCGATATTGTCAATCATTGCACCTACGGGCTGGTGAGCGACGGTGATCTCATGGAAGGCGTGGCAGCCGAAGCAGCCTCCCTCGCAGGGCACCTGAAACTCGGCAAGCTCATCTATTTATATGACAATAACCACATCACGCTCGCCGCCTCGACCCAACTCACCTTTACCGAAGACCGCGCTCTGCGGTTTGCGGCCTACGGCTGGCACACGCAATCGATCGATGACGGCAACGACCTGGTCGCGATCGACCACGCCATTCAGGCCGCGCGCGAAGAAACAGGGCGCCCCTCGCTGATTCTGGTGCGGACGCATATCGGCTTTGGTTCGCCTCACAAACAGGACACCTTCGGCGCACATGGCTCACCCCTGGGTGAGGAGGAAGTAAAGTTGACCAAATTGCGCCTGGGTTGGCCCGTTGAACCACTGTTCCATGTGCCCGACGAAGCCAGGCAGCACTTTCGCCTGGCAATAGACCGTGGAGGTGAATCGGAAGCCGAATGGAATTCAACGTTTGCCCGCTATGGGCAACAGTACCCGGAGGCAGCCGGGGAACTGCGACAGTTGCTCAAGGGTGAATTGCCGCACGGATGGGAAGCTGATATTCCATATTTTCCAGCAGATGCCAAGGGGATGGCGACCCGTGTCGCCTCGGGGAAAGTGATGGCCAGCGTCAGTCCGAAGCTTCCGTGCTTGATGGGAGGCTCCGCTGATCTTGATCCGTCCACCCTTACCGAACTCCCCCAGGCCGGCAATTTTGAGAACCCCGCAATGGCTACCGGCGACATGCAGGGTGCTGCCAACGGCGGCTGGAGTTACGCTGGCCGCAATGTGCACTTTGGCGTTCGAGAACACGGCATGGCCGCGATTGTAATCGGCATGGCCGCGCACGGTGGAACCCTGCCGTTCGGAGCGACCTTTCTGACCTTCTCAGATTACATGCGCCCGGCGATTCGGCTTGCGGCACTGATGCGGCTGCGGGTAGTATATGTCTTTACGCACGACAGCATCTGCATGGGTGAGGATGGCCCAACGCACCAACCCGTGGAGCATCTCGCCAGTTTGCGGGCAGTTCCAGGACTTGTCGTCATTCGTCCCAGCGATGCCAACGAGACTGCCGAGGCCTGGCGCGTCGCCATCGAAACCAGAGATCAACCGGTCGCGCTTGTATTGACACGGCAAAATGTGCCAACCGTTGACAGGAAACAGTTCGCATCGGCCGAAGGTCTTCGCCGCGGGGCCTACATTCTTGCCGAGGTACCCCAGGCAAAACCGCAATTGATTCTCATCGCCAGCGGGTCGGAAGTCAGTCTTATCGTGGCAGCGGGGCAACTGCTGCAGAAACGGAACGTTGCGGTGCGTCTTGTTTCGATGCCAAGCTGGGAATTATTTGAGGCGCAACCTCGAGAGTATCGCGACTCGGTGCTGCCGCCGTCCATCAAAGCCCGGCTTGCGGTTGAGGCGGGTGTATCCATGGGATGGAGCCGGTACGTCGGTGATCACGGGGACATGGTCGGCATTAATCGCTTTGGCGCTTCGGCTCCAGGCCCGGTCATGATGCAGGAATACGGAATTACCGTCGATGCTGTTTGCAAACAGGCGACACTCTTGCTCGAGAGGGGGAACATTGACTGATATCGTGGCACCATCGCCAAATTCCCCGAAAGCCATTGGCATTGCCGCCGATCATGGCGGATACAAATTAAAAGAGCAACTGGCCGTGAAGTTACGCGAGGCCGGCTACAAGGTGGTGGATTTCGGCTCCCACAAGTTAGTTGCCGGAGATGACTACCCGGATTTTGTGATCCCGCTGGCGCGTGCCGTTGCCCAAGGAATTGTGGCCCGAGGGATAGCCATTTGCGGCAGCGGCGTAGGCGCATGTGTCGCGGCCAACAAAATTCCAAGAGTCCGGGCATGTCTGCTCAATGACACCTTTTCAGCACGTCAGGGGGTTGAAGACGACGATTTGAACATGATCTGCCTGGGCGGCCGGGTGGTGGGTCAGTCCCTCGCTTGGGAACTGGTCAAGACCTTCCTGGCGGCGGAATTCAGCGGTGCAGAACGTCACCTTCGGCGCCTGGGCAAGGTTGCGGAGCTCGAGGGACAGACGGCCATTACAGGATGGGGAAAATAAAGGGTCCCGCCCCCGGTCCTGTTTTTCACCGCCAGGATAGCTGAAACGCCTGCCATCCCAAAGCGTCTTGCGCCTTTCATCATATTTTCAGTGCCCTCCATTGTCGAAACCATGACATTGAGCTAACAATCGCTATGGATAACGAAGACGGGGTGATTCTACAACCGCAAACTAAAAAGGAGTCGGCATGACAAAGACCACACCGCTCACCAATCGCATCGCATGGCAGGCCCTTAAGGACCATTTCCTGAAAATCAGCGACCTGCATCTTCGAGAACTCTTCGCAGACGATCCAAAACGCGGAGAACGCCTGACCGCGGAGGCCATCGGCATATACCTTGACTATTCCAAACATCGCATCACCGACGAGACGCTCAGGCTCTTATTCCAGTTAGCGGAGGAGTCCGGTTTGCAAGCTCGCATCGATGCCATGTTTCGGGGTGAGAAGATCAATATTACGGAGAGACGGGCCGTCCTCCACGTAGCACTGCGCGCCCCTGAAAGCCAATCCATCGTCGTTGACGGCAAAGACGTGGTGCCTCAAGTTCACTCCGTGCTCGCCAAGATGGCGGAATTCTCCATTCTGGTGCGCGATCGAAAGTGGAAGGGCCACACCGGCAAGCCGATCCGCAACGTGATCAACATCGGCATCGGCGGATCCGACCTGGGGCCGGTAATGGCCTATGAGGCCCTGCGGCATTACAGTCAGCGCGACCTGACCTTCCGTTTTGTTTCCAACATCGACGGCACTGACTTTGCCGAGGCCACCCACGATCTTGACGCCGAGGAGACACTGTTCATTGTTTCGTCGAAGACCTTTACGACTTTGGAAACGATGACCAATGCGCGCACCGCCCGCGATTGGGCGCTGAAAACCTTGAAACATCCCGCTGCCGTTGCCAGACATTTTGTCGCGGTCTCGACGAACGCCGTGGAGGTGGCCGAATTCGGCATTGACACCGCAAACATGTTCGAGTTTTGGGATTGGGTCGGCGGACGTTATTCCATGGACTCGGCGATTGGCCTCTCGACCATGATCGCCATTGGCCCTGAGAATTTCAGCGCCATGCTTGAGGGCTTCCACCAGATGGACGAGCATTTCCGCACCACTCCTTTCGAGGGCAACCTGCCGGTTCTCATGGCGCTTCTGGGCATCTGGAATGCAAATTTCTTTAATGCCCAGACTGTAGCGGTTCTCCCTTACGAGCAGTATCTGAAGCGTTTCCCGGCTTACCTCCAGCAACTGACGATGGAGAGCAATGGCAAGCAAGTCTCCCTCGACGGAACAAAGATTTCCTCCCCCACCGGACCCATTTACTGGGGGGAGCCGGGGACCAACGGCCAGCATTCCTTCTACCAACTGATTCATCAAGGGACCGGGCTCATCCCCTGCGATTTTATCGGGTTTGTGCAACCGCTCAACCCTTTGGGGCGCCACCACGACGTGCTTTTTGCCAATATGTTTGCTCAGGCCGAGGCCCTGGCCTTCGGCAAAACGCAGCAGGAGGTTGAAGCCGAAGGCACACCTGAATGGCTGGCGCCGCACCGTACCTTCGAGGGCAACCGCCCCTCCAGCACTATCCTCCTGGAACGGTTGACGCCGATGGCGCTGGGAAAACTGGTCGCACTGTACGAACACAGCGTCTTCACGCAAGGAGCCATCTGGAACATCGATTCATTTGACCAGTGGGGGGTTGAACTGGGGAAAGTGCTTGCCACCCGCATAATCCCAGAACTTGAAGCGGAGACTGCATCCCGCCTCGACCACGACAGCTCAACCAATACCCTGATCCAACGTTACAGGAGATTCAAAAATATATAGAAAGGAGCCAATAAAACTATTGCCCCATTGCCAGCGACCGCTCAGAAGTCCAGATTGACAGGTTTGCCACCATGCCTGTCGACACCAAATCGCAGACAAACAACCCGCGGCGGCAATTGGGGCAATTGTATGTTTGTTGCCTGGCCCTAATTTTCCGATTTTTCATTAACGCCAGAACAGAATTTAGCTGCAACCACCCCCAGAATGCCGCAAGGTTTGCCGCATAGGGAAATAGCGCAGCGCTGCCAGACTCGAATTGTCCTCTTCTGTCATCGCCAAACGACGAGCATGAGCAAAATTCAGGAGGTCAGAGCCCCCGCAAGAAGAAGTTGCCAGGAACGCCCTAAATCAAAACACTCTGATCCCTGGTTACCCAGCCAGAACCACTACGTGCCGAGTTTTTTGTTTCGCAAACAAGACCTTGCCAGTTTCCCACACATTAAATGTGGTAAATTTTGCCGAAAAAACAAAAGGTTATATTTCCTACAAAATTGAAAACTTGCATGTAATAATTTTCTATTTTCATGATAGCACTTTATGTTTGCAGCCCGTTCAGTTACTCTTAGTATTTTTGTTTTCATGGCCATGGGATTAAAATCAGAAAGGGAAGAAAGGCATGACCGCAAACATCCCTTGTCTCCTTTTTTCAGAGATCGAGTCGATGGCTGATAATAAGTTATCTGATTGCACTATTGGGATTCAGCAAACCCCAACCAGGCCATTCGAATCAAGAGCCGCCAGGGGAAGGCGATACTTTCACTGTTCTGCTAGAAATAATGGCGGACACCATATCTCCGTTATCGACAGGCAACTACAGAGTAATTAAGGCCGCATGGAATCTAAGGATCTAACAAAAGAGACATCCATTTTATTTGTCGATGACGAGGAGGTCATCCGGAAATCCTTTACGCGTGAGCTGCAGATGGAGCATTTCGCGGTCACCGCCGTTGCCAGCGGCAGTGAAGCGCTCAGGGCTCTGGAAGGTAAGCAGTATGACCTGGTGATCACCGATCTGATGATGCCCGATGTTGACGGTTTCGGCGTACTCAAGGCCACAAAAAAGCTTGCACCTCTGACCAGTGTTATCATCCTCACCGGCTATGGCGACATGCAATCTGCCATTGATGCCTTGCGCCTTGGAGCCGATGATTTCGCCCGCAAACCCTGTGAGGTCGAAGAACTTATCTTCCGGATCAGGCGCTGCATGGATAAACGGAACCTGTTACTTGGGCGCAAGCGGTCAGAGGAAGCTTTGCGAGAGCGCGAGGAACGGCATCGATCTATTCTCAATGCCTCACCCGACGGTATTGTGATTACGGATATGGAGGGTCAAGTCCTCATGATTTCACCCAAGGGCTTGACCATGTTTGGGTACGACCCGAAGGACAAGGGACAGGGTCATATGATTACCGATTTTATCGCTCCCGCGTACAGAGATCACCTTCTGTCTAATTTTTCCATCAAGGCTGACGGTTTGATGTCAGGACCGGACGAGTACTTGGGGTTGCGTAAAGATGGAACCACTTTTGCCATAGAGGTGAACAGTGACTTCATCCGGAGTGAGGATGGACAACCTGCCAATACGGTCTATGTGGTCCGTGACATCACTGAGCGCAAGCGTGCCGAAGAAGAGAAAATGAGCTTGCAGGCGCAACTGATCCATGCCCAGAAAATGGAAGCCATCGGCACGTTGGCGGGAGGTATTGCTCATGACTTCAACAATCTTCTCAGCTTGATACTCGGCTATACCGAAATGGCCCGAGCTGCTACGCCTCCGGATTCGCTGGTTGCTCAAAAACTCGAAAAAGTGTTGGAAGCCGGGCAGCGGTCTGTTGCTTTGGTTAAACAAATCCTCGCTTTCAGCCACCGGACAGACACCGAACGAATACCTCTGAATCCTGTCCACATCGTCAAAGAAGCCATTAAACTCCTTCGTCCATCGCTCCCCTCTACCATTGTGATCAGGCAGCAGATCGACACATCAAATAGACAAATTCTCGCTGATCCGACGCAAATTCATCAAATCCTGATGAACCTCTGCACTAACGCTTTTCACGCCATGGAGCAGACCGGTGGCGCACTCGAGATTACCCTCAAAGATTGCGAACTCTCCCAGAGTGATCTGCATCAGCACCCAGAAGTCTCTCCTGGGAGTTTCGTTGTGCTTTCCATCAGCGATACGGGCACCGGAATCGACCCAGAGATATCGGACAAGATCTTTGATCCCTATTTTACCACCAAGGCGATAGGCAAGGGTACCGGCATGGGACTGGCAATCGTTCATGGCATTATCACCAGTTATGGAGGGTTCATCACTAGTAAGAATAATGTTGGGAACGGCACGGTCTTTCAGGTGTTTTTTCCGGCTGTAAAGGAGGGTATCGGCCCCGAGGCCAAGCCTGTTGAAGCAGCCCCGCCGGGCACAGGACATATCCTCTTGATTGATGATGAGGTGATGCTTGCGGAGTTGGACAAGGAGATGCTCGAACAATTGGGATATGAGATAACCGTGCAGACAAGTAGTTTGGAGGCATTGGCTGCCTTTCGAGACCAACCGAACCGGTTCGAGGCCGTGATCACTGACCAGACAATGCCGGGTATGACCGGGATTGACCTCGCCAAACAGATGCTTCAGATTCGTTCTGACATTCCAATTATTCTCTGCACCGGTTACAGCACGCTTGTCAGTGAAGAGCAGGCGAAGACTGAAGGGATCAGGGAGTTCGCCATAAAGCCCCTGAGTAAGACAAAGATAGCGTTACTTCTCAAAAAAATTCTGACCGAGAGAAAAACAAAGTAAGTGTTTATAATTACTGAGTTTTGAACTTCATTTCCCTACTACGTATCAGCGATTTGTATAAATAACTCGTCCGTTTTTTTGAACTTTAATCCGCCAGGATATAGGCCAAATATAGTCAGATATTAAAACGTTATACCGAACAATTTTGCCATCTTCTTCTTTTTCAAATAGATAATCTGTTAAGGAGGAGTTGGAGAATGTTTTAGACTCCCCTTTGCCGTCATACTTTACCGACTCATCCCTGCCGAATATTGTTTTCTTAATCTCAATAGCGTGGCCGTCTGAAACTATATTATATTTTGCCATAATCTCACCTCTCCGACCTTGGGTGCTGCCACCAAGGAATAAATGCTGAGGAGAATCGCGAGTGTCTCTCTACTGCCCCCTGAGAGCGCCACATTTTCTATTGATTTTATTGATATTATTTGTAATTCAGGAAGCCAACCCGCTACCCCAGTAACCGCAGCCTTTACTGAATTGTACGGACCAGAAATGCGTTTGTCAATGTCAGCGAGGGGTTGAGGTAACGCTCGTGGAATGACTCGCGATTCTACAAATAGAGAGCGTTCTGCAAGGCCTCGTGGGTCATTTTGCCTTTATGACCTGCTGCCCGCCTGCCAGCACACCAACACCGCCGCGCCGACACGCTTCCAGACTTATCAATGATCCCGGCCATCAGGATGCGGTGCGCCACCAGCAACGCAGCTTCCGCCCGGCTGCCACCGAGGCTTCGCTGATCTGCGCGACCGGATGCACTAGAGCCGGGGTTATGGTGTAAGGCGGTTGGTAATTGTGGATTTCCCGCTCATGGTTAGGCTTTGCGCTCCTCTTCGGGCAGCGTTTCGAGAAAACCGTGCATGCTGTAGAGTGGATTGGCCACCAACAGATCAAAATGGCCGTCACGGATGTCGGGGAAATTCGCATGGCTACTGACCAAACCGTCGCCATAGTAAATCTGGATGCCCTGCTGTCCGTACATGAAGGCGGATACCTTGCCAACCTTGGACAGGCGATACTCCTTTTCGATCCCGATCAACGACTTGTGATACTCGGCCGGGTTGACCAGTGGCTTGTGTTGTTCCAGCAACGGCTGAAGTTGAAGCGCCAGCTCAGTGAGGAAGTGCCCGGCGCCGCAGGCGTAGTCGATAGCATGGGCGGGGTGGCGCTATTCGAAATCAGGCTTTCCAACGCAGATTATCAGGATAAAACGGCAGATGGGCATGGGGGTAAAGAACTGCCCTTCGCTCTGCTTGACGCCCTTATCGAGAAAGCCCTCGAACATGTCGACCAGAAACTGGCTGTGGCCGTTGGGGTTGATGAGGCGAATGTCCTGCCACATCTACAGGATCTTCAGCAGTACATCGGCGTTGTTGGTAAAGAATTTCTGTTGAATGAACAGATTCCAAACGGCCCACTGGGTGGCATCCGGATTCTGACGAATAAAGCGCAGCGCGTTGTTGACCTCGTGCTGATTGATGCAGGTGATATCCTCGCCAAAAAACTTGCCCATGCCCAACTGATAGAGTTGCTGTATTCGGTCCATCAGCTCAAAATGGCTATTGGAGGCAATGCCCTTCCAGTAAAACTTGAGGTCGTCAGGGTTCTCGATTTCGTGAAAGTTATCTCTTTCAAAAGAAGCGTTAAGAGTAATTTATGATGTTATGTTGAGCAGCTCCCTCTTTCTCCTGCCGAATGACAGCATGATTCAAAAATGACCATATTTCGAATGATTGTGAACCGAATGGCAATCATATTTTTATAGTGCACCAGGAATAACGGCAAGGATTATATGAAAAAATGAGTTCATCCTTGGGTATTGGGTCAGGAGACACCACCGGACAATAAAAAACCCGCTTTCCTCGTAAGGAAGCGGGTTAGATATGTCTTGAAACCGTTTTTTTTTTTAAAAATGGAGCGATGGGACTTGAACCGAATGTGCTTATTATTTCATATCTTATAGTTACATAACAGCATTTTTTGCGGTTGCCCCCAGAGTTGCCCCCAATTTTCTTGGATTCTTTTTTGACTCCCCAAAAAAGACTACTGCGTATGCGCCGCTAACGAGTGCCGTTGTTGCTTCTTCTCCTTAAGTTGTTTAGCCAACAATTTCACCTTTCCATACGTTCCATAAGAGCAAGGATGTCGGATAGCTTCCAAACAACGCTGCGCAGACCCAACTTAATTGATTTCGGAAAGATACCTGCTCTGATGCCGTCATACCATTTAGTTCTTGACATGGGTATGATCCCGGTGATTCCCTTTTTTTATTGCCTATGACCTCGTCTATGGGAAGATATCTCTCCTCGGGAACGGCCAGCCTAAGAAGCGGGTCCACACCACCTCCAACGTTGTGAATGTCTATTTTTTCTTTCTTTTCAGGTGGCTGGTTGTTCTTGTTTGGCTTTTTAACTTTGACAGCCAAATTGTTTTCTTTATCGATTTTCTCGGAAAGAAGTGATTGATTATCGAGAGTCGCAATCGTTTCCAATTCAGGGAAAGGGGATGACTCTGAATCAGAATTGTCCTCACCGGCCAATTTATTAGCACGACTACAGCGACTAACGACTTCGAGTTTTTCGCCTTGTTTTCCTTCGATTTTGGGCCTTTCGGCTTGAACGCTCAACCCACTCTCTTTATCGATTTCTTTGGGAAGAGATGGTAGGGTGTTGAAAGTCCCTTTCCTTCCCAAGTCATGGGGGGAAGGTGAAACTGCCACAGAATTATTTTTACTCTGTAGACGCTCAGCGTGAGTGCGGCGCCTGACGACTGTGCAGCCTATAGTTGCTGTTTCTTCGATTTTGGGCCCTTCGAC
>Ga0364909_10245_pt1 | contig 16915 bp, 15 predicted proteins | sample SorcelJu500001C3_3_FD_206966 | JGI IMG/M metagenome (GOLD analysis project Ga0364909, IMG submission 206966) | Enriched cells from Trout Bog Lake Hypolimnion, Wisconsin, USA - BchlTB.June25.5000.01.C3 | ecosystem: Environmental > Aquatic > Freshwater > Lake > Hypolimnion/Profundal zone | place... | reverse complement strand
AATGTCGCCTTGTCAATTCAATCATTTCGCATTCAAGATGAAGCATACGAGGGCAGACTTTTAATTGAAAAAATACGAGAGATTGGCTCTATTGTCAAGAAATATCATTTCTCGTCAGAGCCGCAACAAGTATGGTCAGGCTTAACGCTTTCAATGCCTGACGGTTCAAATATCGCAGAGATGCTGGAAATCAATGCAGACTTGCGAAAAGCCGTTGTAAAATTTTTTAAAGAAGACGGATTGCAAGTTGTTATCAAAGACCAACGACTTGAGATTCAGAAAGAGAAAGATGGCCTGTATGTTGGCCTTCCATATTCTTCAATGGCCGACACGCTGCAACGCATTATTTTTTATCTTGCCGCCGTGAAGACCAACAGCAACAGTGTGATTGTACTGGAAGAACCCGAAGCCCATTCGTTTCCGCCTTATGTGCAAATCTTGGCACAGGCGATTGTCGAGTCAAAGGACAATCAGTTTTTCATTGCCACGCACAGTCCGTATCTCTTGGACACTATTTTGGAAGAATGTTCGCCTGACGAAGTTGGCGTGTTCATTACGCAAATGAAAGACTATCAAACAAGTGTTAAAGAACTTTCCAATGAAGAAAAGTCTGGACTCTTGGATTACGGAATCGATATTTTCTTTAACCTTGACAAATTTTTCGCCGAATGACCTCACGGCTGATTATTCCAGAGTGCTACGCTGATACTGAATTGATGAAAGCACTTGTTCAAAAAGACAAGGACATTATTCACGCTCACGGGTCGGGCGGTGTTGCAAACAGAATGCAACGCCTTAAAAACATACAACGCGTTATTGGTGTTGTAGATGAAGATAAAAAGAAAACGCAGCCAAGTTATTTTGCTGACTTCACGCAGGAAGAAATAGGGAAGAACGGCATTGTTGTTAAAGTCAAAAAAGACGAGCATGGCACGCAACATCTGATTATGATTTGTCCGGCGTTTGAGGTTTGGTTTTTAGATGCCGTTAAGTCCGTGAATGTTTCGCTTCCATCGGATTGGGAAGCAGATGCCAAATGGCTTCACGATAGCGTATTTGGTAAAAAAGAATTGGATGCTACGGCCAAAGGATTTTTAACAGTGGTTGCTTCAAAGAAGCCCGCATCATTTGTAACGCTGAAAGATTGGATTGACAAGCTATCGAAGTAAAAGTTTTCCCTCAATTGTTCTTTCTTAATACTGCTGCATCTAAGACGTAACTCAACCCTTGAGCTTTTTCGCTCGCACAAAAAGGCTGAATGATTGAGCTACTTCTCTTGGGTGCGGTGTTTTTTCAACACTATTATAACAGGTAAAAATTAAAATGGTACCCAAATTAGAATTTCACGTGCACAAAGTGCAGGCCGACCTCGGCGACGGAAAAGTGATTTCCATCGAGACCGGCAAATTAGCAAAACAGGCTGACGGTGCAACCGTCGTTCGCTTGGGCGATACGATGGTTCTCGTAACCGCCGTCGCCAAACGCGGCGACGCTCCCGAAGGCCAAGACTTCTTTCCGCTTCAGGTCGAGTACCGCGAAAAGTATTACGCCGCCGGAAAATTCCCCGGAGGCTTTATCAAACGCGAAGGCCGCCCGTCGGAAAAAGAAATCCTTTCGGCACGGCTCGTCGACCGAGCCATTCGCCCGCTGTTTCCTGAAAACTTTTTAAACGAAACGCAAGTCGTCGTCTCGGTTATTTCCTCTGACCAGCAGAATGATGCCGACGTGCTTGGTGCGATTGGTGCTTCTGCCGCGTTGCTCATCTCGGACATTCCGTTCGAGAACGCGATGTCGGAAGTCCGCGTCGGTCGCATTGGTGGAAAACTCGTTGTCAATCCGACGATTGATGAACTCAAAACCAGCGACCTTGACATCACCATCGGCGGCACGGCTGAATCCATCGTGATGATGGAAGGCGAGATGCATGAAATCTCCGAAGACGAAATGATTGCCGCCATCGAGTTCGGTCACGCGGCGATTAAAAAACTTTGTCAGATTCAGGAAGAACTGAAAAAGGCTTGCGGCAAAGTCAAACGCACCGTCAAAGCACCCGAAGTCAATCAGGAATTGCTGGCCGAAGTGAAAACACTCGGCTACAACCGATTCAAGGAAATCGCCCACAAAACGCCCATCACCAAAGAAGAGCGTGCGGACGAAACCAAGAAGGTTTATGACGAGACCGCTGCCGCATTGAAGGAAAAGTATCCAGACATGGAAAAGAAAATTTCCGCGATGCTGCACGACTTGGAATACAAAGTGATGCGTGACATGATTCTGGACGAAGGCAATCGCTTGGATGGCCGCACGGTTGAAGAAGTTCGTCCGATTATGATTGAGCTTGGCATTATTCCCAGAGCTCACGGCTCGGCACTCTTTACGCGAGGCGAAACGCAATCGCTTACAACCGTCACACTCGGCACGGCACAAGATGCCCAGAGCATTGACACGCTGACGGACACTTCCGAAAAAACATTTATGCTCAACTACAACTTCCCGCCGTTCTCGGTTGGTGAAGTCGGTCGCATGTCCGGCGTTGGCCGCCGCGAAATCGGACACGGCAATCTTGCCGAACGGTCATTGGAAATGATGATGCCGTCCAAAGATGTGTTCAGCTACACGATTCGCATCGTCTCGGAAATTTTGGAATCGAACGGTTCATCGTCGATGGCGACGGTTTGTGCCGGTTCGCTTTCGCTCATGGATGCAGGCGTACCGCTCAAGAAGCCGGTCGCGGGCATTGCGATGGGACTTATCAAAGAAGGCGACAAGGTTGCAATTCTTTCCGACATCTTGGGCAACGAAGATCACTTGGGCGATATGGACTTCAAAGTCGCCGGAACTGCCGACGGTATCACGGCTTGCCAGATGGACATCAAAATCAGCGGCCTCGATATGGGTCTGCTTCGCAAAGCCTTGAACCAAGCCAAGCAAGGACGTTTGCACATCCTTGGCAAAATGGCGACGGCTATCACCGAGCCGCGTACCGAAATGTCGCAGTTCGCACCGCGACTCACGACGATTCAGATTCCCGTCGATTCCATCGGAGCCGTTATCGGCAAGGGTGGCGAGACCATCAAGGGCATCATCGCTGAAACAGGTTGCACGGTTGATATTAACGACGACGGCATCGTCACGGTTGGCTCAACGTCAGGCGAAATGGCTGACCGAGCGATTCGAATGATTAAGTCGCTTGTTGAAACGCCGGAACCGGGAACCATCTACGAAGGCACGGTCAAAGGCTTGCGTCCCGACCTCGGAGCGTTCGTTGAGATTTTGCCGAAGATTGAAGGCTTGTTGCACATCTCGGAAATTTCATACACACGAGTCAATAATATTGAGGACGTGCTTCAAATGGGACAGAAGGTTCAAGTCAAGTTGTTGAAAGCGGAAAAAGATCCGCGGTCAGGCAAGATGAAACTTTCACTCTCAATGAAAGCGTTGCTTGAGAAACCCGAAGGCTACGTCGAGCGTCCCCCGCGTGAAGATCGCGGCGACCGTCCGCGTGGCGGCGACCGCAACGGACGCGACCGTGATCGTGGCCGTTGAGACTAATCTTGAACGTTAAACAAACTCATGAAAGAAAACGATAGCCCATCGGCTTCATCTGTTAGCCTTTCCCAAAGTAAGCCGCGACAAGCCTTGTTTGTCGCGGCTATTTTGATGATGATGCTCGGCTTTCTGCGGATGGTCGAAGGTCTCGTCATGTTTTTAGCGGAAACCATTATCGATACACACGCCTCGCCCGTTACTATCAAAGCCGTTGGTGCGACGCAAACCGTCGTCGGACTTGCCGTGATGATTTGTGCGTACAGCGTGCTGAACCTGAGCCAACCCGTTTGGCGACTGAGTTTTTTTGCCGTGCCAATCCTCGTGGTATGGTGTTTCTTTTCCGAGTTCATTATTTTTGAATCGCTCTTCGGATTTGGAACGGTTATCAATCTCGTGCTGGCCACCGTGATTATCCTGATGCTGAACAAAGGACGAGACGGGTTTCAATCCACCGCACTGCCTGAAAAAATCGGGATGAATTGAGTTTTCCAGTCATTCCGGCGAAGATCGGAATCCGTGCTTTTGGAAAGAAAACGGATTCTCAACGTGGCGGGAATGACCGGAAAAATAAAGCAGGGTCATTCCGGCGAAGGCCGGAATCTTGAATTCTTTTGGAAAGAGGAAGATTCCTGCTTCCGCAGGAATGACCACTTTTTGGTTGCTGGATTTTGCAGAAATTCCTAACTTGCTTTTGATTTTTTACTCACCGACAAACTTTCCATTCTTCAATACAAAATATTTATGTCAGAAAAACCAAAAACGTATATCGCCGACCTGAAAGACAACGTCGGCAAAACCGTCACCATCAAAGGCTGGCTCTACAACATTCGCTCGTCGGGCAAGCTCATGTTTCCCGAACTCCGCGACGGCACGGGCATTGTGCAAGGCGTGGTGAGCAAGAAAGCCGTGAGCGAAACCGTTTGGGCGGATTTCGAAAAACTCACGCAGGAAAGTTCCATCGTCGTGACGGGCGAAGTGAGCAAGCATCCGAAGTTGGAAAATGTTTATGAGTTGCAAGTTTCGGATATCAAGATTATTCAGATTGCTCACGAGTATCCCATCACGCCCAAAGAACACGGCCCCGAATTTCTCGCCGACCAACGACACCTTTGGCTTCGCTCCAAACGCCAGTGGGCGATTATGCGGGTGCGGCACGAAATCATCAAAGCCATTCGGGATTTCTTCGACGACCGCGGCTTTACGCTCATCGACTCGCCGATTCTCACGCCCAACGCCGCCGAAGGCACATCAACGCTTTTCACGCTGGACTATTTCGATTTGGGCAAAGCCACGCTTACGCAATCCGGCCAGCTTTACGGCGAAGCCTCCGCAATGGCGTTCGGAAAAGTTTATGTGTTCGGCCCGACGTTCCGTGCCGAGAAGTCCAAGACCCGTCGGCATCTCACGGAGTTCTGGATGATTGAACCCGAAGTCGCGTACTTCGATTTAGACGACGACATGGATTTAGCGGAAGAATTTTTGGAATACATCGTGCAGCGGGTTTTGAAAACCAAAGCCGAAGAATTGAAAATTTTAGAACGCGACACCACGAAGTTGGAAAAAGTCGTCTGCCCGTTTCCCCGCGTCAGCTATGACGATGCGGTGAAGATTCTGGAAAAGAAAGGCATTCCGTTCGAGTACGGCAACGACTTGGGGGCACCCGACGAAACGGCGATTTCAGAAGAGTACGACAGACCCGTGATGGTGCATCGGTATCCCGCCGCCGTCAAAGCCTTTTACATGAAACGCGACCCGCAGGACATGACGAAAGCCTTAGCCGTGGATGTGCTGGCTCCCGAAGGGTACGGCGAAATCATCGGCGGCTCGCAGCGTGAGGATGATATGACGGTGTTGCAGGAACGCATCAAGGAACACGACCTCAAGGAAGAAGACTTCAAATGGTTTTTGGATTTGCGGAAGTACGGCAGCGTACCGCACGCGGGATTTGGCTTGGGCTTGGAACGCACCGTGGCGTGGATTTGCGGCTTGGAACACATCCGCGAAACCGCCCCGTTCCCGCGAATGATTCATCGCTTAACGCCGTGATGAAACACATTTAATTCCGAAATATTTTTGTTGGTCAATTATCCTCAAATCGACTTATGCAGAACGCATTTTGGCAAAAAGCTGAAGAAAATCTCAAGTCGGCTCAATTGCTTTTCGAAAACGGATTCTATAACGCATCGGCGAACCGTGCGTATTACGCCGCTTTTCATTCGGCTATTGTCGCCTTGTCAAAGTTCGGATTTAAAAATCCTGACAACCCGCACAAGTGGGTGCAAGCAACATTTAGCGGGGAATTGATTCAACGAAGAAAGTTATACACTGCCGATATGAAAAGTTCGCTGCTGGAAATGCTATCTTTGAGAGAACAAGCCGATTACAAGACCGACAGCATCAGCAAAAAATTAGCCAAAGAGCAATTGCGAAAAGCACAAACGTTTTTAGAGGAAATTCGAGACAAAGGAGACAACACATGACCATCGCACAAAAAAGACTCGCGGAACGGCTGTTTAAAACCGTCAAGAAAAAATATCCCGAAGTCCAGTTGCTTTCGATGCAGAAAAGCCCCGAAGATGCAAGTGATATTTGGCTTAACATCACCTCGCCGGATGATGAAGACCGAGAGATTGCGTTGCGAGAATTTTCAGCGGACAAGAGTACGGATATTTTACTCAAGCACGGCTACTCCATTATCATCATGCCGACACGGGCTGTCGTGAATGAAAAATAATTGTTGTTCCCGCGAATGATTCATCGCTTAACGCCGTAAAATGCTTACTACTTATTTAGGTTCTTCATCATCGACCGTAATGTAGTTGAAACCAGTGCTTCTCCTGTTTCTTTTCTTACTTCGTCTCTAATTCTCTCCAACCAAATTTGGGGTGATTTAATAGGAAATGCAAGTTTCTTTCCATCAAATGACTTGAAAGAAATTATACCAAAATCAAAGATGCGTCCAAATAGGCTTTGCTCGTACTCAATGTTATATATTTTCGCTAACTCTGTAATGACCTGCGTATGTGAAAGCAATCCAAGCCTAAACTCTATTCTTTTATTTGTGATTTTAATTTTAAATGAGTAGGACTGGATGAGTGCTATCACCAATCCGATACCAGCACATACAAGTCCAAACATCCTAATATCAGAAAACAGGAAGTATTCAATTGGTGCATTGAACGTGATAATTATTTTTTCGTCATTGTCCATTGCCTATTTCTTAAAGGGCGTTGGTTTGCAATGCCATAGAGATTGCAAACCAACCTCATTTTTTGATTCATCCCAATTGGTTTTCTAATTGAGGGTTATTAGCCAAGACTTCGAATAATGTTGGATGATTTGAATTGAGTTCATTTACAATTATTTCATGCTCAGATAGTCCTTGTTCAAGAGCCTGAATATCATTTTCATTCTTTTGAATTTTTGCCTCAATACTCTGGATTTCATTTTGATTACTAGCAATGTTACTTTGTATTTCATCTTTTTCTCTACTTTTATTTCCAGCTAGCTTGAAGAAATAACGAAAGTAGATGAAAAGTGCAAGAATAATTCCATAAACTATGGAGACGCTGAATTCTAGCTTTACTATCCCAGCCAAGCACGTTAAAGTAAGAAAAGCAACAAATATGCTTGAGAAAGGTTTTTTAATGATAGTCTCTTTCCAATTCAATTTAGGTGATTCTTCTAAAGAAAGTTCCAAATTGCTAATAGTTGCTTGTAATGTCCTAATTTCATTTTTAAATCCTTCGATCTGTCGTCTTAAATTACTAACTGTAGATTGAATACGATTTATTGCGTAGAAGGATGATATACCTTGCTTCTTATCTTCAGTATATCCGATCCTTGCATCTGCAATGCTTGCATTATGAAAATCTAGTGATTCTCTTACATATTCTTTGTCACCTATTTCTTCTAATTCATTCGGAGTTAGCCCAACAAAATCGACTTCCTGCTTTTGAACAAGCAACATAGCATAACGAACTAGCAAATCATTTTCCTTATTGATTGAAATTACCTGTTGTTTGTTTGCATAGGCCGCTTCCTTTAATTCTTTTTGTCTTCGTCTCTGCAATTTATTTTCTTCCTGCATTTGTGTTTGCAGTTGCAACTGAACGGATGATATTTGGGAAAAAACTAATTGTTGCTTTTGAACGGCCAGTTGTTGCGTTGCTACATCTATGGCTTGCTGCGAAAGTGCAACCTGTTGTTTATTGAGATCAACCAACTGGGCTTGCTTTTGTGCAATATCTTTTTCAACAGCAAGCATTTCAGTTGTTGTGGCATTTAACTTCTGAAATTCTTTGTTCGTTAATTTCTGATGTTCGGCTGTTTTGGCGACGTTTGTGTAAAAAGATTTCGCGTTTACTTTTTCATTAAACCTTGGAGTTAAAGGATTGTCTTGCATCTTTGATGGTTCGAGGACACCCTTTTTTGATTTTATGAGTTAAGCCCGCTCGGGCTGTCCTCTTTTTTTAATCGAGAGGCTTAACTTTTGTTTTATAAGAGAACTCTTTTGCTAAATCCGTCTTTGTTACAGCAAATTTTCAGCACCGCTTTGAATCTCTCGAATAAAAAAAGGACGTGCTATAATGCACGTCCCCATGTGAGGCTGTCGAAGGCCTTGAAAAGAAACGCACAAAAGCACGCCCCCTTGCGGGAGCGGACTCTTGGCACCATCTTTTCAAATGAAGTTTCGACATTTCACATGGGATGAGAGACAAGAATAACGCTAACTGATTTTTAGATTCGTTATCTATGAGTAAAGAACATTTCGCAGGAATCTACTATGTTTTTAGGGGAATTGCAAAAGGCAAATTGAGACTTGCCTTGTTATGCGTTATCTTTCAAGAATCTTATACGTAAAGCAGAGAAGCAATTATGACCAAGCCACTTCAAAAAAAATTTTTCGATGTCGAGAAGTTAGTTTTCAAAAATCGCTGCAAAAGTGCGGGCTGATATAAAGGCATGAATGACAAACTACAAATACGAAATCATCATCTACTGGAGTTCGCAAGATGAAGCTTTCATTGCCGAAGTTCCTGAACTGGCGGGCTGCATGGGACGGGCAAACTTACACGGAAGCCATTCGCAATGCAGAAATCATTATCGGCGAGTGGATTGAAACCGTAAAAACACTTGGCCGCAACATCCCCGAACCGAAAGGACGATTGAAGTATGCTTAACCCACCCGCCATGCTTTACGAGCAAATTGGCGGCGAAGCCTCATGCAAACAAATACGGCGGATGTTTTCTTGCTAAAAGTTTTATCATCAAGCAGAGTTTGAAAGCGGTTGGCTACGGGGGGGCGGATTAGCTTTACAAAAGAAGTCCAATCTTGATAATGTCCATAAAGGGAGTGCACGACGATTCGGTCTTTTTCAACTTTGTAAACGAGGCGATGCTCTTGATTTATTCGCCGAGACCAATACCCTTTGTAATTGGCCTTGAGAGGTTCGGGTTGCCCTAATCCGTTAAAGGGAGTTTTACAGGTATTTTCTAAAAGAGCGTGGATTTTCTTTACTGTTTTCAAGTCCGTTTCCACCCACCGTCCTAAATCCTGCCAAGCCTTGGGCATGAAGACCAGTTCAGGCATGGAGCATTTTTTTGAGTTTGACTAAACTCATAGGGGTTGGTTTTACTTTTCCTTTTTCATATTGCTCAATGCTGTGCAAAATAGCAGGATTGGTGATTTCATTGGGAGCGATGGCTTTAATCTTTTTCACAAAAGAAATCGTTTTGAAAAACTCTTGGGCAAATGCCGTTTTGTTTTCCGCCACTTCCAACTCTAATATGTACTTCATAACTCGATTGATTTTAAATTGCACATCAAATAACACGCTTGAACTATTTTCTCAAGGAATACAAACGAAAGTAGAGAAAACTTCAGTTTTAAACAAATCATTTCAAAACATCAAAAACTTGAAGTATGCCTAACCCACCCACACCCGCCACGCTCTACGACCAAATTGGCGGCGAAGCCTCGGTACGGGCGTTGGTCAGTAAATTCTACGACCTCATGGATACGCTGCCCGAAGCAAGCGGCATTCGTGCTTTGCATCCGAAAGACCTTCGCGGCTCACGGGAAAAACTGTTTATGTTTCTGTCGGGCTGGCTTGGCGGGCCGTCGCTTTACATTGAGAAGTTCGGCCATCCGCGACTAAGGGCAAGGCATTTGCCGTTTCCGATTGGCGGCTCGGAGCGTGACCAATGGATGCTTTGTATGACTGAGGCTATGAAAGCCCTCAACCTCGATGCCAATCTGCAACTGACGCTTCGAAATGCGTTCGCTCAAACCGCCGACTTCATGCGGAATAAAAACGAATCGCCTTAAAATCTTGCACTCAAACCAAGCGTCGGCACAATGGGAAATTGCGAGGATGCACTTTTATTAAGATTCGGCAGAGCATCCGGTTGCGGCGAGATGGTATAGCTATAGCCCAAAATGTTGGTGTGGTTGTAAACGTTAATCACGTCCAAGTAAAACGACCAGTCGCCGCTCCAGAATTTGGCATGAGCCGTCGCCCGCATATCCAAGCGATGATAGACGGGCAGGCGGGCAGAGTTGATGTTGCCTTCGCCGCCGTAATCAAAATTGTAAATGACTTTATCGTTGTCGTCGGTCTGAACATTTCCCGTAAGGGCGTTGATACGCGGCTTGACGCCAATGACGGGCGTGTAAGCAAATCCGCTTCCCAACACAAACCGCGAACCAAGGTCGAGCCACGAATTGATTTTGTAATTCAAGATAACGTTCACCGCGTGACGCTGGTCGTACTGAAACGGAACGGTGTAACCGTACTGATGAAGTTTTGACCACGAAAGCGAGTACGTCAGCCAACCCGAAAGTTTATCCGATGCAAACATATTCCGCTTTTCCAGCAGTAGTTCCAAACCGTAAGACTGGCCGTTGCCTGCGTTGATGGGCGTGGTTGAAAGCTGCGTCTCGGTTACATTTTGTACCGTCCATGCGTTGGATTTGTTCGGGTCGGCACCTTGGGTCAAAACGCCTTCCGGCACGGTTGTCGTTTCCAACTTCTGCACCAGAACGTCCCACAAGACTTTGTAGTAGCCTTCGACTTTGATGAGCCACTTGTTATCAATCCATCTGTCCACGCCCAGCACGTAATGAAACGCCTTCTCCGCCCGCAGCGATGTGATGAAGCTGGAGTTTTGCGACAAATCAAAAAACTGATTTTGGTCAATGAGTTTTTCGTAGCCGGGTGATTGGGCGTAAAACCCGACTGCCCCGCGAAGCGTTGTTATTGGGTCAAGAGCAAACGACGCATTGAGTCGCGGCGAGAGATAGACGCGGTCAATGATGCGATAATAGTCTAATCGCAGGCCGGGCTGAATGTAAAAGCGTTTGTCGAAGAGTTCGATTTTATCTTGGCCGTAAACGTGCCAACGAAAATATTCTTTGGACTGCGAGATATTCGACGGAAAAGCGTTGGGCAGGCTTTTGATAAAGTCTTCGGTTCGCGGGGTGTAAGTAATATCAAAGAAAATGGTCGTGGTGAGTAAATCAAAACCTGCACCGCCTTCAAGAAAATGCTGTCCGGTGTGATAAGACATTTCTTCCGAGAAAGCGATTTTTTCGAACGCAAAATTATTTTGAGACGAGAATCCTAAAAAATTTACATTCTTACCTTGCAAACTTCCTTGCAGGTTTTTGAGACTGTCGCGGCTGATGCTGTTGTAAGGGTCTAAGAATTCGCCGCCGAATTGCGATGCCCCGCTGTTGTTGTAGTACGAGACGACGAACTTGGACAGAAAATCTTTGTTCGGCGTCCAGTGCCACGCGGCCCCGAATGCATCGTTCCTTGTGACGTTCTGAACGGAAACGCTGTCAGGCCGTTGGTTGGTGCGTTCGCCGGTTACGACATCAACCCCGTCGCTGCTAACGAAAGCGTTGAAGAGCAATCGATGTTTGGGCGAAAGTTGGAAAACGATTTTGGATTGAAAGTCCGCGAAGTTCGGCAATTGGACGTCGCCATCGACGAGTTTAAGTTTTTTGATGACGGGGCCAAGAATCAAATCATAGTACGTGCGTCGACTTGAGAAAAGCCACGACCCATCAAGACCGAAAGGGTTGCGGCCTTCCACGATTGCGTTGGCATCGGTGATGTTCAGATTGAGAAACAGCGAGGCGGGTTTGTCTTTGTTGCCGTCGCGGTTTGTAACGTCCAGCACAGCCGAGAGGCGGTCACCGTATTTGGCCGGAAAGCCGCCTGTGAGCAACGTGATGTCGGAAACCGTTTCGGGGTTGAAGATGCTAATCGTGCTGTAAAGCTGATAAGGATTGAAGATTTCAATATCGTCCATCACAATCAAATTTTGATCCGGCCCGGAGCCGCGAATGACGAGTTGGCTGGAAAAATCATTTTGAGCCACAACGCCGGGCAACGATTGCAACGAGCGAAGCACATCCTCAACGCCGCCCGCAAGCGTTTTGACTTGTTCGGGCTGAATGCTGTAGAGGCTGGTGCGGACATCTTCTTTTTGCTGGCGTTGGTTTTGTGCCGAGACCTGAACTTCTTTGCCTTCGACGGCGGCTTCCGCGAGCGACAGTGAAATCTTGGTAACTTTACCCGTTGCAAGGCTGACGGGTTTTTCCAATGTCTCGTAACCGATGAGCCGAACTTCAAGTGTGTAGTCGCCTGCGGGTGCGGTGATTTTAAAACCGCCGTTTGTGTTTGTCGTTGAGCCGAAGGGCGTGCCTTTGAGAAATACGGTTGCTCCGGTTAAGGCTTCGCCTGCACGGGTTTCGGTAATTTTGCCTTCGAGTGTGCCGATTAATGACGGCGATGATTGCGTTTGAGCCGTTGCGGGAAAAGCGAGCAGAAACATCGTGGCAAGTGTAGCCGTCAAATATTTTAGAGCTTGTTGCATTCGTAATATCGAGGTTCATGCGGGTCAGTGCATCACATCAAATTGAGCCGCTGTTTTTGGGTGACGGTCTAAGTGCGGCCAAACATTTTGTCCAACTCTTCCAGCGAGAGCTTGATGATAATTGGTCTGCCATGGGGACAAACGTAAGGCATCTTCGTGGCAAAAAGTTGGTCGATGAGAATATTCATTTCACGGACGGAAAGTTTGTCGCCTGCCATAATCGCACTGCGGCAGGCATACGACTTGGCAATGTTGTCTCGGACTTCCAAGCCCAGCGTGTCGTGATAGGTTTTGTATTGCTCTAAAATCTGCTGCAACACTTTTTCTTCCGTCCCCGCCCGCACGTCCGGCGGAACGCCTTCGATGACAATAGTTTTGCCGCCGAAAAATTTTAACGCAAATCCCAAACGTTCAAGGTCGGCCTGAATCTCTTTGAAAATTTCATATTCCCACGGAGCAAGTTCCACCTTGTGCGGAAAAAGCAATTGCTGAGCATTGGGAATATTGGTGTCCATGAGTTGCAACGCCCGCTCGTACAAAATCCGTTCGTGGGCAACGTGCTGGTCAATAATCATAATGCCCGTCTTGATTTGCGAGAGAATGTATTTGTTGTGAAGCTGCCAGATTTGCCGCTCCTCAACTTTCTTCATGTCGGTGTCGCGGGATTCCTGATAAAAGACTTTCGGCGTTTGGGCAATGTCGTCGCTCTTGGCCTCGACCTCGCGTAACGACACGCCTTCCCTTCGGGCGATGGATTCTTTGTAATCGTGAAATAAATTTTCGGTGGTTCTCGCTCGTCCGGTCGGCACGTCCTCCTGACGCAGGCGGGCTACGGGCGAATAGGCACGTGGCGATTCGGAAAACTCCAACGGCGATTCGCTTGTCGGTTTCGGGGTCATCTCAACGGACGGGGAAAAATCAATATCACTCACGGCCTTGCGAACGACGGAACTTATCATGCTGCACACGCTTCGCTCGTCGTCGAACTTCACTTCCATTTTCGTGGGATGCACATTCACGTCGATGTGCGACGGGTCGATTTTCACATACAAACAAAAGAACGGATATTCCCGCTCGCCCATGAGTTGCCCGTAAGCATTATAGACCGCAAAGTTTATCGCCTTTGACTGCACGATGCGTTGATTGATAAACAGCAATTGCTCGTTCTTGACCCGCTTCGTCATAGTCGGCTTGCCCACGTAACCTGAGACCGACAGAAAATCATTCGTCTCGGCAATCGGGATAAGCGTTTCAAAAAAATTGCCGCCGAAGAAATGATTAAGCCGTTCCTCAATGCCCGCTTGCTTGAACCCAAATACTTCCTCGTCCTCACTGATGAACGACATCTTCACATCGGGATAACCCAACGCGATGGCTTGGGCGATTTCGAAAATATGTTTGAACTCCGTTGCGTTGGTCTTGAGAAATTTGCGGCGGGCTGGAACGTTGAAAAAAATATTTCGAACGGCTATGGATGTGCCGCCCGCTGCCTGCGTCTTTGTGACTTCTAAAAATTTTCCGCCTTCGATTTTGATGAGCGTTCCGGTAGTGTCGTCAAGTCGGCGGGTTTTCATTTCCACTTGGGCAACGGCGGCAATGCTGGCGAGGGCTTCACCGCGAAAGCCCAACGTGCGAAGGTTTTCCAAATCATCGACGCTTGACACTTTGCTCGTGGCAAACCGCTCGAACGACAACTTGGCATCTTCCACTGTCATGCCGCAGCCGTTATCAATAACCTGCACGAGCGAGCGGCCTGACTCTTTGATAATGAGCGTGATTTCATCCGCCCCGCTGTCAATCGCGTTCTCTAACAGTTCCTTCACGACGGAGGCCGGACGCTGCACGACTTCACCCGCCGAAATTTTCGTCGAGACGGATTCCGGTAAAATGTGAATGTTTCCCATAGTCGATATCCGATATCTGTTATCTTCGAGTCCTCTCTAAAACCAAACTCATTGCCAGCGAAATGTTTTAACGGCCACCGCATAAATCACCACGCCCCAGCCGATGAGAATGAAAATATTTGGCAGGACATCCCCAAAGCCTGCTCCTTCAAAAGCAATTTTCCGCATCGCTTCGTTAAGATACGTCAGCGGCAGGGCTTTGCTTATCGGTTGAAGCCAGCTTGGAAAAGCCGAGATTGAAAAAAATGTTCCGGCCAAAAGAAACTGCGGCAGCGTGACAATGTTGGAGAGCGGCGGCACGGCACTTTCATCTTTGGCAATGCCCGACACCACAAATCCGAACCCCATAAACACCAACAATCCCAACGCCGAAAGCACCAACAATTTCAGAACCGTTACCCAACCTTCAATGAGCGTAAAGCCGAAAGTAAAATGCCCCACACCAATGATAATTATCGCCGCTATCATTCCAAACGTCATGCGGCTTAATGCTTCACCCAAAATGATGTACGGTTTTTGAATCGGCGTGGCAAAAAAACGTTTGATGACGAGCGTCTGCCGCAGTCCCATAAATACAAAGGCCGTCCCGAACACGCCCACACTGAGCAGCGAAAATCCTAACTGGCCGGGCAAAATAAAATCAATGTTCCTGTATGCCCGCCCTTCCTGTTCGGTTTCTTTCAGCACGGCAATCGACGGTGTTGGATTTGTTTTAAGCGTTTGCTTATCGATGATTTCATTTAATATGAATTTGAGAAACGCTCCGCCTTGCAGCGATGCCTTGGTGGTTTTGAGATTAACGATGTACGGCTCACCCACCACTGCCGATTTTTGAATCAACAGGACACCATCCAATTTTCCTTTGGTCAGATTGATTCCCATGTCTCTTTCCGATTGGTCTGTAACCAAGCGAATCGTGCTTTGCGTTGCAATGGCCTGATAAATCACATTGGTCGTATCGCAGTTTTTTTCTACGCCGACATCAATTTTAAATTCGCTGCCACTCAAAAATCCAAATACCACGACAAAGATCAGCGGAAACACAATGCTGAAGAGTATTGAGGCCGGATTGCTCCTGATGTTGGTCAAACTGGCTTTGGTGATAGCCAGCATCGCTCGCAGTTGGCTGTAAGGATGTTTATCCATTTAATCTTGGTTTGAAGTTTTTTTCTGCTTTAATCATCCCGCCACTCTTTGCCCGTGAGATTCAAGAACACATCTTCGAGAGAGGCTTTCTTGAGTTCTTTTTTGCGTTCAAAACCTTTGGCAACGAGGTCGTCAATAAGTTTATCGGGCGAGTCCAATGCGATGATGCTGCCGCTTTCCATGACGGCCACGCGGTCGCAGAGTTGCTCGGCCTCGTCCATATAGTGCGTGGTGATGATGACGGTTGCACCTTTGTCCCGCACGGCACGAATGAGTTCCCAAAGGTTTCGGCGGGCTTGCGGATCCAAACCTGTTGTGGGTTCGTCCAAGAAAACGATTTTGGGATTATTGATAAGCGTCGTGGCAATTGAGAACCGCTGCTTCTGTCCGCCCGAAAGACTTTTGTAATTGGCTTTAGCTTTGTCTGCCAAACCCACGAGCGAAAGAATTTCAGCGTTGTTGATGTTGACGTTGTAAAGTCCGGCGAACAAATCTAAAAGTTGCAACAGGTTCAGTCCGGGATAAAACCCCGCCGCTTGCAACTGCACGCCGATAATGCGTTTGATGTCGTTTTGATTTTTATCAACCGAGAGGCCGCTAATCAAAACTTCACCCGATGTTTTTTCGCAAAGGGTTTCCATCATTTCCAGCGTGGTTGTTTTGCCCGCTCCGTTTGGCCCCAAGAGGCCGAAGATTTCACCTTCATAAACATCGAAGCTGATGCCTTTGACTGCCGTGAGCGTGGCATCGTAGGATTTTACAAGATTGCAGGCGGAGATAATGACGTTCCGACTTGATGGCTTGGGCGAACCAGACATGGACGTATAAGAAATGATGTTATAGAAAAAATGCTGTGCCGGAAAAGCCGCGACTACATGAACCAAACGGCATAAAGATAAACGAGCGGCGTTACAAAAATCAACGCATCAAATCTATCAAACACGCCGCCGTGACCCGGAATGAGGCCGGACGAATCCTTCACGCCCGTGTCGCGTTTGAACATCGATTCAATCAAATCCCCAACGGGGCCGAACAGTCCGACCAGCAAAGCAATCGCTACGACATCTTTTCGCTGAAATCCTTCGGCGTCCAAAAACCAAATGAAAAACAAATGGGCAATCGCCATCGTGCCGCCGACACCTGCGAAAAATCCTTCCCACGTTTTTTTCGGGCTGATGCGTTCGAAGAATTTTCGTTTGATGATTTTTCCGCCGAGCAACACGCCGCCGAAATACGCGAACGTATCTGACGCCCAAACCGAGACAATCATCATCATCACCAAATAATGGCTGACAAATCTTTCCCGCAAGGCCACGAGCAACGCGAACGACAGCGAAATGTAAAACAGCCCGACGAACTCCGCTCCGAGATTTTCCAGCCGCTTTTGCGTGTCTCGGAAAAGTTCAATGGCCGTGCTACACATGACG
>Ga0364909_10224_pt2 | contig 16917 bp, 11 predicted proteins | sample SorcelJu500001C3_3_FD_206966 | JGI IMG/M metagenome (GOLD analysis project Ga0364909, IMG submission 206966) | Enriched cells from Trout Bog Lake Hypolimnion, Wisconsin, USA - BchlTB.June25.5000.01.C3 | ecosystem: Environmental > Aquatic > Freshwater > Lake > Hypolimnion/Profundal zone | place... | reverse complement strand
AAGGGGAACGGACCCGGCTCCGTCCACCGGGAAGATCCCGATCTCGGCTGTGGCAGAATATTTCCCGGCTCTGCAAATATTCAGCGCACTCCGCTGTGTGTGTTCGAAGGCCGGAGGGGGATAGCAGGTGGCTCGCCCTGTCCTCACCCTCCCGATAGCTAAAGGGACAATGGCTGGAAGACGGAATCCGGGACTTCCCCTGAGCCTGGTGGCGCCAACAAGTACTCCAGAGTGTATGTGGACGGGGATGGCTCGTGTGCTGACCGGGGTCGCTCTTGGGCTGACCGGGGTCTCGTGTGCGGACCGGGGTCACTCGTGTGAGAACCGGAGTCGAATATCGCCGGACCCGAGCCACGGCGGTGGACTGATCGGCTGGACAAGCTGTCAGGCAGACCCCATCGAAAATATTTTACAAAACTGTGGAATTATGCATGTCCAATTGCACAAATATGTGGGTAGTTACATTTGGCGAGTTTGAAACGGGCAAACTGCGGGGGAAAGAGGAATCCATGAGCACCCTTATGGAACAAGCACAAAGCATTATCAATAGCCTGACCAGAAGGCATGCTAATGGCTTGAGCCAGCGCACACGGTCTCAACCTGCCTGCAGCGACATTTCAGGTTCTCGAAAATGCAAAACTCTGGTGGGCCGAATCGAGGTTGGTTTTGGGTTGGTGCCCGAACCTGAAAAAGGTGCTGAGCCAGGGTCTGCTCCAGAAAGCGCCATCAAAGCAGGTTCCCGGTTCGCCAGATATTATCTTGAAAAAATAGCAAATCTCGACAAGGACGTTGAGACTGCTTACGCGAAATCCGGCGTTCTTCAAACGGTGTCGGCCGTCTCTGCTACATACGCGGCAGTAGATCCCATCACGAGGAAGGGCTTCCGGTCAAAAAATGAGTTTGATCCAGGGCTGTAGCTGATAGAAGTAGTATCAGCATTACACCCTGCAGTTTGCGCTCCTTTAAGGGGGGCGCAAACTGCAGCGGTGGAAGACTCAAAAGGTTTATCCAATGGCTCATAGCAAACGCCACCATAACCGGTGGCGTTTGTCTTATGCAAGCGGCCGAGACTGAATTTCCGGGTCCCGTTTAAACGGTCCTGCCAGACCAGCCACCACCAGAGCACTGAAAACAGACAGCTTGCTGCTAAAATATTTCTCCTCAGACTACTCCAGGAGGTCACATGGCGGGAACTTTAGTCGACATCAAAACGCAAACCGGTTCTGGCTTTACGGGTTACCTGGCTCTGCCCGATGCAAAGCGTGCGCCCGGCATCATATTAATCCAGGAAATTTTTGGAGTTAACTCTCATATAAGACAGGTCGCCGACCTTTACGCTGAGGCTGGTTATGTTGTCCTGGCTCCCGATGTTTTCTGGAGAGTAGAAAGACATGTGGAACTGAGTTATACACCTGAGGATATCCAGAAAGGACTGGAGCTATTTGGCAAATGCGACGGGGAACAAGTGGTGACAGATCTTAAGGATGCCGTCAATCACTTGCGGACAATCCCGCCAGTGGTTGACGGCAAAGTGGGGGCAGTGGGCTATTGCCTGGGTGGTTATTTTTCATATCGCCTGGCCACCAGCGATGTTGTGGATGCAGCTGTGTGTTATTACGGTGGGATGATAGCAGAAGCACTCGACCTGGCCAGCAATCTTCATTGTCCAATCGTGATGCATTACGGTGAAACCGACTCACACATTCCGCTTAGTTCTGTGGACAAGATACGTCAGGCGCTTCACAACAAGGGCCACGTGGAGATTTTCGTGTATAAAGGCACCGGGCATGGTTTCAATTGCGACCAGCGAGCCTCATATGACCGATATTCATCCATGCTTGCCTACGGTCGCAGTGCAGTCTTGCTCAACCGCTCTTTATCCTGATTTGCCACCTTGACACCAGATTATGCCGGCGGCTTGGCGTCATATCAATCCTTGGATTTCAACCATAGGGCTCCATGGTTGAGCGTGTGCCCCCTCACTAATATTGATTTATGCTGCATTTAGTACACGGATCACTACTAACCATCAGTGTCTCCGCCACAGCAGCGAGACCGGTGTAATAGCTTTCAAGTTCCAGATTGCACCCTCGCCGGCCACAGCGGTGGTGCCTCGACCGCTATATGGAATCAGCCGATAATTAACACCATAGCCACCATTATTGTCGTAATAAACCTGGTAATTTTCAGTCTCCAGTTTGATTACAAACTCGCTGACCGGGTGAGCGACCTCAAGAAAATACAGGCTGTGTGTATCGCAATCGCCCAGGTGCTTAAATGAAAGATGCTCAGTCCAGCTCTGGGGTTGCCAGTAGCTTGTCATCAACAATTTGACTTCCCGTGGCTGCAAATCTTTTCTTGCGGCCGCCCAGATTTGAACAAAGTCCGTATCGAATCGTCCGGACACCGGGGGTCCCCAATTGTAATCCAGTGCCACCAGGACCACAGGCGCATTTCCAGGAACGGTCTGCTCAAGAATATCTGTAACGTTTGCTTCAGTAAGCGTCAATTTCTGCATGCCGTTAATTTTAACGCCATCTGCTTGGAAGGACAACCACCACAACAGGCTGTAATTTCCAGGTTGAACCGAACCAACAGTAATGGTTATGGGTGGGCTGAGTAAAGGATGCTCAAGGTCGAGCCGGCTGCCATCAGGGCGAAATAAAAGGTAGAATCAATCATCATCTTGCACATGTGCACGTACAAAGCGCTGCGGATACGGGGTTCTGTATCCACGAGTACTGTACCAGAGGATGCGATTCAGAGTATCTTCATTACATAAATCAGCCTTGCTAAAATCAAGCTCCAGCGACTTTTTCATCCACTTGAGGGCAGGACCCTTTAAGGCAGAAGCGGGTGGATTGAGTTCGTCCAGATTCACCTGGTTGGGGGCGCACAGGTAGGGTGTGAGATCGGGCTTGTCCTGAAAACAGTTACGCATGGGGGTGGCGGAGAGATCGAGCTGATTCATGGGAGGCAACCCAAGTATGAGCTCAATGGATTTGACGATGCCGGTCTGATTGTAGGCAGTATGATCGACAAATCCACGACGGCTGTAGGCACTAATGATCTGCATAATACTGCGGTGCCCGTCCACATGGTCAAAACCATCTTGCGGATCGTCCTCCACTACAAAAATGACAGTGTCCGGCCAGAACCGGCTTTTACTAACGGCTTCCACAACTTTGCCCAGCGCAAGATCATTGTCTGCCACGGCAGCTCTCGGTGTGGGCATCTGCGGACAGGTTCCGCTTGTATGATCGCAAGGGAGATAAAGATAAATCAGGTTGGGGAAACTATCATTCTCTTCGTAGCTCTTCAACTCGCGGATAAAGACTTCGGACCTGGCCACATCAGGTACGGCCAGCACCCAGCCTGGATAGTTGGTCTTTGTAAAAGGCACCAGAGTTTCCATGTTGGCTTCAGTCTTGATTTTGACATTGTGCGTATGATTCAAATAATCGGAATAGGAATCGCTCCAGGTTGCTGGTTCTAAGAATGTGGATCGCGCAAACTCGCCAAAGTTGACAAAAGTCTTGTGGTGGCAAAGAGCGTTATCCCAGAGGAAACCAGTAGGAGCGTATGCCAGCGGATCAGTCCCCCAGCAGTCATCCGGATAACTGCGCACAAACTTGCCGAATACTTTCTCAAGATAATCAGTCACAAATGACTCATTGACCCACTGGTGCCCATCCACGCTGTAAACACCGGAGCAGTAAAAATTGTCGAAGAGAGTGAATTGCCGTGAGAGTTTGTGTTGATTGGGGGTTACTTGCTCCCCAAATACCACCAGGTGCTGGTCGCCATTTCCCTCCTTCATGTCACCAAGAACCTGATCGTAGCAACGGTTCTCTTTAATCACATAGATGACATGCTTAAACACTGATGGTTCCCCATGCCGAAGCGGCACCGGTACCGGTTGTGCATCAGCCCGCGGTTTATCAAACCCGGAGAGGCTGTAACTCAGACGGTTGTTAGCATTAACCTGGTGGGTATACAGAGCAAGCGCTTTTTCGTCGGGCACCGGAATTATGGAAATGGAGCCAAGGAAATCCTGGGCTGCCTTGCCTTGTTCCCGGGCACGCTCCTGGCTGAGAGAGCCGCATCCTTTCACATTGGAAACACACAGTGTGTTTTTTTCGCCAATTAAAACAAGCGGTCCCGGATACCACCCGGTCGGTATCAGACCAGCAAGCTTGCTCTTTTCAGCAGGATTCTGAGCACTTTCTGCCGAAGACCGTCCCAGTCGAACCACTGCAACAGAATTGTTGGTGCCATTGGACGCATAGAGAATAGAACCGTCTGGACTCAAGGTCAGGGCATTGCTTGTGCTGCCAAACGGCATCCGCTCTGTGGTCCGGCAGGAAATTGTTTCTATTACCTTGTCGCTGTTTGTGTCAATGACAGACACGGTATCACTGGCTGCATTGGCTACATAAAGAAAGCGCCCGTGTCGACTGAGCGCTGTCCCACTCGGGTGCAAGCCTACTTCTATGGTCTTTACCTGTGCCCATTTGCCGTTTACCGGCGCAAGCACAGAGACACTTCCGTGATTGGCAACACCAGTCCGCGCATCGATACTTACAGGCGTTCCAGAAGAGTCTGCCTGAGGAGTGCCCGGTTTGGGCGGGTCACCTCCCCAGTTAGTGACATAGACCCGACCTGGACGGGGGCAACTGACGGCATAAGGGGCCACACCAACCGACACTTCCTCTCTCACAGCTCGCTCAGCTATATCAACGCGCTGCACCGAGTTGCCCCGGTTTGACGCCACCATGAGTTCTTGCTTTGAGATCCTGGCTAAGCCGACAGGATAAGCATCACCCTTGACCTTCGGCTCAGAGAGCTTTATGGGCGCCTCCCATCTGTAGGCGCCATCAGCCCGCCTGGATGCGACCAGAATCTGATTGTCTGCATTGGTGACATAAACAGTTTGGCCCTCAACCAGAAGTCCAACCGCACTCAATTCAGACGAGTTGAGCGTCTGAAGAATTTTTCCGGTATTGGAGTCAACAAACACCAGTCCGTGCATGTTCTTGAGCACAAGAGTATGTCCATCGTCACACAGAGCGATGTCCACCGGTCTTCCGGGAAAAGTCACTTGCTTGCCTGCCGGTTTAATGAACTGGTTGGTGGGCACCACAATGCGTCCATCGGACTGCAGCCCCACCTTAAGCTGGTCCAGCTCATCGCTCAGCCCAGAACTGGCATTACCAAGCAAGAGTCCCAATAAAATAGCCTGAAGCAAAAATGCTTTGCCACTCTTCAACAGCATCCTCCTTGGCATCCCGGTTCTAGTATGACCTTATGATATGCTCTGAAGGCGCAATTCAGATGAGACTATAACGATCTTGTTTAGTCGGGATTAGCAGTAGTGACACCATTGGGAGATCCTGTGGAACTGGAGGGCGCGCCGGGAGGTCCGGGGGATGGACTCGTTTTTTTTCCGCCTCCCCAGGGCAACCCGTCAAATCGATAAGAATAACCCACACCAACAAACGCGGCTGGAGCGTTGCTCGACAGCCCGAAACCAAACTGAACATCGACTTGATGATGACGGTTGATTTTGTACACGCCGCCGAAGTGGCTCATTTGCAGCTCCGGCCTATGGAAATTTTGCTGGAAGAAACCACCATACTCAGCAAAAAGGCTGGCTTTCCTGCCAATTGCTCGTGTTAGCATGACGAACGGTTGATATTGAATATCGCCATGCGAATCAGTGATTATGATTGATTGCATTCCGCAGAGTGCCCAATTTTTTGAGAGCTGAATTGAATAAGGGACTCTCACCACAGGCATAACCGAGGTTCCCGAAATTAGCTTAGATCCTGTCGGTATAAAAGTTCCAGCTACCACAGAGGCAGTAAATCTCTTGTAGGGTCCAATCTGCTTTTTTAGTCCAACCTCACCCAGACCACTTGTACCTGCATAAGTTGAGGCTCCCTGGTTGAAGAGAACCATATTGGGAGTGTTCATCTGAAATTCCGTGTGCTTGAAGAGCCCAAGACGGACTTGATTTTCTGGTACATCAAAAAAAGTGAGTCCATGTTGAAAATGTTGGTAAAGTGTTCCGTTTTCAACCTGGAAGCTTCCGTCCGGCACCACCAGAGGCGACTGGCAAAAGCTGGGGCGATTGGTGTCAATATCGTCAGTTTTCTCAAGAGCCTGCACTTTACTGGCTCCATACCCAAGCCAGAGAAATGATCCGATGACGAGCGACCTAGCTATGAAACACCAGTTGATATCTAACGTCACCAACTTTTCCTTGATTTGCTGAACAGTCGACTCGGTTTTTCCTACCTCAGAATATACGAAACCAGTTCGATGAAAAAGCTGGTAATCGAGATGCAAAGCCATTGCTAACGCTGCCATCCGGGTTGAGCCGCCGCTATATTCTCGCACTTCGCCACTGGGAACCTGTCCGAAGGGAGGTAAACAAGAGCCTAACCTTATGGAACCAACGTCACGCTCAAAGTATGACTCCGGGCGTGCCAAATTAGCAGCAAGATTTTTCCATTCATATAAAGATTGCGTCAGTTACAAATTATTCAGTTTTACAATCGCCTTTTTTAGGAGCAAAATATTCAGTAGCGAAAAACGGCGGCAAGAATACATGACACCAGAAAGCTTGAGTGTTTCGATTCTTAGCCCTAGCTTAACCTTGGAGTTATTTCTTGCCTAATCGAGCTCAAGAGTAGCCCCGATGCCGTTTGAAATGAAGAACAAAAGTCCGAGAAAAAGCGCTGGCGATCTAATGGGTGAGCTTTAAAACGATGGGTCCCCGAACAGATTAGGGTTAGTATCGCAAATAGTGCCGAACAGTGGCGATGATTCTGGCGTAAGCAGAACTCTATGGCTAGAATGAACAATGGCGAATACTGCAGTGCGGCCGGGTTATGTTAGCGTTGCAGAGGCTCTCAATTTCGAATGTTTGGCGAAGTCTTTTCCTTCGAGCGATACCAGCAAAATCCTGAAACAAATCGGAAAATCTGCGGACGACGAAGGGCGCAAGAAAGATGGCATCCGGGTTTGGGTAATGCGATATCGAGTGAAGGGATTCGGAGGTCCCTACCGTATTGTCACAAGAGTTCTCAGTCCTGCAGAGGTGACAGCAGAGGAATCGGCGTCGCTGTACCCTGAAAGATGGGAAATCGAGATTGCTTTGGGAGAAACTGAAGACACGACTGATTGGATGAGATGTGATTTTGCGAAGTCAAAGGGCGAAGCTAGTGAAACAGGAATTCTACGGATTTCTTTTGGGCTACTTCGCCGTAAGTGGCATAATACATGAAGCGACTCCGCAGACGGATGAAGATCCGGAGAGGCTTACGCTGTGAGAGTGATTAGGCAAAAGCCGCCAGGTTTCGCGACATTCCCCTGCGGCGTTGGTCCGAGTTGCCTCAAGCTACAATCGACCAGATTTTTGAAAAACGAATCGAACTGAGCAGACTCCATGTCAATCATCGGGGACCGAAAGAATTAATTAGCTCCCTTCCTGAGAAATCACAAGATCGCTCACTTCAGTCTCAACCCTTGTCACTCATAAAAGTGGCACTACTTTCGCCGAAAGTCATTGCAGATAAGGATTCCAGTACAGTCTCGGATTGTCACCCTTAGAAGAAGTCTTAACTGGGGGACCACGAGAATTCCTCAGTCGAGAAATTTGTCAAGTTTAATAAAAAATACTGGCGATCATTCCACTTTGTTTCTATTAAATGTCCACAGGAATGGAAGTGCAGGTATTACTGAAATTTATCCGATATCGGATAAATTTCAACCGGGATCCTATGTCTAGAACGACGTGGGTTTGCCAGAGCCGGCGCCGAATCATTTAGTAGTTCAAGTTGTTGATTCTAAGCAGACCATGACATTGATGTCATCAACTTAATTCTCATCCAGGGGATTGAAACACATTGAACTTTTCTGTGGTTGACATCGTTATATGAGTAAAAAGGAGGATCTTGAACATGAACACTGATTCTTCCGGTCCTGAAAAACAGAACCAGTCTTCCGATGTCGACAAGCAAAGCCTTGCCTCCCTCTTGGAAAGGTTCGAAAGCGAGTTTCCATCGCCAGAAGCTTGCCTGGCTGAGTTGTTCAGACTTGCTCAAATCGAGATCCAATGTACCGTGTGCTACAGTCGAGATCTTGATATGAGCCCTGGCGGCAGAGTTGGCAAATGCACCACCTGCAAGAAGAAAACATGGCTCACAGCCGGAACAATTCTCGAACACATTAGGGTGCCCCGAGCCAGGCTGGCCGCCATCTGGTTAACGAGGAAAGGAGCAATCCTCAACTCAGTGGCATTCAGCAAGTTATTGAATATTGCTCAAGCGTCGGCGCATGCCATCTTGCAATGGGTTAGATTTAACATGCAAAAGCTATTGCCGGCTAATGCTCCCGTTGTTCATTCAGTACTATTTACCCCTGTGTTCTGGAAGCGCAGCCTGGAAACACCAGCAAGAGAGCGCCCGGTTGCCGAGCAAGCAGAAATGGAAAAAATGACTGCCTCCGATGCAAATGCCGTCCGTGCACCTAAGTCACAAGAAGTTACCAACGACTCAACTGACCTGCTCTTAGATTTCACTGCCACAGATGATCTTGTTCCGGACTTACAAAGCAAGACAAACAGTGACTTCGATGGAGAGGACACTTTTAGCCCAGACGCATCTTCCGACCTTAAAGAACAAGTTTTTGAGTTACTGTCGAATGTGCCGCTTCATTTTGATGAACTGTTTGAACGCGCAGAAATACCAGTGGGCACTCTGTCAGCTTCTCTCACCATGTTGGAATTAGAAGGTAAAGTTGAGCGTTTAACGGGCGACTGGTATGTTCGCCAAACACCGAAGCCAGTAATAAACCAGCCTACCCAAGAGACGTCTACCAAGATTGAACCCTTTTTGGAGTTTATTCGGGTTAACTTTCGGGGGATAAGCAGGAAATACCTGCAAAGTTATCTGGCCGCATTCTGGTGTCATACCGACAGAAATCATTGGTCCAGTGATGCAATTTGGCAAAAGTGCCTTGGTTCCAGTCCGGTTAGCTACCGGCAACTTCGCGAATATGTCACACCACTGTGGGTCACATTGCTACCAGTGCACTGATACTCTACTAATTGGCGATCTATTATCAACCCCTGGATTAGGCAAACGTGCATACTTACGCGAACTCCTTATCTACGGCAGGAGTCCACGTCAATCCATCTCACTTACAATTTTTTGTTTCGTCCTGCTTCTGTGCTCACGAGTGACGCAACCCGACTCGACCGTTGAAACAATCTGTGTTTGCGGCAGGAACAGTTAACGGACGATGTGTCTGCGCTATCAGCTAAATCCACCAAACGTTTCCGTAATCCACTTGTTATCAATTAATCAAACGGCATTGATGTTAGCCCAATATCACAAAACAGCTTAAATTTCTTTTTGCCGACACCGAAACTTTTTTGAAATGGCCGTGTATGGAATTGCATAGCCACCTCCGGGAGAATCTAGAAATGAGAAACGCCATTCTTTCATCCTTGCTTTTGTCCATAGCTGCGAGCCAACTTTACGGGCAGGCTTCTGAAGCCAGAGTTATCGGCGCCCGGAATGACAATGGTCGCGCTGCTGCATTTGCTCACGCCGGACAGCACGGTACGGCAGCAGGAATAGGCGGCGTTAGATATGGGCGAGGTACCGCCGGCGCCTCTGCAGCCTCACGGATGGGACAAAATGGAGGGACATTCAAGGACGCCGGAGCGGGTTTCATCATGCCGACCTCCGCAGCAGGGGCAGGGGCATTCAAGGGTGTCGGACCGAATGGAGGGCGCTATGCCGGTTCCGGAGCTGGGGTCTGGAAACAAGGTGTGGGAGGGGCAGGGAGAACCAACACCAGTGGAATTGCAGCCAACGGCAACAGCTACTCTGGCTACACACGTGGTGCATATAACGCGCAGACCGGTCAGGGCACTTTCAATAGTGGTAGGAGTGCCACTAACGCGCAGACTGGACAACAAAATGGATATACCCAATCGACCCAATTCACAAAAGGTCAGGGTGGTGAAACGGCGCTGGACACGGCCAACAAAGGCGATTACCAGGTTAACTGGCAAAAAGGACAGCCTCCAAAAGTAACGCAGACCAGCCCTGGGTACGGCACAGCGTCAAGTCAACCAGGTGCAGCAAGTTCCAGCGCCTACACCACTCCTTCAACCAGTTCCTCGTACACCGCGCCACCTCAATCCACCAGTTATCAATCCGCCCCGGTGTCATCAGCAAGCTCTCCCAGCGCTCCAATTTCATACACGACTTCGTCAGCACCAGTCAACAGTTCCCTTCCCGTCACTGCTTTGTACCCACCCCCAACCTCATATGCGCCTCCAACCTCATACACTCCCCCGACCTCATACCCTGCCACAAACGTCTACCCGACTGCAAACTACACGACTGCAACCGTAGTACCAATACCAATAGCGGTACCAGTGTCCGGAATGTCGCCGGCTTTTGTTCCATACGCAACTAGCTCGACGACATCGGGTACAAGCACATCCCCGTCTTCTTCCACATTGACGGCATCAGGCACAAGTGCTTCCCCGTCTTCTTCTACATTGACGACATCAGGCACAAGTGCTTCCCCGCCTTCTTCCACAATGACAAACCCAACGGCTCAGCAACAATACCCGGCGCCGATGCAAGGAACAAACATTATGCAAGCGACCGTTCAACCACTTGCGGGTGGTCCCGGTTCCCTTCGCCAGGAGTTGTCCTTAATTCGCAATCAAATTCGGCAACAGCGCCTGTCCCAGCAAGCTGCGCAGCAGGCGGCACGACAAACTACCGCAAATCCACAGTAGTTGATTTGGCGATATGCCGGCAAGCTGCCAGATAGACCCAGAGAGTCAGCTCCCGGATTTGCTCCCCGCTTCTTTCAGATCTCGCCTCACACCTGCGTCCTTGCGTTAAGCTAAACTTCATCGTCATCAGCTTTCGAGTGGACTTTCACCTCCAAGTTGCTGAACATGCCTGGCACACAAAAAACAGGCGCACCGAATGCAGTGCGCCTGGTCTGTAAGAGATAATTCCCGTCAAATGTAGGCCTGCTCTCCGTGTAATCCCTCATCCAGCCCAGTTTCCTCAGTGCTGGCCGTCACTTTCACTGGAGTAATCTTGTCTATGATACAAAGCATGCCATAGGTAAAAACGAACGCGTAAATGGAAGAACCAATGACCGCTGCCACTTCTTTGCCAAAGAAATCGGCGCCACCATAGAAAAGTCCGTTGGCACCATTGGGGTTGAAGCCCTTGGTTGCCAGCAGCCCCAGCATGACAATGCCCAGGAACCCGCCCACTCCGTGTACGCCCCACACGTCTAGGGCATCATCCCACTCAAGCTTGTTCTTCATGGCCACGGCCCCATAGCAGACGATGCCAGAAACTACGCCAATGACCGCAGCAGCCCATGGCGCTACATAGCCGGCGGCAGGGGTCACAGTAGCCAGTCCGGCGACTGCGCCCGTGAGAAGTCCAAGGAACTTGGGTTTCTTGGATAAGGACCATTCCAGGAATAGCCAGCTGATTGCCGCAAATGATGCCGCGATGTCCGTGTTGATGAAAGCAGTGGCAGTTACTGCGTCGACAGCCACTTCGCTGCCGGCATTAAAGCCATACCATCCAAACCAGAGTAGTCCCGTGCCCAGAGCCACGAGCGGAATGCTGTGAGGTCCGCGGTCGGTAATGTGCCGTTTCCCTACGTAGAGAACCGACGCCAGGGCAGCAATCCCGGCTATGTTGTGAACCACAATCCCACCGGCGAAATCAAGCACGCCCCAGCTAGCCAGCAACCCACCACCCCAGACCATGTGCACGAAGGGGAAGTACACAAGAATCAACCAGGCCGTCAGAAAGATCATATAAGCCTTGAATGTAACGCGGTTGGTGAATGCCCCGGTGATAAGCGCAGGGGTAATGATGGCGAACATATTCTGGTAAGCAAAAAAGACGGCCAGGGGAATGGTGGGATTAACAGGACTCGGCGTACCCAAGTTGACGCCGTTCAGGCAACAGAGTTGAGAGTTGCCGATAATGCCAAAAAAATCGGTATGGGTTTTCATGTCTCCCGAAAAACACATGGAGTAACCGAAAAGGAACCAGATGACCGTAGTCAAACCCATGGAAACGTAGCTTTGAATCATGATGGCCAGGACGTTTTTCCGCCCCACCAGACCACCGTAAAAGAACGCCAGTCCTGGTGTCATGAGCATGACCAGACTTGCGCACAAAATCATGAAACTGGTGTTTCCAGTGTCAAGATGCAGCATGCCCGTGGACATCATATTTCCTTCCCCCCGTTTCTCCGTCTTGCCCGAAACCTTCCAGCGCCGCCAAGTGTTCCCCCCTTGCGACCGGCGCATTGCTTCGCCCGAAAAGAATACCCGAAGCGGTGCTGCCGCCATCCTCATCTGAGGAACAATTAAGCTCCGACTTCTTTCCGGAAAGAAAATAATGCGCCACCGCTTGCGATACTACTTCCGCGCCACATGATCTCTCCGGATGTCACCAGAACTGAGATTGGAGCGACTTACCGGAGATCGGGGGAGCCTTAATTGAGGTTGGAGCCTCTACATTGAGACTGGGCGTCACCGGATGTGGTGACGCCCAGTCTGCAAGAAATACGATGGTCTTACCGGATGATGGTCTCTATACGTAAGCCTGTTCGCCGTGGAGTCCCTCGTCCAGCCCGGTCTCCTCAGTGGACGCCGTCACCTTCACAGGGGTAATCTTGTCGATGATCCAGAGCATGCCATATGTAAATATGAAGGCATAAAAGGAGGAACCGATGACCGCTGCCACTTCTTTGCCGAAGAAATCAGCACCACCATAGAAAAGTCCGTTGGCACCGTTAGGGTTGAAGCCCTTGGTTGCCAGCAGTCCCAGCATGATAATGCCCAGGAAGCCGCCCACTCCGTGTACACCCCACACATCCAGGGCGTCATCCCACTCGAGCTTGTTCTTCATAGCCACGGCGCCATAGCATACTATGCCCGAGACCACACCAATGATTGCGGCAGCCCATGGCGCTACATAGCCGGCTGCAGGGGTCACGGTAGCCAGTCCGGCAACTGCGCCCGTGAGGAGTCCAAGGAATTTGGGTTTCTTGGATAAGGACCATTCCAGGAATAGCCAGCTAATTGCCGCAAACGATGCCGCGATGTCCGTGTTGATGAAAGCAGTGGCGGTAACCGCGTCGACAGCCACTTCGCTGCCGGCATTGAAACCGTACCATCCGAACCAGAGCAGTCCTGTGCCCAGAGCCACGAGCGGAATGCTGTGAGGTCCGCGGTCGGTGACATGTCGTTTCCCTACATAGAGGACCGATGCCAGGGCAGCAATCCCGGCTATGTTGTGAACCACTATCCCGCCGGCGAAATCAAGTACTCCCCAGCTAGCCAGCAACCCGCCACCCCAGACCATGTGCACGAAGGGGAAGTACACAAGGATCAACCAGGCCGTCAGAAAGATCATATAAGCCTTAAATGTAACGCGGTTGGTGAACGCCCCAGTGATAAGTGCGGGGGTTATGATGGCAAACATATTCTGATAAGCAAAAAAGACGGCCAGGGGAATCGTGGGATTTACAGGACTCGGTGTACCCAGGTTGACGCCGTTCAGGCAGCAGAGTTGAAAGTTGCCGATGATTCCGTAAAGATCGGTGTGGGTCTTCAGGTCTCCGGAAAAGCACATGGAGTAACCGAAAAGAAACCAGAGAACCGTGGTCAAACCCATAGAGACATAGCTCTGAATCATAATTGCCAGGACGTTTTTCCGTCCGACCAAACCACCATAAAAGAACGCGAGTCCTGGTGTCATAAGCATGACAAGACTTGCGCACAAAATCATGAAACTTGTGTTTCCTGTATCAAGATGCAGCATGCCTGTGGGCATCATATTTCCTTTCCCCCTTGTTTCTCCGTCTTGCCAAAAACCACCCGTGCCGCAAAGGTTCCCACCCCTGCGACCGGCGCATTGCTCCGCCGGAAAAGCATACCCGACTCCACGCTGCCACCATACTCATCTAAGGAACAATTAAGATCCGAACTGCTTCCAGAAAAGTAAATGCTGCGCCACCACTTGCAATACTAAGTCCTAAAAGCATTCCTTATGGGATGTACCTGTAACGCTCACAGCAAGACCCACTCGTCAGATTATGGACAAAAGAAGAATGACAGCATCGAGACAATATTTTGATACCGTTTTGATACCACCTTAACACCGATTTGATACCGATTTGATACCACCTTGATGCCAATTTGACACCGTCTTGATGCCGCCTTGACGAAAGCTTGATACTCCGCCGACGGGCATGACAACAGCATCCTCACGGACCAGTAAGAGATCATTATCAACCCCTTGGTCTCACCATTTTCACCTTGACTGCAGGCAAATGCTGGTTCAATATCCATTTGCCACTGGCTACGGACGTAGATAAAGCCAATGCTCCTGAAACCTGCCGTAGTCGTGGAGGAGACAAAAAGCGCGCTGGAAAAACCTGAGCAAAGATCGCAAAACTCCACCAACCACAAATGGAAAAACGTGCTGAAGTCAGAAATCGCCCTCGAATATATACCAGTTATTCCAGTCGTCTCTTCCTCGCCCTGAATATGCCGTTGCTGCAGTCGTCATGCCGATTGAAGTGCCAGGCACAAATCCTGCGGCTCAGCTGAAAAAGCAAATCTACGACTGTCAAGAGCGTGCACAGGAAGAGTTCATCATGATAGTTTCTTGACACTGCTGTGTTTTTCTTAATAGCGAGTTGATCGTTGGGTGATATAGAATTGCTAAGTCATTCTATTGAGTGGACACTTGGACTGATTTGCTCATCTTTGAAAGTGCTTAACGAAAGGATTCAACTGATAATGAAAAACTGTCGTAGCGTCTTACTAAGTCTTGTTTTGCTCTCAACGCAAATGACTTTGCCGGTAATGTCCCAACCAACATCCAGCGATGCCGGGGCAACAAGTGAACCGCAAGCAAACACATCGGCGTTTCCCAAGCAAATTCTCAGGACGGGTGTCAGTTTAACAGCCACCGGAATATCACCAAACAGCCGGCAACTGGCAAACACAATCGGACTTACACCGGTTCTTGAACGCGTACAAACGCTTCGCTCGAGAGTAGACTCGTCAGGCAGTGCACAAACTTTAGAAAGTCTTGCTACCAGGCAAGACTTGTGGGACGCCAAACAACAAGCAGCTCTTATAATCCAAAAAGCTGATCTGGACATAGACTTCGCCATCGCAGAAATTGACGCCGAGTACCAGGTTTATGGAGAAATCCTCGCTACCTTTACCGGCGACCGTGACAAACTGCTAACGCGAGTCAATGCAGCCAGTTTTATTAGCAACGGTGTACTGTGGGCGGTCTGCGAAGGTTTCGCAATTCCATGCTTCAATACTACTTACGCAAAAAATCCGAGACATGTTTGTCAATGGCCAATACCTTCCGGTGTTGTAGGCATAGCCGCAGGTATTGTCCCATCGCTAGCTTCAATGTATACATTGAAGGCAGTAAACGGCAAAATGAAAACCTCGGAAGTTGATCCCAACATGCTGGCAAAGCTGTTCGGCTATCCAACCAATCCCGAAATCGAATATCCAAATTCAGTCTGGGAGTATTTGCATCAAGTGCCGGCAGATGATCCTAAGGGTAAGAAGCGGTTGGATCAATTGGTAGACCGCTGGATTTCGGACTCCAACATGTCTTCATTTACCGACAGGAAATCCAAAGTTCAACTTGACGTCCTCACAGCCAGCGTTTCGCAACGTAAGGGTCTCTCCATAGCCACGCTGTCAGCCAGAAGCACCATGCTTCAACAGCTGCACTCGGAAATAATGAAGATGAAGCGTATGCTCCTGGAACTAAACATGGCTGTTCAGGGAGAAAAGCAAGTCTAGGCGAACCAGCTATTGAAACGAGCGTGCAAGAAACCTTCGCTTCATTATCAATAGTCGAATAAAATTGATGCCGTCCCGATACAAATCAGATAGCAGAGCTACGGCTTTCTTCAAAATACCCGTGTGTTCTACCCTTCAGCTCCTTTGCCCTGAATACGCAAATTGACGTGCTTGCCTCTATGATGGCGCCGAAAAATTGGATCGACCCCATGTTGCTCTGCTCTAGGCCACACCTTAATTCTGGCGGAAGTTGGACAATTTGCGGATTACCCTGTGGGAAACAGCTGAAGGTTGACGACAAAGTGCGTCTTGCCAACATCCTGCCTTCGTGCACATTTCAGCCGGCACTCATGCTACAAGACAGGTAAGCTACTGTTGGATTTACTAAATGAACTGAAGTTGGGATCGTGAAGAGAAATAATTACACCTGATCAAAAGACGGTGACAAAACCTGGTCCCTGTGCGCGGACATCAGCAGCACACCTGGAATCTCGACCAATCCCGTCATAGCAGTCCTCTCCGACAGCACTGCCCACTGATCCGCCTCAACATTAGCTTGGGGGGGGAAACTCAACCTGATATTTTTTAGGTGCGCAACTTGGGTGACCCACGGACCCAGCTGAAAAACATCAGTAACAGTCCCGGCATTCATCTCACCCCAGCATTGGTTGCGGGCTGACTGTGACACTCAGCCCTGACAGAATCTTGACCATGTAAGCTCATAGATTGTTAACACCGTGACGACTTCTGAGGGATAACATGAATGGTAGCTGAGGTACTTCCACAATTCACAAATGTCCATCCTTCGTTTGCCGGCAGATGCCTGACTGCAAAAGACAATTGAAATGGTACAAACGCCTTCATGAAACAGAATAGCGAAAAATTCTTCGGCAAAAAAGTCCCCGAATACAATCTGCCTCTCAGAGCCCTGCGCTGGGTGATTTACGGCGAACCGCTGGCGACACAGCAGTATGACGTCAACAGATTAC
>Ga0364909_10244_pt1 | contig 16973 bp, 20 predicted proteins | sample SorcelJu500001C3_3_FD_206966 | JGI IMG/M metagenome (GOLD analysis project Ga0364909, IMG submission 206966) | Enriched cells from Trout Bog Lake Hypolimnion, Wisconsin, USA - BchlTB.June25.5000.01.C3 | ecosystem: Environmental > Aquatic > Freshwater > Lake > Hypolimnion/Profundal zone | place... | reverse complement strand
ATACCGCAGATTCTGGAACTATAACAGCTTTATTTAAGGCTATAGAAACCAGCAGGATAAAAATAGTTAAAATTTTATTGGATTCTGGAGCAGATATTAACTTAAAGGCCAGCCCCTATCCCATCGCCCCGAAGATAAATGGATTATACACACCTCTTTCCTTTGCATTAGAATTGCAAGGCAGAGATCAAATAGTTGAATTATTGCTTAAGCATGATGCGAATCTAAAATAATAAAATATAAACTCAATACAAAGAATTACCCTGCTTAATCACTTGGCTTGTGCCCGTGATTGCAGGGTTTATTTTTACAGCTCAAAAGAAAATTAACCTATCTCACCCATATATTGATTCTAAAATCATACAGGCAAAAAAATTAGAGCCGCAGCACTTTTCCACTTTTCATTCGTTATTTTTGTAACCTCCGAAACAGATAGCCTACAGCTCTAATTACTATACTATCACAATCTACATTTAAATGCCAAGTAGAAATTTAAAAAATCTAATAAACTTCACAAATTAACCTTGAATTACTCTTTATTTTAATACTATGTTATTTCAGGTAATGGGAGCTCCAACCATTTGATTTAATATATATCTGCTTTATGGTGGAATAGCTTGTGATACATAATTTATTTTAGATGTTGAAATTAATTATTATAATATAAAAAATAATCCTTACTGAAAGTTAATATATGAATTTGTCGACTAATTTGCTTCTGTTGCTTAGTTTTAGTTCATCAATGTTTGGCGCTCGTATTAATCGCGATAGAGAAGATGACCCGCGAGATATATCCAGCGTCTCCATAAATGAAAGCAAAGAAGAAAAGAAGGAGGTCAAAAGGAGCGGTGGTCGAAGACTAGCATCATTATCTTCTTCTTCCAGCTCATCATCCTCATCATCTAGTAGCCCTAGGCCTTCAGGAGTAAGAAGGGGCACAACGGCTCCAATAATGCGGTCAACATCTAGCAGTGGTTCTAGTAGCTCATCTTCTAGCGTTAATAGCCCAGGCGCAAGAGACGCAGTAGTAGTTCCAGCCCCAGTACATAATGCACCGATTGACGAAGCCGCCGAGTTGGCAAAATTAAGGAGCTTGTTATCGCCGGAAGCGCTTTTAAGATTGCGAATGTTGATTCATAATTTAAGGAATGGAATTCGAGAAAGGCCCTATATTTTCTTTGGACCTAGTGGTACAGGTAAAAATAAGACTGTTCTTACCATAGGAAATTTATCAAGATTTCCAATTTTACATCTAGACTCCCAAGAATTTATCCCCGCACAACCCGACCAACTAAGACCTACGGTTGAAAGAATATTTAATCGAGTTCAACCTCGTGGTAATGCGATATTGTTAATTGATAGGTTTGAACAATTACTTCATTTGATTCCCACGGAAGTTAATTCACTTTATTGGATATTAACATTGAATAGAACTTTAAGAGATAGAAATATATTGGTAATCGGACATGCACAAGCGCCAAATATTAGCGGTTTAATTAGAACTCATTTTGAAGTACAAGGATTTCCATTGCCAGATGCGATAGCTAGAGAAAAAATTATAAATTATTATATACAAACTAATAATTTAATTTCTGGACGAGAAAGAGCAAGAAGGGCAATAGCAACAGAGGCGGGGTTATTGGGTCTGGATGGAGTCCAACGCATTCCAGTAGAAGAGGTGCCCAGAATAATACCAGGTCGTTTTTTAACGAATATGCAAGATAATATAGCGGGATTTACAGGAAGAGATATTGAAGCAATCTTTAATGGAGCAATTATCGGCATTAGAGAAAACTTTGACATTCCACAAGAACATGCTGCAATCCTAACAAGAAGGGTTGATTCACAAAGAGGGTTTTTGATTGGACAAGTTAGGGGATTTTCATCTTTTTTCAACATACTTAGGATTATTGCAGATTCCTCAGAATATTTAGAACCAACTCAAATTGAGCGTTATTTGCATAGTTTCCATTTGGTGCAACGAGCAATTGCTAGAGATAGAACTACAAATATTAGAAGGGAAAGAAGAGAAAGATTTATAAGATGGGCTGAAGACACGGTTTATGAATTAGGTGGCGATATATATTCAGGGGCTAGACAAGGATTGCGTGATGGCTTAGCTGCCGGCATATCAGGAGGCATGGGGAATGGGATAACAATTAGAGTAGGCAATCTTTTTGAACCAACTCCCGGAGCGGATACCCAAACTTCTGCTCCAAAGACTGAGGTTCACGCTCCTGCTCCCGCAAAAGTGGCTACCCCTACAAAAACGCCTGAGGCATAATATATTTAGAAATGATTAATGATGGAGGATATATCAACTAATATATCCTCCATCAGACTTAATTAATTGATTCGTAGACAAGTCTTTTGACAGTAAGAGCATTTTCATATTTTCTCTTAGATGAGATTCTACTGAAACCCAATTCCTTGGCTTTTTGATAACATGCATATGAAAGTATAAAAACCGGAATAGCTATCAGCTTGGGAATAAATGGATCATTTCTATCCTCTGCTATTGGACCTCCGAGACCAATCCCTATCCCAGTTCCTGCCAATAATACAGAAGTTAACACCCAGCTCCATCCATGACCTTCGTAATGTTGTTTATTAAATAATAAATCTATAGAATTCCTTCTTAAATTTATTATTTCGTCGCAAAGATTTAAATAATAATCTTTGTCCTTAATATTAAGACTTTCAGCAGTCAAAAGAATTTGTTTTACCGCATGTACATCACTGTTTTTAATTGCAGTTTCAAGCTTTAAATTTATCCCCAATACACCAGAACAAGCAAATATTATTGTAAATGTAATGATCTTTTTTAAGTAATTCATGTATTCCTCTATGTCCTTGTAAAATCAATTATCATTTTCAACTATATTAAGAAACTTATAACTTGTCATATGGTCTGTAGGCTTTGCCTGCTTAATTATTGCCTTGGTGGCATAATAAGCAGGCTTTAATACAGCTCAAATAAGAAATCACTTGGCGCAATCGCATTGGCTCATAATGTCTTTATGGCCTAAATTAGACTCTTGCATCATGTCACAAAGCAGCCAAAATAATGTCTTTATTGCGTTATTAACGGGTAGCTTTTTCAATTTGCTCTAAGATCCATAAATTTCTTGAAATCTTTCCCACTCGCTTTTCTTTTCTTTTGCTATCTATTGCATGCATTAAGGCTTTGGGAATGCGCAAGGTTAAGCGATGAACGTCCATGTCATTTTCATTAACTTCATTTGGTAGCGTACCCCCCGCATTAATAAATTGATCAATTTTAATTGAATCTTTTGATGTCTTATTTACTAACTTAATTGCCATAATATACTCCTTTTTTTCGCCATTTTAATGTCTTTATAATGTTAATTGTTCTTCAAAGCTCTGTCTTTTTGGCACCAAAAACAATATCGTGTAACAGCTTGATTTCAGATATAGCTTTAGCGTCCACCTTGGTTTCCACAATACTTAGGCCTTCCGCAGTAGCATTAGAGAATGCCTTCCGCAGGCCTATAGTTACTGGTAATAAAGATAATCCCTCTATGCCAGCTAATATATTTTGAGCATCTTCGTTATCACTTCCACGAGAACCAGCACAATTAATAAAACAATGAGAAGTTAATTTTGGATTTATATTGTTTGCTTCTAGCGCTAATTCAGCAACCCTATGAACTGTCCAAATATCAAATGATTTTGGCTGGAAGGGAACGATGAATTTATCGCTTATTGTAAGCGCGGCCCTTAGGCTGCTAGTGTCACGCCCACCACAATCTATTATTATATCGTCATAAGAATTCATTAATTTCAAAACTTCCGTCCTGACCGCTCCTGCTTTCAATCTAATAGTAGTCCAAGGCGTCTTCACACCCAAGGATTCTCTGTGTTCCACCCAATCAGCCGCTGTACCTTGTTCGTCAGCATCGATTAAAAGTACGCGCTTATTTTTGCTTATAGATCGCATCGCAGTTAGATTCACTGCCGTAATACTTTTACCACTGCCGCCTTTTATGCCGCCAACACATATAATCATATGTTCCCCTAACCATCTTTTTAATGCCTTAATGACGTCTTTTGTGTATCTAAAATTTGTCATCGTATTCTTATATTTATCATTATTGGATCCAAACAATCAATAATTAAAAACATTTTTGTTTGTGATGTTAAAAAGATATAAATTTGACGCCAAATTTAAGCCATATTGCCATTTTTATTACAACAAAAAGACATCGAGCTTGAAACAATAGAAACAATTACGATTATGGTATTAATAGTTAAATAAATAGAATTGAATAGCTCATTGGTTTTAGCGCTCCGCGCACTTTACATTGGTGTGCATAGTTTACGTAATATTTCCTTAAAGCGGTTGGGTATTAGTCGCCTCGTGCTTGTAGTTTTTCCATACGCGCAAGTAAGAACTCTTCCTCTTTGCATAGTAGCTCATATTGATTTTGTATGCATCTATCTACGTACAAATCAACACAGAATATTCCTAAATAAATAAGATTCAAAAATATTAAAAAATAAATAACTATCTTCATGTATTCTAATTCATTGCAAAGCTGTAAAAGATGTTTATATAAGCCTATTATATTCCGGACCTGAATGCATCAACTTGCCCTACCCCTAGTTGACGATCGCTAAAATTCGCTATCAAATTAAGGATTTTACAGTTTAAATAATAGTATGCTTTTAGGTTCGGAAGTGCCAATATTGGAGTTTGCCTATATCTGTAAATTATAATTAATCCTTGGTGTAATTTCGTCCATGCGCTACTAGTAATACTCCCTATTATAAAATTAATTTTAATTAAATCTTTCTATTTTGATCCAAATTTGGTACAATGAAAATATCATCTAAAGTTTTTTCCATAAAGCGGTAACAATGACCCAAATTAAAAAAAAATTCCAGTTAAATTTTATGCAGAAGAATCAGGGAAAGAACCTGTGCGTATATGGCTTAAGAGTTTGGAACAACAAGATCGTAAAATTATTGGTGAAGACATTAAGGCTGTTCAAATGAAATGGCCGCAAGGTTTACCATTAGTTGGTCCTTTGGGTTTTGGTCTTTGGGAAGTCAGAAGTGATTTAGATAATAGGATCGCTCGCGTTATATTCACATTTAAGGAAGGCAATATTATGTTATTGCATGGGTTTATTAAGAAAACCCAAAAAACTCCTCCATCGGATATGGAATTAGCCAAGAAACGTTCAAAAAATATTTAAGGTGAAATAATGAAAAAAAATAAACATATAGGCTCAGATTTTGATGATTTTCTTCAAGAAGAAGGAATATTGGAAGAAGTGGAAATTGGTGCCATAAAAAAAATAATTGCTTATGAAATACAACATGTGATGATTAAGCACCAACTTACGCAATCCCAAATGGCGGAGAAACTGAAGACTAGTAGGTCGGCAATTAGGCGCTTACTAGATCCAAAGAACGCGTCTGTAACTCTAATAACTTTAAATAAATTTGCTCATGCATTTGGCAAGAAATTAGAAATAAGATTTGATTGATGCGATTTATTAAATTAATTAATGCGTAATTATTTCTTCAGACACATTATTGGTAATTATTTTATCTGAGTCATTCTCACTATAAAAGAACGCATCTTCTATTTCAGCCAATACGCCCTTCAGCATTGGATATCTATTGCCCAATAAACCTCTGAAGGGTATTAGCTCTTTGTATATCCGCTTAACTTTCGCTGCCTGCTTTATATACTTCTTTGTATTTTCATCCATCACCAACAAAGATTGGTATTCCACTATAAGTCCAAAAAACACCTTATCTAAATTACTAGTCAGAGAATTAAGCAAAGTCTTAAGTTTCATTATTTTTTAGCTTGAAGAGATGACATTTCCAAAGCTTCACGTCCGATTTTAGAAAGTGGGGCAGCCACTAACTGATGACCAAGGGCATTCATCAATTTTTCCACAGTAATAAAGCGGACGCCGATAGCCCTTCCGCCTAAAAAATCCCTTATAACTGTTGCCGCAACGCCGCTCACTTGCGCTAAGTCTGTTATATCAATTTCGCCAGCCTCCATCTGTGAAGATATAAACTTCATAAGTGTGCTCTGTGCTTCCGCGACTTTCTTCTTCAATATTTACCCATCTATTAAATTGTTAAAACTATAGACAGATTATATCGGATTGCCGATCGATTGTCAATGAGAAACATTTTTAATTTTATGGTAAAAACATGTTAATAAAGATTGATTTTTAGCGGCTTTCCGTGTATAATTATATATAGATAAAGAAAAAGCCTCCAAGTACTAGTAATACCTGAAGGCAAAATATGTAAAACCCTTGGAAAGGAAATCACACATGAATAATAATAATATACTAGTTCCCGCAAATTGCACAATAAGTGACTTGTATAATTTATTAGATCCATACTTGAATGATTACCGCACATTAATGCAAGTAAGTTTTGAATCTGGCATTGATAGATATGTAGTTAAAGAGTTTTGTGAAATTATAAAGGACATTAAAAAAAGATAAATATAATAAGCAAAGTTGCCGGTGAAAACATCGGCACTTTTGCTTAGCAAGTATAGAATAATTTTTATGAACTTTATTCTATATTGAGTCGTCATTATAGGGTGTACCCTAACTTGATATTGCAAAATGTTTAAATTAACGTCAAAATAGAGTCGGCAATGCAATTATCTTACATATATTTGTTAGGGTCTAAGATCTTAAATTGACACTTAATGCACAAGAGGATTTATGAAAAGAATCGGATATGTTCGAGTTAGCTCTGAGGATCAAAACCCAGAAAGACAACTTGATCAAATAGAACTAGATAAAATTTTTGTAGATAGAATATCAGGTAAAAATATGGATCGACCCGCATTAAAAGAATTATTAAATTACATACGAGAGCAAGACACCCTTATTGTTCATAGTATGGATCGCCTTGCTAGGTCGCTAGATGATTTACGTTTTATTGTGAAAGATCTAACCTCAAAAAAAATAAAGATTCAATTCATAAAAGAAAATCTCATATTTAATGATGATAATTCTCCTATGGCTAATTTAATGCTGTCTATCATGGGAGCTTTCGCTGAATTTGAGCGTGCTATAATTCGAGAAAGGCAACTCGAAGGAATCGCCATCGCTAAAAAGCGTGGTGTATATAAAGGTCGAAAAAAAAGTTTAACTAATGATCAGATTGATACCTTAAAAACTCGTGCCCAAAGAGGCGAGAACAAGAGCCAAATTGCCCGCGATTTCAATATTAGTCGACAAACGGTGTATGAATATATATAAAGCGATTTTAAGCTATAGAGGAATTATGCGACTAGATAATCTAATTAAGTGTTATATATTTCGGTATTTCGCTTGGTGCGATACCTCAATATAACTATAAAAAATGGAATATATGATAAGCTAAATAACAATTTAAAAAATAAAGCCGCTGGCGACAACCGACGGCTATAATAAGTTACCAACCCAAATACCAAAAGGGCGATATATGCTAACAATAGCAAATTCAAAAAATCTTTCAACCGAATACAGAGCATTACAGTCAAAGATAAATAGATGTTGGGACTTAGCTGCAAATGGCTATACTCCTTATAACATAATTTATCTGAATCCATCTATATATAGTTACGGTGATAAAATTAGAGAGGCTAGGCTTTTGTTATTGAGAAAAAAAGCAAAAAAATTAATTAATAATTAAGTTTATTTAAAGATATAGCATGGGATTCCGCTTGACGCTAATCCCATGCTATATATAGGCCAACAACTAACAAATATAAATTAATACGAAGGAATAAATGCTGACTTCATTAACTTCTAAGCCCGGCTCGACACAATCAGCAAGAAATACAAGTGGATCAATAGATCATTTAAGTCAAATTTATCTACAATTTCCTTATGAAATAGCACTTAGTTATCTTAATCCCAAACGCTCATCTTCTTCTCGCTCTTCTTATGTAGTATGCGATTGTCCTATTTGTGGCGCATCAGGCGAAGCATTTATTTATCGCAATGGTAGACAAATTATCTGCAACAGGAAAAATTCATGTGGCGCCGAAACTTCTATTTGGGATTACGTTCAAAATAAATATGGATTAAATAATTCTGATACATTAAAAAAAATGGCAGAATTAGCAACCTATCCATTACCTGAAATTAGCGAAGAATATATTCAAAAAATAGAGACCGAAAGAACGCGCGCGAGCATTATTAAAGCCGTTTTTGAGGAATATAGAAAAAATGCTTCTTCTGCAAATGACTATTTAAGTGGAACTCGCAAGTATTCAGATGATGACATACTAAATATGGATATAGGTTGGAATCCGGGCTTTACAAAAACTATTGCGGCATTAGAAAAAAAAGGGATATCTGGTAAGGATATTAAGGACGCTTTAAATTTTATTGAGTCTCGCGATAACTATCCCATTGTTTTTCTCTATCATGATGAAAGAGGGAGTATTACAACAATATGGGGAAGGACTCTCGATCCAAAGGTAGAAGATGGGGATAAATATAAGCCCTTTTCCAATTGTAATAAAGCGGTTCCTTTTTATTTAAATAAAGCCCGCGGATCTAGAGAATTAGTTTTAACTGAAGGCTATTTCGATCCTATGATTTCACATGCTAGAGGCCTAACTAATGTTATTGGCATTGGGGGTTCTCGATTACCTAATGAACAATTAGAGACTTTGATTAAATGGGGATGTAATCGGATTTACCTTGCATTAGATAATGATGAAGAAGCCGGCCCAAAAGGAACTGAAGCAATAATTAAGAAATTGTGCGATACAAATATCGAAGTCTTTGTTGTAAAATATTTACATAAAGATCCCGATGAATACATTATTAAATCAAAAGATATAAGGTATTTTAAAGATGATATTAAAGCAGCTCAAATAGGATATAAATGGCTAGCCGATAGAATTATTGGCAAAGATGAGATTGTTGGTAGACATGATATTAAAACCGACGTTGGCCGAATAAAAGCTCGCGATGAAATATTGTCATTTGCTAAAAAAACAAACCCGATCAATAGACTCGAACTTCTACAATATGTATCCATGCCTTTAAATCTTCCTCCAAATTGTATAGAAATTTATGAAAAAGAAATTAAAGAACTTGAGCAAAAAGAACAAGAAAGTAAACTATGGGAAGATTACGCAAAACAAGTAGATATTTTTGTTAAAGGCGGTAATTTTGAAGCATTAATCGCACTGCCAAAACCGCAAATATATAAGGGCGATTCTCATCCATTAAAATTAATAGAATTTATAAAAGATAAGACAGTAGATTATTGGGAAGTTCCTCCCATTAAACCCAGTCTTCTTAAATATGAAAATCAAACATTTTTACACAAAGGAATTGTGGCGGAGCTTGCTGGCTTTGGCGGAGTAGGGAAGACACACTTCATCTCCCAGTTGGCTATTTCCATTGTTACTGGAACTAAATTTCTCGATACTTATGATATAACCAATCCGGGATATGTAGCTGTTTTTGTTGGTGAAGGAGATGAAGCTGATATGCAAAGATCTATATATAAAGCCATAAATTTATTAAAGAATAAGCATAATAAAATAGATGAGGAAATCGTTAATAAGAATGTTAAAGATAAATTATCTATTCGATCTGTAAGGGGCCGAGATGCTACATTGATTGAAAGCAGAAAGCGTACTGAATTCTATAATAATTTATTAGAACAGTTGATAAAAAATCAGCCTAAAGAAGGTTGGGCTATGATAATCCTTGACCCAATTTCTAGATTTTTAGGAGCAGATGCTGAAAATGATAATGCTGCAGCGACTGCTTTTATAGCACTATTGGAGAATTTAACACTAGAATTAAAAGGCGAACCTACCATTTTTTTCACTCATCATATGGCAAAATCAGCACAAAACAAATCACAAACAGATTCAAATGATTCTCGCGGTTCAAGCGCTATACCGGCTGGTGCAAGATGGCAAGCAAATCTCGTTAGAGTAGCCGATCCTATTTTAAAAAAGACCGAGGAAGATAACGAATATTTATTCAAAATAGTAAAAACTAATTACACTAAAGAATTCGAATTAACTCTAATAAAAAATGACGAAGGCTCATTGGTTGCTGCTAATAAAAAAGATTTTGAAGATAAAGACAATAAAACCATAAGAGATAAAAAAATTATTGATAAAATGGCCTCAGAATACAATTTCTCCAAGAAAACCATTGAAGAGATTAGTAAAAAAATGGCCATTTCAATAAGTAATGTTCATAAAGCAATTCCGGGCCAAAGTACTTCCTTGCAACATGAAATAACAACTGTTTCTCATTCCATAACCAGAGAAAATCTACTAGCAGATCTTACAGGATCAACATCATGAATAAACACTTCAATATCGAAGAGGTTCTAAAGCTTTTGGATACAGACTCTGAAAGCTCCTCTGCATTATTAAATTTAAATCTCATAAACGACTTAATCAACAAAATCGATATTAAAAAACCGCATATTATTTTTCAAATAATTTATAGTTTTTTATTTACATTAACTAAATTAGAAAACACCACTATTCATTTAATAATAGTGAAAGATTTTCTTAAAACAAACAAAGAATTTCAAAAATTATTAGAAGATAATGTAAAAAATATTCAAGAAATAGAACAAACTATAACTAGCCACTTTAAAACCCATTGTAAACGCTTATACAACTACATAAGAATACCGGACAATAATCCAAAGTTTGAAGCAATAATTAAAGGAGGAATTAATTTTAACCATCAATGCAATGAATCAACTTACTCTATATCGATAAGCACCATTCCCGATATAGACGAATTAAGTTTTATTGAAAATGAATTTTTCATTTGGGATAAGTCATTTTTGCAATATATAGAAGACACGTTTAAAGATAATGACAAGATTAAACCCAGTATTCAAAAAATTGAGACCATGTTTGGTGATTGCGTTCATGAATTTAAAACTCAAGATAATATCAATACCTATTACTGGTTCAATAAAAATGACAGATTTTATATATCTCCCATTTTAAAGATACTGATAAATTTAATATGGGAAAATCAAATACTAGATAAAATTAATTGGGGCAAGAAAAATCCTGCGGCCTTGACTACTAATGTAAAAAATGACTTAAAGACTATATTTCTTGGGCCAATTACAACCATTGAAATTAACAATGAATTACAAGTATTTTCCAACGGTAAATTAATAGGAATGGCGCCTAATACAGTTAAAATTAAAGAATCTTTGCATCTTCTTGCCTCTAAAACCTCAGCTAGATTAATTTTACATTTAGCTATAAAAACTTACGAGCAATACATCAAGTTGATTTCGGAACACAAAACACTAGAATACCCTGGGGGAGGAACTCAGTTGGCCATTGAAATGGGCTTAAAAAAGGGTCGTGATGTTGGAATTATTAAAGACTTAATACACTTATTAGATCATCTCAAAATACATGGTAATGGCATAAAAACAAGATTAATTTCGCTTGCTGAATGTGAAAAAAAATCAAAATATTCATCTAGGGGTGGATGGAAGATAAATGTACAAGATCCACTGGCTCCTTTTTATTTTTTTGAGCAAAAATCAATTCTCATACCTATTTTAAACTCAATGTCATTTATTGGTGATAACAGAACTCACTCCAAGCAAATACTAATGGCTGTGGATGTAATTGAATTAATTACCCGTAGGGCTGATCAAATATATAAGCATGGAAGTGTAGAGATAACCAAAAAAGACATTAAAAACTTGGCGTACGAATTTCAAATCCCAGAAGAGTTAGTTTTTAGAGTTATAGAAAATTGGTGTAAGCCGAATGGATTTCTAGAAAAAGTTAAGGATAATTACTACACCATAAACAAAAAAGGGTATAGCAAAGAGCTTAAGTTTATTGAAAATAGGGGAAAGGATATGGTTATCGGATCTATTAAAGGAATTGCCAGCAAAGAAAAAAAACAGAAACAAAAGACCTTTTCAAACAAGGTGGTTGACAAGCTCAAGTGAGGTGGTTGACAAGCTCAAGTGAGGTGGTTGACAAGCTCGCTTGAAAAATGGCGTACCTATCGACTTTTTTCAAAAAAAAGTTCAACAGTAATAGTAACAGTAAACTGTTATATTACGGCTACGCCTTGGGTTATATCCGCTTACGCTCATAACCCGGCTAGCCTTTGAATTTAAGCGGAAAGAAACTAATTATAAAAATGGCTTCTTTTCGGCATATATTCATTTTAATTTAATAGAGAATAATCCCGCAATTTCCATCTGATGTGTATAAATTAATATAAATTACATTACATTCAATTCTTGGCATATGCGTGCGCCGAGCTTAATTGTTAGCAAAAAGATGAATTAGAATGGGATTGTTTGCGCTAAATATTGGCTGTGGTGAAATGTAAGCGCTGTGCCAATATAAGTTGGCGGAAAAATCGAAATCACTTCATGGCGGATCGGAATTGCTCGCTTTTTAAGCATTGCCCTTTGCTAACTGCATTTTTGTATAATCGCTTACACGTTTGGCAAAAGCATAGTCCGGATCAATATTGTTCTTTATGCAGTAATCCATACAAGCTTTATAAAGTATATGATAATTCTTGGTATCTACGGTATTTAGTTTATTGACTGCATAATCTATAACTATTTGTGGAAAGCAACAAAGTAGTGCAGCTTGAAGTCGATCGAGTTTAAACATTTCTATTATTTTAATATCGGCAGCTATTCCCGAGCCCATTACTTTATTGCTCATATTTCTTGAGACTGATAATTGCTGGCACAGCTTTTGTTAACAAATTGGATTGTTTTAATTTCTTGGATTGATCAATTGCTTGTTTTAAATTGTAGTTATAAGAAAAGTTATCATCGTTGGAAAGATAGTTACTTAAGAATTCGGCAAAGATTCGATCAAATGGCCAATTATTTAATGCGCAAAGATTGTTTAAATACATCCGCACTTCATAGAAGTTTATTTTATTTATCTTGCAATAATCTAGGGCCATTTCAATAGCCCGCAAAGGATAAGCACAGAGTTGTGATAATTGATTTATGTCCAGCGTAGGTAGAAATTTAATTAGTTCTTCAAATTCTTTACTTTCTGGGCTAACGCCTGTCACTTTATAAGCATAATCTAAATTACGCACATCGTTAAAATCATCTATCATTAACAACTCAAAAAACAGATCAAAATACAGATATAATTACACTATATAGCATACCATAATTTGATCTGTTTTTATATAAAAATAGGCTGAAAAAACTATATTAAATGCTATTCTATAAAGGTCGTTTAATATTTAGAAAGAAGGAGTGCTATGTATACAATGCCTGATGACGTAAGAGACTATTTGAACAATCAAGTTGCAATCTTTGAAGAGATGTCTGACAGATGGAGTTTTAATGTCGGTCATAATCCAGAAGAAGCGGGTAAATATTATGCAAAGCTTATGGACCTTTATCACAATAATATTAAGCCGGTAAGAAAAACAGTTTTATGGCTATATCCCCATCTTGATGGCGTACTAAAAGTTATAGAGATTCAGATTGATTCAACTCAAGAAATGATTCATTAACAAGCCTTTGTTCTTTTGGCTTTGGGCCACAGAACCAGGCTTGTCTTTTTTGCATAGAGATGATTAATTATCTCGACTGTTCTGAGGTTAGTGGATCAAATCCGAGAATTTCTTCCAATTCACCAGGTTTGAATTGCCATTCTAAAAGCATCTTCTGAGGGTGATTTGCATAATTAAAGATTACAGCTTCTTTTGGATCCAACTTAAAATACAAACTGGCTAATTCCGCATTCTCAAAACAAATTTCCCTGCAAACTTCCAAATATTCTACTAAATCATGTTCTTTAGCTGATTTTTCTAATTCCTCTAATGGAACTTCAAATTTGCTCACTATCTTTAGAAATTCATAACTGGTTTCTATTTCGCATTCTTTGCGCATGGCAATAAGGAGATCAAGGCATTCTTTTTTTGTCATATTATATCCCTGTTGTTTGTTTGTTATCTTCTTGTGGAAAGGATTCGATCACAATAATCTGCCTAGCTTCAGCCTCTTGATCACGGAGCTTTGCGGTAATCTGTTGTTGTTCCGAATAGATAGGGCAGTAATGCGCCAAAGTCTTAAACACGCTTCCGCTATCATACCGCCTAGTAAGGCTTCCTATTTCTCTACGGCTAGCCAATCTTCTCAGACAGTATTCATGACTTGCTTGTAGCTGAATAAATTTAGCCTTAAAGCGGTAATAATCTTGAGGTGATATGCCTTCACTATCTAAAAAGTCTTCATGGCGCAGAGATGCCCCCTTGCCTTCGCTATCTCCATCATAGTCAGCGAACTTTTTTTGTCTCAGGCATAAGGAGTCAATATATGCCTCAGATATAGGCTTTCTTTTGAATGAATACGTACAGTAATAGTCTTCATATGGACGCCTCTCAATTTTCGACTCATCAATAGTTTTTATGTTATTCTGTTTAGTTTTGACTAATTGTGTTTTTTTCATTTTTTCTCCATTTAATCTTTTGTTAGCACAATTATACAGTAAATTAAGGTTCTCCTAAAGATGGGTAGGTAGTATAATTAATAAGAAAAGATCTTTTTAAAATGGAGAAAAAATGAACTTTATTAATGAAAATTCTGCGGGCGGACGTATCGGCCAAAATATTGGCTCCGGTATTAGTAAAACCCTTGATACCCTTTCGGCTCATAAATTACAGAGCCTTGAGGAAAAACAACAGCTTGCAAGTGCCTATAGGGCAAGGCAACAAGAATCGAGCGCATTAAGCGCTTTGGGAATTCCTTCGCATATTTCAGATGCAATTTCTAATTTAGGTGATCAGAATTTAAAGCGAAATATACTTGAAAATTTAGGCGGATTGGGAGATAATACAGCTCAAATTAATTTGTCCGGTCTTGGCAATAATAATCAAATGCAATCCCGACAAAATCAAGTAAGATCCGAACAAGACAATGCTAATATTTTCTTACCTCAAGCAGAAAAACGCAAAAATAGAGAACTGGGATTGAAAGAAAGAAAAACTGAATTTGATAATCAATTAGCAACCAAAAAACAAGAATTTACAGAAAAAAATGCCAAAGAGAGTCGTGCTCTTGAGGAAAAAATCGCTAACTCTAAGAATGCTCTACAACGCGAATTATTACAGAAGAAGTTAAACGTTGAATTAACAAAAGAGAAGCGACGGTCCGGCGAATTCGATAGAAAGCTAGCGCAAGATCTGGATAAATTCAATAAGTCTTTGGAAGCCGACACAAAAAAAGCTCAAGCAAAAGAGCAAGAGTTGGGCCATAAAGAAACAAAACAGTATTATGACCAAACTTTGGCTTCGGGTGAAGCAGCCCGTTTAGCCAATGATCGTTTAGGTAAAATGGAAAAATTGATCGATAAAGGCGGCCTGCCTGTTTCAGGATTTTATAAGCTCTTTAAGAATCTTGAAGAAAAGTTTAGTGGTGCAGGCGGAGCAACAGCAGGCGGTATAACTGGTGCTGGCGTCGGAACCGTTTTGGGTGGACCGGGTATCGGTACGGCAATTGGTACTGCTGTTGGGAGCGGGGTTGGAGCACTTCTTTCACCGATATCAACAATGTTACGATATGGCCAAAGGCAAACTTCACCAAATACAGAAGAATTCGAAAAGCTTTCGGCTGAATTCATTAGAGATGTTAAGCAAATTTTTGGAGGTCGTGTCACAAATCTTGATCTCGAGACATTTCTCAAGTCTATTCCAACGTTGGAGAATTCAGACAGTGGAAAACGTGCAATAATAAAAAATATGAAGTTATTTAATCGCGGAGTTGAAGCAAGAGTTAAGGCGCTAAAAGATATCGTCCAAGAAAATGGTGGTAAGAGGCCGTACGATCTACAAATCCAAGTAGAAGAAAGAGTAGCTCCTATTCTCAATAGACTAGCAAATGGCTTCACCGCGGGAGCTTAAAAAATAATTAATTCTCAGTATCTGTGATTATTGAATATGTTTGAGTCCTATGCTTCGCCACTTTGGCTTAATGCCCGTGGCTAGCATAGGATTTTTTTAGCCTAAAAGAACAAGTAGAGACTCGCCTCGCACTAATGGAAATAAATATCAAAAAAATGCCTTACCTACGATGAATTTTCCTTATTGATTTTATTTTCAAATGATTTAAAGTCATAGTATCAATTTTCACAATAATCATTTAAATCTGAGGGGGGAAAATGCTAAAAAAAGCATTCCTATTTACTTTGGTGTCCACACCGTCTTTACTGTTTTCTGACATGGTATTCGATCCTGTGCTTAATGCTATCTATTCAAATCCTAAAACAGCTGACATCAATCAATCAGAATATTATTTAATGCTTTTGGATTGTCTTGTAATTGAAGGCAATGTTTGGAGAGTTAAGCGAGGTCGGGTAACATTAAAAGAAATGATAGCTCAGATTAGTCCATTTTTAAAAAACATAGGCAGTACGACAGCTCATAGATTATTAAAAGATTTCGAAAAGAATACACTCTATTTCCCTGATGGCTCAGTAATTAAAAAGTTTTATTCAAAATAGAAGCCAACAAAAAATAGATTAATTTGTTTAGGAGAAGACGTGCTTAAAAAGCTATTCATTTTTGTTTTCTTAGTTATATCCAATATTGGCGCGGTTAATAATCCAAAAGATCTGGCGCAGGATATGGTATATAAAGCCATAATTAATAATAGTTCTACTGAAGATATTCAAAAGATTATACAATCAGGGGCAAGTGTTAATCATCAAAGAAGTGATGGTAAAACACCTTTGTTATTAGCAGTATTGCTTAAGCGTAACAATCTGGTTGAATTTTTCTTAAAATCCAGTGCTATCGGTAGCGAAGACTCAATTAGATATATGATTAAATCTAAAGACGCAAAGTCTGCTTATTTATTATTAAAGTATAAAGTAAACATCAATAATTATGACAGCTTAATGGCAGATGCTCTTGAATATGCTTTATCAATAAAGGCTA
>Ga0364909_10239_pt1 | contig 17100 bp, 17 predicted proteins | sample SorcelJu500001C3_3_FD_206966 | JGI IMG/M metagenome (GOLD analysis project Ga0364909, IMG submission 206966) | Enriched cells from Trout Bog Lake Hypolimnion, Wisconsin, USA - BchlTB.June25.5000.01.C3 | ecosystem: Environmental > Aquatic > Freshwater > Lake > Hypolimnion/Profundal zone | place... | reverse complement strand
ACACAATTGCTAATGCTGAATTTGACCCACAGAGCCCAGATCCGGTCAATAACTTCCAACAACTTTTTGCCAATAATAGCCCAACTATAGCTATAGCTACTAACACTATTCTTCTCGGATTAAGTTACCACTTTTAATAATAAATAACGCGATGTTCTTAAACAGCCGGGTAGTGAATAATATCATGAAACCGCGTCAGCAAAGATGTCATATTTCGATAACCGTGGGGCTGATTCGCATCAAATCTGACCCCCTCTCCAGCAGATAAAAGTTGCCAACACCCATTGACCAAAACCTCCATTTGTCCCTCAATAACAATAACATGTTCAATAACGCCATGTTTGTGGGGTGGAGACAAATGCTCACAAGTCGGCAATAATTCGATAATAAAAATTTCAACGTTTAATTGAGAATCAAATGGAAAAAGCGGAAATACTCGAATTTTCTCATCATCAGGATGAAGATTTTGTGCTTGCCCCGATCGATACACCGGTTTATTGAAGTCGCTCTGTAGATCTGCAATAAAAGAAGAAAAAGACGTTTGAAAGCCACTCGCTATTTTCCATAAAGTTGCAATGGTCGGACTGGACTCTTCTCGCTCTATCTGCCCCAACATAGCCTTGCTGACCCCAGTTGCTTCTGCAGCTTTATCTAAACTCCATCCTCGTTTTCGACGTAAATCTTTTAATGTTAAAGCAATGTGTTTGTATAAATGGTCCACCCAAATTGTCCTCATGCATAAAAAACAGGTTGTGCGTTATGACGCACAATGATACCATGCCCTATTATGCGTTATAACGCATGAATTGTGAACGATGATGTTGGAGGATGTATGTCAGCAGAACCATTTAAAAATAAATTAGTTGCCGTACTTAACAAAAGTATTGAGCCGGGTAGGGTCATGAATGCCTTAGCGCATATGTGTATTGGATTGGGTGCTGCTATTGGTCAAGAGGCGTTACGTCTCACTGATTATCGCGATGCGGATGGCAGCTCCCATCCATTCATTTCAGAAATACCGTTTATTATTCTGTCAGAAAATTCCAACAAGATAAGAAAGCTTCGTCATGAAGCAATAGCACATCATATTTTATTCAACGACTTTACCGATACCATGACCATTGGTACGTACCAAGATCAAATTGAAAAAACCGCACAAATGAAAGATGAGAATCTGATTTATTTTGGAATTGTTTTATTCGGTGATTGGAATAAGGTGACTGAGTTAACAAAAAAATGTTCACTCTGGCGATAATAGATAGGGAGTAGCTTAACATGTCGAATAACAACAAAATATTAACTAAAAGTGCCCAGAGCGTCCAAGATACTTTGACTGAAAAAGGCGTGGCATTTGAAGTCATTGAACTCTCTTCAAGCACACGCACTGCTCTTGATGCGGCAACAACCCTAGGGTGTGAAGTTGCTCAAATTGTAAAGTCATTATTGTTTCGGACCGTCTCAACCCATCAGCCTATTCTTATTCTTGCCAGTGGCATCAATCGAGTGAATGAGAAAACCATTGAAAAATGGCTTGGTGAAAAAATTATCAAGGCTGATGCTGAGTTTACGCGTGAAACCACCGGTTTTGCTATTGGTGGCGTGCCACCTGTTGGGCATCAACAAACCATCCAAACTATTTTTATTGATGAAGATTTGCTAAGATTTAATAAATTATGGGCGGCTGCGGGGACGCCCAATGCAGTTTTCAGTTTATGCTCTACTCACCTCGAAAATTTAACCCAAGGCAAAATCATTTCTATTAAATAGAGATAATCGGAAAAATATAGGATATGTTTATTAAACTAATACGTAACTGCTTGCCTATTCCCGACGTCCCGCGGCTTGTCCTTTCACAATGTCCCGCGGCTTGTCCGCGGGATCCAGCGAGGTGGTAAATAAAAGTGAGTCGTTACACTAATACGTCATCTTCTATATACAAATCAAAGTGAGCCATTCATGATAAAAATCGACCTCTTAAAGAATCATCTTAAGGCAATCCCAGCGTTAACCAAAATTTGGCGTGAAGTATTAGGTCAAGTCTGGATACCCGCTGTATCCATTGAGCAGGTTGAACAAAAATTTTTGCAACACCTGAATGATCAAACCCTACCACTGACCTTTGTAGCGCTCCACAACAACATCCCCGTGGGCATGTGTTCATTACGAGAAAATGATGGCATTCGTCCTGATTTAATGCCGTGGTTGGCGTCACTAGTCGTTGCGCCGAGCTATCAAAAACAAGGTATTGCAAAAAAACTCATGGATGTCACCAAACAAAAGGCCCTGGAACTTGGTTTTGAAAAACTGTACTTATTTGCCTTTGATCCAACAATTCCGGATTATTATGCAAGACACGGCTGGAAAAAAATTGGAGTCGATGAATTTAACGACCATCCTGTTACCGTCATGGAAATATCTCTATGATTAATCCCCCTCAGTGGCCAGTCGTGGGATTGTTATGCACACAAAAAGTAGCTTTATAAATGGCGACTTGGTACCGATACAGTCATGACAATCTCATACTGACCTTGTACATTCAACCTGGAGCGAAATCCAGCACCGTAGTTGGTTTACATGGAGATGCACTTAAAATTAAACTTGCTTCGCCGCCCGTTGATGGAAAAGCTAACGCAGCCTTATTGCAGTTCATTGCAACACAATTCGATATCCCATTACGCCAAATTAAATTAATTCGCGGGGAAAAATCGCGTCACAAAACGGTTGAAATCTTTGGATGTACAAAAAATCCTGAAACCATTTTTCTAAGTTACCAATAGGTGAGTGCTCCCACCATTGGCTCGATATTATATTGGATTATGCTTATCCGCATTTTTTTTTCATGCTTTATCTACGGAAAAAAACATGTAGAATACGCCCCCAATAGCATGACTGATATATTAATTTGGAGCGATTCTCGATGCCATCCCTGTTTGATCTTCAACCCATATTCACCCAATTCCACCAGGCAATCAATGAAATACCATCAGCTCATGGAGAAGACCTATTATTAAAACAAAAAACGATATTAAATTATCACCAAAGGATTCAGGACCAATCCAAAGCTATTGGTTTTGGATCGAACAATGCTAAGCGTCTGCGTAAGCAGCTGATTTTTTTTTAGAAACAAACTGGGCATTCATCCGTGGGAATATGCTTTGTTATACGGCTATCCCAGATGATGAAGTCACTCAGCTGTGTATTCACATTGCCAATCATTTAGCCGCCGCAGAAAGTGAAAATAATCTATTGCGAATGGCGATTAAGTACTTGATGCCAGGCTTATGTCTTGAATCGATGTACGGCCCTCCCTATGATAAAAATTTAGGTGATCCGAGTAATCCAACAGCGGTATCGCTAGATCAACTCATTCGAAGTCATGTGATGGATGAATGGGGTGATGCGTTGATTCCTGTAGGCCTTCTTGTGTGTACTCCTCAGGAAGATGCTCACGGGAAGAAAATATGGCCCAGGATCTATTATGCCGAGGGATCCCCTGCATATCAAAATCCAGGCCTGACCCCCGAAGAGCTCAATCGCTTGGTGAAGCATTCTTCGTTAACACGACAGGTTTATGATACTTGGGAGGCCAGCGAAAAGGCGGAGTATGATGAAGGGCATTTTTATGGCCGGTTACAGAAACTTTATAGAGATCTGAGAGACAATAGTACTTTCGGAATAGGGGCAGAAGAAGATGCGGCCATGAAAGTTTATGCTGCGTTGACCTCGTTCACAGACTACTATGAGCAATTGTCTACTCCTATCCAAAATCAAATTCCTGAAGCAGTCAGTAAGGAGATTCATCTTTTATTGAACTTGGCTAGCGGTTATGTCGGTGAAACCGATGCCAAGATACTTTATGCGACTTTTAATACAAATGACCAAGAGAAGACTCTCTACATCAGTAACGATTTGATCACAATGGGTCAAATTAGTGAAGCTCAAATCTCTGTACTAACCCCTCAAGCGAAGTATACTTCGAAGGCAAAAGCATACCTTTCGGAGATCCGATTTGAACGAAAAAAAGAGACGTTAAAAACGATCACGTTACAGATGATAAAAGGAATATTGGAATCAGCAGACGATCCCTCCAGACCTGCGCTTGAATTAGCTGTGATAGCAGTCAATTATCTCAAAAAAATGACGATGAATCACAGAGGCAACATGGCAACCTGTTTGAATACACGAGGATCGGCATTGGCAAGCGCTATGGCACCTCATCAGGAAACACTTCAAGGCATTAGTCCCGATGCGGAACGTTTAGATCAAATAAAAAAAGACAGGCGATCTCAACTGGAGAACGCAAAGACGAGACTGAAAGTAGTGCTTTCTCAACTGAGAGAAATTTCTACAAAGAGACTTGGATGGGGATATGATTCACTAGGTCTAACAACAGACTTGCTAGAGCAATTAAAGATTCCCTTTCAATGCAATAACCTCAATGAGTATCGTCAAACAATTTCCATGCTATCACCACAAGAAATCACGCGTTTAATGAGCATGAAAATTGTCGACGATCTGATCCTAAAAATTAAAACACCTGAAAATTTTATCTTTTTTATCACCGAACTTTCTTTAGATAGATTAGAAATGGTATTGCAGCTATTGGTGCGATCGCCTCAATTGATTAAGAGCCTCATTATCAGCCCGAAGATATTGGCGAGTTTTCTCTCTATTTTGAGGGTAGAGCAAATGACTATTTTGCTGGAAGTGCTTAAAGAAAAACTACCCGAATTAATTAGAGTTGCAACAGTTTTGATTGAAATGCTCCAGCTTATTGAACGAGAAAAACACGCCATTATTTGGAGAGCAATGCGAAAGGTTCTACCCAAATTAATTCAATCTCAAGACGATTTTAACAGGGTGCTGCGATACTGCTCACGCGAGCAAGGCACGATTTTTATTACGGAAATGGAAGAAATTTTCACGGAATGGGTAAAATCATTACGAGATTTTAGATTTCTAATGGAAACTCTAGTGCCCGAGCAATGCATGATTGTTTATGAAATGCTGAAGAAAATGTTAGCGGGCGCGATTAAAAGCACACAAGATTTTTTCGATGTGTTGGGATTTATTCCACAAGAAAAACACGACGATTTTTGCAGAATCATGCAAGGGGAGCTCCTTAAATTGATTCAATCTCTAGATCATTTTAACAAGGTGTTGCACTTCCCAAAGGTGTTGCGATACATCCCAAAAGAAATATTGCCTGGGTTGATTAAAAATACAACCGATCTTGCTGCTATATTGGAAATTATTCCGCATGAGCAACTCAAGTTTATTTTACTAGCAAAGACTGAATTTATAGCAAAAATTATGGGCTCTGTGAAGCATTTTGTCGAGTTCCTGAAAGCGCTCTCAGATGAGCAAAAGACTATTATTTGTCAGGTGATGAAAAAGGAATTATTGGCACTAATTCAGTCTGCAAAACATTTTAGAAGTGTATTGCAGTACCTCAATCCTAAGCAACGCGATGATATTTTTGAAGCAATAAAAGAGGCCTTACCAAAATTGATCCAGTCTTCCTGGGATTTAGGGATGGTACTTCGATTTTTACGATCTGAGCAATATAACGTTGTCTTCGATATTCTGAAAAATACTTTGCCTGAATTAATTAATAATGTACAAAGCATTCAGGATGTACTGGGACGTCTTGAGCCTGCACAACATGTGTCTTTCTATCGGGCCATGAAAAGAATCTCGCCAGAGGCATTTTTGAAGATCTCACTCGATCCTGAGTTATCATCACTGTCCTGTGCGGAGATCCTTGATTTGTTTCAAACGATTCCTAAACAAGAAAGTGGACTCGCGCATCTCGATACCCCAGTAAATCCAAAAGGAAATCTTTTTCGTTTGTTCGATCAATCCCGAGAGTATACAGATAACGCACCCTATCAAAAATCGATTCAATGCTTAAAAAGGGCTTATTGCATCAGTAAACAACGCCAACCTATAGATCCATTAAGAAAGGGAGAAGAAAATGAATTGTTCAGCAATGATTCAGGCAATCATGCATCTCTTTCCCTAGGTGGGGCAACTTAGCCCTCATCTGTATGCGTGATGATTAAATCTGACTGGAACATGCATAAAACGATTCAATGCATTTTCTGCCCATTTGCAACACGGGGATCAATGGTCGCCAAACATATTGAGTTGCTATGATCTGAAAATCCCACCAACAGAAATTGAGAGATAAATCCCGCGATATTTTTCTCACCTAAATTGACACAACCAATCACCATGCGACCTATCAATGCCTCAGGTTTATAATGCACGGTTATTTGCGCAGAAGTTTGGAGTATGCCGATATCCGAACCAAAATCCACCCAAACCTTATAAGCAGGTTTTTTGGCTCGTAAAAATGGCTCTGCTTTGACAACCGTGCCAGAACGTAAATCAACTTTTTCAAAGTGTTCATAAGATATTGTCATTTTTTATACCGTCTCAGTGTTGTTGCATAATTAGAAGCATCAAATAAGTCAGTAGTCTATCAATGTTGAAGTAGAATAAGTTATCCATTTCACGCATGTTCTTTGCTGTTCAACGCGTTAAGTCGCCATTGAGAAGGGGATTCACCAAATACTTGGCTAAATCGTCGGCTAAATGCAGGTAAATTTTCATAACCTACTTCATATGCAATGGATTCTATAGAGCCTTGCTTTTGGATTAACAATCGTTTGGCATGATGTAATTTTTTCATCCGCCAATATTCTGCCATACCACAACCCATCGTTTGTTTAAAACGCCGCTGCAATTGACTCACACTCAGATAACATTGTTTCGCTACTCGACTCACATCCACAGAATCTGCAAAATATAAATCAATCCAATGTTTAGCCTTCATAATAAGGGGATCAGGTTTTGGTGAAATCGAATCCGCTGCGAAATGAAATAACAATTGATTGATTAAAGAATCGATAAAAAAATCCCTTTCATTATGAGCTAGATAATGATGAGTAAACTGTATGAGTTTTTTAGTGCTTGATGTTAAATTAAGAATATTCGATTCAACGCTTTCATCATAAAATTGATTTTTAATGATGACATCAATGACTAAAAATAAATTTTTTTGACTCCCCGAAAAACTATGCTGTTCATTCGGCGCGATATATACGCCAATATCATCATTCACCACACCAGCGTAATGACCTACCTCAAGCGCCATAGATCCTGAAATAGGCAGGACTAATTGAGCAAAATCATGAGCATGACGACAACTTTCCGTATGATAAGAACGAAGATCAATGCGATTAGTCAACATGATATTGCTCCCATATGAGCTGTTTAGATAAAAATTGCACTCATTATACCATACTTGCTTTAAAGCCTATTGAATGAAACAACCGTCAGACAATTTTGGATCGTTATTTAATTCAACTTACGCATAAAAAGTAAATTCTCACAGATTAAAGGGGAAATAGCCTCTAATCGGATCCTTATTTATTCATTTTCATCAAACTTGACCAAGTTGGTCATATGCATCTATACTACTCATAACTAAGAGGTTAAATGATGAAACAATTCAACATATACGACGTGAAAACCCATCTTTCTAAACTCGTTGAGCAAGCCCATGACGGCGAAACAATTATCATTGCAAAAGCAGGCAAACCTTGGGCAAAAATCATACCATTCGAAGCGCCCAAAAAGCAGTTTAAATTTGGCACCATGAAAGGACAAATTAAGATTTCTGATGATTTTAATGATCCGTTACCGGATAGTATGATGCAATCCTTTGAAGAAAGTGATGATGATCTGTTATGAAGCTTTTACTAGATACTCACATTATCATTTGGGCCGTCAGTGAACCAACTCGACTCGCTCGTACGGTACAACAATATATGCTTAACGCTGAAGCCATGTATGTTAGTGCTGCCTCTTTATGGGAAATGAGTATTAAAATACAGCTAGGTAAACTCCATCTCAATCTCTCCTCATTTATTTTAGAAATACAAAACTTAGGTATCCTATCGCTACCAATTACCTGGGAACATGCACAATATACCGAAAAACTACCCCCACTCCATAAAGATCCCTTTGATCGGTTGCTCATTGCACAAGCCATGAGCGAGCCTTTAATCCTACTGACTAATGATAAGGCACTGATCCCATACCATGAGTTAGTGAAACATATCGATTCACTCTAAAAACAAAGTTACCCCAGCTTATGGATAACTTTTTGCTCCTCACACTTTCATTATGAGCTAGATAATGGTGAGTAAACTGTATGAGTTTTAACGAAGATCAATGCGATTAGTCAATACGACATTGCTCCAAAATGAGCTGTTTAGATAAAAATTGCACTCAATATGCCATGCTTGCTTTAAAGCCTATTGAAAGAAATTCCTATCTAGGCCATCTAAGATACCTCAAGTTCTTTCAGAATAAAGTCCCATATTTCCTTTGCTACATTAACGGAGTTACCGATGGATGGGTAGTGATGCATATCGATAGATGGCAAACTATTATTTTCTAGAAAAGCCCAACTTTGTGTGTGCCATGGTTTTGACACATCATAACAAATAACATCAACTGCACTGACCCCAACTTTTAGTAGATGGTGTACTTTTAAAAATATCTGGATATTTTCAGGGCAAACATCCTCGGTAACGTTGATGACTTCTGCGCCAGTTCCACAGGTACTTTTGTGTGAAAGGTATATTATCTTGTGTTTTTCGATAATGGATTGCAAATTGACGTTTTGATTGCGTAAACATTCCGTAGTAAAGGATGAATACTTATCAACTTGATATATTGCAGATCCGGTTTGATTCGTTTTCCCTCTATATGGATGCTTGTTAAATTGCTCGATTAATTCTTCCACCGTGGAGTAGCCGTCACCGACTATGGAGGCTTTCATTCGTTTTGTACAGGCAATGAATTTATCGCCTATACAAATCACCCTATGCACCTCGCCTTGAATATATTTTTCAACGATAATTTTAAAATCTATCATTTTTGCAATATCAAAAGCGCGGGACAATGTTTGTTCATCATTAATATGAGTACTTACATGATGTGCTAAAGTTGATGATTCTGGTTTGATAACCAATGGATATCCAATGGTACTCGCAAATCGTAGCGCCAACTTTTTAGTAACAAAAGATTTTCCTTGGGGAATAGGAAGATTATATTTTTGTAAAATTTTTTTAAATGTCCATTTGTGATCATATGTCATGGGGTTTTTATATTTGCGACGCCTATAAAGTAACGTCGTTGGTGTGTAATGAAAATAATATTCTCTTCCTTGATATCTCAACAAGTAACTATGCAATTGCAATCCTTGCTTCTGAAATACATGCAAGTCAAGGCCTCTATTTTGTGCCTCGTCCCAAATTAACTGCAACCTTGTGATAGTTTTAGAACGTATAATTTCTTTGCACATTTGGATGTTATTCGTTTTTCGCAATAACTTGATGCATAAAGTGTAATATCTCTCTGTAGCATATAGTGGATGATTTAAAGTTAAAGCTTTACCCAAAAAAATAAACGGCTTCTTTGCCCAGCATAGAAAAGAGTTTATTTTTTCCCTTCTATGATTGGCTTTGTCAGGATAACAATAAGGACATATTTGTTGCTGATTATATAAGTTCTCTTTGATAGTCATCATTAGCATTTTCCCGAAATAGCAATGGCAAACGATCACTCTATAAGCAAGTGACGCGTATCATATTCTGCACCTACATCAACATTTCGATATCTCAGGCACAAATCTCGACTTTAGCCAGTTTCCATTCTAATTAAAATACTACCATGATAAAGATCACATATTTGAATATATCGAAATATATTACAATCGAAAAAAAACCCAAGACCCAGAAGAGCTTATGGTTTTAGGAATTTTGAAAATTATAGGGTGCGTGTTAGAGTGCTCTGCGGGTGATTGAAAGTGCTTGGGGCACAAAATGCCAAAAATCATGGCGACCTATAACAAAAATGAAATGCTTCCCCAACGCAAAGAGGCTTTAACTCGGTGGAGTCAATACCTTGAGAATTTGTTACATGATAATGTAGTGCCGCTTCAACGTAAGCAAGTCCAATATGGAAAATAATCCCGCAAATCCAACAACAAGGAGCAAAAAACCATGAGCTTAGAACAAAAATCCCAGATTATTATTTATCAAACCGATGATGGGCACACCAAAATTGATGTGCGCTTGGAAAACGAAACAGTTTGGCTATCTCAGAAACATATGGCTGATTTATTTCAGAGCAGTAAACAAAACATTAGCCATCACATCAGTAGTATTTTTGATGAAGGGGAGTTATACCCAGAGGCAACTGTCAAAAATTATTTGACAGTTCAAACTGAAGGCGCCCGTAATGTCACGCGAGAGATTGAATATTATAACCTCGACATGATTATTTCTGTAGGCTACCGGGTTAAATCGCATGTGGCCACACGATTTAGGCAATGGGCAACTCAACACATTCGTGAATATATTATCAAAGGCTTCGTCATGGATGATGAACGACTAAAAAATCCAGATCAGCCGTTTGATTACTTTGAAGAACTAGTTCGGCGTATTCAGGATATACGCACTTCTGAAAAACGGTTTTACCGAAAAATCACAGATATTTATGCCACCAGTGTAGACTATGACCCCACGCTAGATATTAGCATCCAATTCTTCACAACCGTCCAAAATAAATTACATTGGGCAATTACAGGTCAGACAGCGGCTGAGATTATAAAGTCTCGTGCCGACAACACAAAGCCAAATATGGGATTAACTAATTGGCGAGCGGCTAAACCTAGAAAACAGGATGTAACCATAGCAAAAAATTATATGACTGAAGAGGAGCTCTCTGCTCTAAATAATCTAGTCGAGCAATATCTTGTCTTTGCTGAAGGTCAAGCCATGCGGCGAATCCCAATGACCATGGCCGATTGGGTTAAAAAACTGGATGGATTTTTATCACTTAATGACAGGGAAATTTTATCTCACGCAGGTAAAGTGTCCCACGAATTAGCCAAGCAAATCGCAGAACGCGAATATGATGTGTTTCATCAAAAACAGCTTAAAGCAAACGCGCTTATAGATGGTGACTTTGAAAAAACCATCAGTTTCATTGAAAGCGCAGGCAAAAAATGAAGCAGAAGAAAACTGATAACTAGAATTCACAAGAGGATGCCTGATTACCAGGGACTTATTTTTTACTTTGCTCAGCAAAATCGTCGCCCCTAAATCAAACAGTGACAAATTGTCACCCGTTGAAAGCGAGTAGGTTATATTTTGTAACCTACTGAAGTCCGCATATCTTATTGATCCTTATGAGCCAAATTGTATAATCCACACGCCAAGCTATCTCGACGGAGAGAACCAAGGACTTCATCACTCCTTTTGCTTGGCGCTTTTGTGATGGTTCCTTAGATGTTGATATGAAAATTCATAGATGATTTCCCCAATTCCAAAAAGACTAGGAGAAGCCAGATGAGCTGCAAAAATTATTTTTCCCTGATTCAACGAAGCACCAAAAATAGAGGTTTCAAAACAATTTTGGATCGACTTGAGTATGTCACTTCTTGTTAAGTGTACTCCAAAGTGTACCCTGAGGATTTTAAGATTTACTAGAAGCTGGTCGGGACGGAAGGATTTGAACCTTCGACCCCTAGCACCCCATGCTGTCTAGTATCATTTTCAAATGTTTTCATATGGTTTCAACTATTTCGCATAACCCTTGATACATAAGCGTTATATGTATATCATGACTTCCAATTATTTCCAAATACTTCCATTCCAGTGCTGATAATTTTGGATCGATAGTTGGATCGACTTGGATCGGGTAAAAAACGATAGGCTAATATGAAAAAGTTTACTGATAATCAAATCAAGAATCTCAAGCCAGAAGAAAAGACCTACCGAATCACTGAAGGTAATGGGTTTTATATTCGCGTAACGCCTCAAGGCAAGAAAGCTTGGCTATATCGATATCATTATGCTGGAAAAGATCAGACTGTCACCTTGGGCTATTATCCAACCATGACCTTATCACAAGCACGCACAGCTTATCAGGAGTTATTTGATCTTTGGCAGTCTGGTGTTGGGCCTAAAGCGCACATGCTCAAACTACTGGAAGCTAAAACGGATACCATAAAAAAGCTTGTGGAAGGATGGTATACCAACTATATCCTAAAAGAACGTAAACAACCCCTACAGATCAAACAGCTCATTGATGCAGACATTATACCCCTGCTTGGAGCTGTTGAGTTAGCCAAGCTCTCCCCCGCTTTGGTGACTAATGCGCTGGACAAGATTGTAAAACGTGGCTCCCCCGTTCATGCCAATAAAGTACTGGCAGCATTAAAACAAGCTTTTAGCTATGGCGTAAGACGTGGCGCTATGACAGAAAACCCTGCCATGTTATTACAAGCACGCGATATCGGTGGAATCGAAAAGCCAAGAGACCGTTACTTAACCACAGACGAGATTAAAACACTGTTGTTATTTTTAGACAGCGATAACAATCGCATGTCTTTACAAACTAAACTCGCTATAAAAATTATTTTGCATACAGGTATACGCACTGGAGAACTCAGATTGGCTACTTGGTCCGAAATCGACTATCAAAACTCACTCTGGACGATACCCAAAGAACATACTAAACAAGGCGAGGTCATGCATATTCATTTAACTGAACCTGTAAAGGCAATGTTCAAAGATCTGCAAAACGGATCAACATGTGAGTATGTATTGTCTGCTAAAGAAGGTGAACCGATAAGTCTAAAAGCCTTATCACGTGCGATTAATCGTATTCAAGAGCGCGTGGGCATCCCTCATTGGACAGCGCATGATTTGAGACGATCTTTCTGTACCCAGCTCGGTGAAAGACTTCATATTGATCCTGTAGTGATTGAAAAATGTTTAGGTCATAAAATGCCAAAGATCATGGCAACTTATAATAAAAATGAAATGCTTCACCAGCGCAAAGAAGCATTGATTCAATGGTCGCAGCATCTCGATCTTTTATTGCAAAATAACGTAATATCTATGCAAACACACAATGGACGAAATCCATTAGGGATAAAACAATCATGCAGTACAATTTAGAATCCTTATTAGAACAATTAATTGATGATTGGGAAAATGAATTAGTTGAATTCAAGCGGGCCAACGATTCCTATTCAACGTCCGAAATTGGTAAATATTTTTCTGCCTTGTCGAATGAAGCTAATCTAAGGCACGCTGAAAAAGCCTGGCTAATATTTGGCGTGGATAATCGTTATCGCAAGGTTGTTGGTAGCACCTATCGCCAAGAAAAAGAAGATTTGAATAATTTAAAATACCAGATTTCTCAAGGCGCAGATCCATCTATTACCTTCATTGATATCCATGAATTAAATACACCCGGTGGACGAGTGTTACTATTTGAAATTCCTGCGGCTCCTCGGGGCATACCCATTGCTTGGCATGGCCATTATTACGCTCGCGCAGGAGAAAGTCTTACCGCTTTAAGTACTGAAAAATTTGAACGTATACGCCGACAGGCCTTTGGATCAGATTGGACAGCTCAAATTGTTCCACAAACAACAATTCGACACCTTGATCCTGTAGCTATAAAAAAAGCGAAAGACTTATTTGCACAGAAACATGCCAACCGTTTTAAAGTTGATGAAGTTATGAATTGGACGGACACGGTCTTTCTTGACAGAGCAAAGCTCACGATTGACGGTCAAATCACAAGAGCAACTTTGTTATTGCTAGGAAAAGCTGAATCAGGCTCTTTTCTTTCTCCACATCCAACGCAACTCACTTGGAAACTGGAAGGAGAAGAACGTGCTTATGAGCATTTTGGATTACCTTTTATTCTCACTACCAGCTTGCTGTATCAAAAAATTCGCAATATACAGCTGCGTATCTTGCCTGAAAATGAGTTAGTTGCCATAGAACTTGCAAAGTATGATCAAAAAATCGTATTAGAGGCGTTGCACAATTGCATTGCGCATCAAGATTACTTGAGTCATGGAAGAATAATAGTTACTGAACAACCTGACAGATTAATATTGGAAAATACAGGCTCCTTCTATGAGGGAAAGCCAGACGATTACATAGCTGGCCATAAAACACCGCAAAGTTACCGTAATCCGTGGTTAACTCAAGCCATGGTGGAGATCGGTATGATTGATACCATGGGTTATGGAATTCATGAGATGTATGCCGGACAAGCTCGCCGTTATTTTCCATTACCCGACTACGATTTAACTGAACCCAATGCTGTTAAAGTTACCATTTATGGCCGTATTGTAGATTTATCTTACACAAGAATGTTGATACAAAAAACCGACCTGTCACTTGAAGATATCGTGTCACTGGATCGTGTTCAGAAACATTTACCTTTAAAAGATGAAATTATTAAGCATTTACGCCAAGAAAAATTAATAGAGGGTCGCAAGCCTAATTTTCATGTTTCAGCCTCTATTGCTGATGTAACCGCAACTCAAGCCGACTACATTCATCATCGTGGCCAAGATAATATCCACTACCAAAAGCTAATCACTGACTACATTGAAAAATTTTCCTTCGCTACTCGCAAAGATATAGAGAAACTTCTTTTTAACAAGCTTAGTGATGCACTAACTACAACACAAAAAGAGAGTAAAATTGGCTACTTACTTACCAGTATGAAAAATAAAGACATAATTCAAAATATTGGATCCCGTAAATCTCCTATTTGGGAGCTACAAGATAAATCAAGAATAAAAAGGAATAAATCAAGAATAAATCAAGAATAAATCAAGAATAAAATTAAATAGACCTTAGAAAAATCAACAGGTTAGTTCAAGTAAAAGAAATAAAAAAATCGATAATATTCAGGAATAATATTTCATTGATGGGTAATTAATATCCTTGAACTGTTGCAAATTTTGCAACAGTTCAGAATAGTTCCTAGTTGCAGCAACTATTCGGAAATGCCGAACAGTTGAAAAGAAATAATCTTAAAAAATGCGCAGGAGATATACAGAACCAAAGGGTGGGGACAATTTGTCACCCCCGTTCTTTAAATATCTCTAACGGTAAACAAAAAATAATTTGTAATTAAGTAAAAATTCAGTTGTTGTAAAAATTGCAACAGCTGCCCCTAGTATGATGATATTGCTTGAGCAAGGTAGTAACATGTTTTTAATTCCACCAGAAACAGAACAAAGTTTTAAAGCAAGCATTGATGAGCTAATAAGGAGCTGCTTGAATAATGATAAAAAAATAATACCTGAGCAACTACCGGAATCATTATCTGTAGGTTGCGCAGCTTGGTTAATTGAAAGCATTAAACAGAAGACCACCGATCTTGATAAAACTGCTATAAAAACAGTGGGTAGACTTCACTCTAATATAAGTAAAATGTATTACCAAGGTGTTCAGGGTATTCAACCAGCAGATATAGCTCATGATTTTGAAGGCAAAGCGCACCGAGACTTTATTATCACCAGAGAAGCTTTGGTAAAATATATAAGTACACAGCCTTTTTATAGTGACGTGTTATCCACTACTCTTCCAATAAATAATTCAAAGGAACATCCAATACACCGAAACTTATATTCAGGTAGTACAAAATAATGTTGCTGTCACCTTGTCCAAAACCGAAGTATTAAATAATATTGATGCCAGAACAATTAATAATACAGAGATTTCATATCGAACAAAGTCGAAGGCCACATCTCCAAGAACAAGATCCACCACCAAAGATGCCGTTTCAGAAGCACTTACAACAATTATTTTTCCTGAACTAAAGAAAGAAAATATTAGTTTTAAGAAAGATATAGATTTTGCAAAGTTATGTTGGGAAAGACTTCCTGATGCTTTGAGAGAGATTGGATGTACTGATATTAAACTAAATGCAAAAGGTGCCCAAGACCATAATACCGTACAAGCTAATCATGAAATATTAAATAACCTATGCATAACATTTAAAGCCTTCCGTCAACGCATTGTTAGATTATTCGATGATTCCTCTGAAAATTAAACTAACATCACCCGCCCCTTATCAGTATTTTTATTACATTTTTTGTTGATTAAATAACCTAATCACGCTCACTTACGCACTGTGCGTAAACGGGCGTGTGTCTCGGCTGTATTTACTCAAATTATAGGTTTTACTACCCATTCCAAACGCTTTTAATTGAATAAATATGGGAGTAAACAGCATGATTGATAAAAGGATTTTACACATTCCGGACGTTGAGCAAATCACTGGATTTCACCGCTCAACCCTTCGTCGCTGGTGGGAGGATGGAAAATTTCCAGTCCCGCAGAAATTAAACGGAACGACTTTAGTTTGGTCAACACAAACCATTAATCAATGGATTGAAGAGAATGTACAAGGAGGGAGGCACCATGAAGACATGTAATAAGATTGAATTAGAGGCCGCCCCTGACCAAGAATCAAGGGCAAGTATTGAGAGTTCTTTGATCGAGAGACTCATGGATAATTTTACGGCAAAATTCAATTCAATCACAGTGGCATTTAATATAAATGGTGCACAATCTACTGGAACCTATATCAACATTACAGGCCGTGAGCTATGGGAAAAATTAAAAAACCCTCGTAAAGGAGATAAAAATGGATCGCACTTTTTACGTACTGAATTGAAACACGATACTTATGGAAAATGTTTATCCCGTGGAGATAATCATTGCATGCAAGTAGCTTGGCTAATCATAATTGATGTGGATGAGGCAACTGCCTCTCCTCAAGCTGTCCATAACGCTTTAAAACAAGCTAATATAGCCCATATTATTATCGGTACTCATTCCTATTATGCCGAAAATAAAAATCGCTTTCGTATTTTAATACTGAGCGATTCTGCTTACAGTAAAGATCAATTAGAGCCAACGAGCGAAACGATTGTTGAAACAATTAATTGTTTTCTCCCTAGTGGCTTTATTGAGTATGCCAAAGAAAATAGGGTGTATTCGCAAGCATGGTTTACACCAAGCATGCCACAGGGGTGTGAGAAAAAGGTTTTATATCTGGAATACCTTGAAGGCCAATTTTTCCCAGCGAAGAATAAACAGCCACTTCCTAATATTAGCCAATCTGCCGAACATAGCGTGACATTGGCACAAGGGCAGATATCTCCTATTACAGCATGGAATCAGCAGT